>Ga0181592_10003247_pt1 | contig 13483 bp, 9 predicted proteins | sample 071ome_20_FD_133755 | JGI IMG/M metagenome (GOLD analysis project Ga0181592, IMG submission 133755) | Coastal salt marsh microbial communities from the Groves Creek Marsh, Skidaway Island, Georgia - 071412BT metaG (megahit assembly) | ecosystem: Environmental > Aquatic > Marine > Intertidal zone...
CGAGCGCGGAATGTGGTTCAAGCAATGTTTCTGGGAATGGTCAGCGCGTGTACCGCTAGTCATATTGGATCGGCGCGCCGCAAAGAATATCCGAATTGATGCGAACAGCTCGCTTATTGATTTGCTGCCGACATTTATCGATTTTGGCGGACAGGATACGGCGTCGCTTCGCCCGGCTATAGCCGATCTGGCTGGGCATAGTCTTATGCCGCTTCTGTCAGGTGATGCCAGCGCAGCGTCAGATTGCGTGATCGCTGATTATCTTGCGATTGGGCCGTGCGTGCCGTGCCGTATGGTCAAAAAAGGCGCGTATAAATATATTTTTACCCATGGGCAGCCTGATCTTTTGTTTGATCTGGAGGCCGACCCCGATGAGCGCGTTAATCTTGCCGAAGATGCGTCCAATGCGCCAATAGTTGCCGCGCTTAAAAAGATTGGCATGGACGGCTATGACCCGGACATGCTGATAAACGAAATTGTCGCAAGCCAGCGTCGCCGGAGCTTTATCGCCAAGGTGCCGGGCAAGAAGCCGGATTGGGATTATGTGGCCTTTCAAGGGGATGCCGAGCGCTATGTTCGCCGTGATGGCGTCGATGCGACAAAGTCACGGCTTAGGTTGCCGCGCGCCTCGACGATACCACCAGACTTGCCTGAAGTTTCATCGACAATGATCGACCGCATGATGCGTGGCGAAATTGACTTTCAGAAGTAATACTTCGTCATGTCTATTATCTGGCTTGGATCGTGTGCCAGTCCCGTTGGGTAGATTAACGATTGCGCTTTGAATTTCCTATCGATGAAGCCTTTTTATCACACCTGATATTTTTTCAACGGCGCAAGATCTGGTTCAAAGCCCAGACCTGGCAAAGAGCCAAGGCTTGCGATACCCGGCGTTATGCTCAGCATGTCGCCAACCAACTCAGTGCGTAATGGATTTGGATTGATGTCGACTTCCAATATGCCGTCCCCGCCAACCGCGGCCAGCGCATGGGCTGAGGCAACAAGTCCGATGCCGCCGCCCAGATAATGCGGGCAGTAACGTTTGCCAGCGCTGATGATGTTTCGAGCAATCGGAACGGTTTTGCTAAGGCCGCCCCATTTTGCAAGGTCTGGCTGGATCACCGCCAAAACGTCTTGGTTAATGACGATGTTGAATTCTTTATCACCTTGAATATTTTCACCAGCGGCCAATGGCATTGACGCGGCCTTCTGTAAATGGCGCCACTCATCTTGGGGGCGATCGGCGGCAATTGGTTCTTCCAGCCATTTCAGGTCAAATTTGGCTAAGGCGTCCAGCATGGTAAGGGCTTGGTTCAGGTTCCATGCCTGATTGGCATCGACCATCAGATCGACTTTGTCACCAGCGAGATGGCTAAGCGTTGCAAGGTTTTCGCAATCCGTGCGTTCGCCAAAACCGATCTTGAGCTTCAGCCCACGATAGCCAAGATCAATCGCTTTGCTGGCGATATCGGCTGGGTTTGTTGGGTTAATGCCGCTGGCATAAACCGGAACTTCGCTGGTCTGACCGCCATATAATTTCCATAAGGGCATATCTTTTTGCTTGGCGTAAATATCGGATAGGGCAATTTCGATGCCGGCAATACATTGCGCCAAAGGGCCAAATTCACCGGTTTGCAGGCCAAGAACCCAGGTGGATTCGGTTAGAAAGTCAAAGGCGGCTTCGGCTGTCGCATGGTCTTTTGATAGAACAAGTGGGGCAAAGACACTTGTGACTAAATGGGCACGGTGCTCGGCCCCGACATTCGGAAAATTACACCAGATTTCGCCCCAACCTGTGATGCCTTCATCACTGGTCAATTTCACCAAAACCATCGGCCGATCCTGCATCAGGCCAAAGGAGGTTTGTACCGGTGTGGCCAGCGGAAAGCGATAGACCATCACCTCTAGCTTGGTAATTTTAATCATATCTTAAGCTCAATATTATATTGAATGGCATCTCCCCGATACCGGACATCGGCGAAATAGATCAATTCATCCTGCTGGTTGGTGATATATCTTTTGACCCGCGCAATCGGATCACCGGCGGACACTTTGAGAATTGTTGCAGTTGAGTGATCCGCCTTTTCCAGACGCAATGACTGCCAAGTGCGGGCAATGCCAAGATCATCAAGCGAGAACAGAACCGGTAGAACCAGATGATTGCGAAACCGGTCTTCATGATCGCGAAATAGTGGTTCGGCCAGAAAAAAAGTGATCAGGCAATAACGCCCACCATGACGAATATGTACCCGCTTGATAAAGAAATAAGACGGCAGGAGGTGAAAATCACTGGCCTTTAACGGGGGCATGGCCAGCCCCTCATCAATCGATTCAACGTCTGGACTATCTTCGGCATAAAGATCAAGAATTTCCGTAACGGTTGATTCAAGCTGCAATGGTTGTAACCGCAATGCCGATGATGTGATAACGGTGCCGCGTCCCTGTCGGGACTGCACTAGCCCATCTTTTTGCAACAAACCAAGAGCTTGACGAACGGTCACAGTAGCCACATCGAATTGATCTGCTAAAACGGGAATCGGCGGAAAGAAATCTCCATTGTTCCAAACGCCGTCCTGAATTTGCGAACGCAAGGTTTCATAGAGCTGATAATATAGAGGCAGTGGTCGGGCCGGGCTGATCCGTGTTGCTGACTGACCCGATATCTGTTTGTGCAGTTTTGTCATGCCATTTGTCCATTGGGTAAAAGCGCTTGCCAAATCACAGTGGCTTTGTTAAACATACTAACATACTAAAAATAGAATGTTTAGACAATTATGATAAATCTTGCTGGTCACACATTTACCCATGTCATTATTGGCGCAGGGTCTGCGGGGTGTCTTTTGGCGAACCGGTTATCATCCAGGCCTGACCATCAGGTTTTGCTCATCGAGGCGGGTAGCTGGGATCGGGATTTTTGGATTAAACTGCCCGTCGGCTATTTTAGGTCAATCAATAACCCATTGGTTGCCCGACATTTTGCGACCGACCCCAGCGGCGGTACGGCGGGACGGTCGATTATCTGGCCGCGGGGTCGGGTGATCGGTGGTTCGAGCAGTATCAACGGATTGATTTTCATTCGTGGGCAAAAAGAAAATTTTGATAGCTGGCGCGCTTTGGGTAATCAAGGTTGGTCTTATGATGATGTGCTTCCTTATTTTCGCAAGTTAGAAACATTTTCCGGAGTGCCGTCACAATATCATGGCCAATACGGTGATGTGCAGGTCTCACAATTACGCAACTATCATCCTCATTGTGCCGCGTGGATCGCCTCGGCTCGGCATCTTGGTCTGCCTGAAAATGACGATTTCAACGGGGCGTCGACCTATGGTGTTGGCGCATATCATCTTTCGATTGGCAAGCGCTGGCGTTCCAGCGCGGCGACGGCGTTTCTCAAACCAGCTTTATCACGGCCAAATCTAACGGTGCTAACCGAAACGATGGTTGAAAAGATTATCATCACCGATGGCGTGGCAACGGCGGTGCGGGTAAAAAATGCTCTGGGAAGCGCCGATATAAATGCCGCTGCCGAGGTTATTCTTTGTGCTGGTGCCATTCAATCGCCGCAGATTTTGCAATTATCCGGCATTGGCCCGGCCAAGCTGTTATCAAAATTAGATATACCCGTTCTGGTCGATCGCGCTGAAGTTGGTGGAAATTTGCAGGATCATTATCAGATGCGAACAATTGTGCGGATGAACGATCCGATCTCGTTGAATAATCAGGTGCGTAATCCTTTGTCACTTTTGAAAATGGGATTTGACTGGCTGGTCAAAGGCAGCGGGCCATTAACGGTTGGTGCCGGTCAGGTTGGCGGTGCAGCGCGAACCGAACATGCGCCAACTGCCGCCCCTGATATTCAGTTCAATGTGATGCCACTGTCGGTCGATAAGCCTGGCGAGCCTTTGCATCGCTATTCTGGCTTTACCGCGGCGGTGTGGCAATGCCATCCAGAATCGCGGGGGCGCATTGATATTGCCTCGCCAAATCCGGCGGCAGACCCAATAATACAGCCAAATTACCTATCTGCAGAGCTTGATCAAAAAACAATGGTTGCCGGTATTAAAATGCTGCGTAAGATATACAAACAACCCCAGTTTCGATCCTTGTGGCATCAGGAAATGGTGCCAGGGAGTCATGTTCAGACAGATGAAGAAATACTTGCTGCGATCAGAGCTGGTGGTGGCACAGTCTATCATTGTGTTGGCACTTGCCGCATGGGCGTCGATAAGGATGCGGTGGTAACACCACAGTTAAAAGTTCGTGGTGTTGAAAGATTGCGCGTAGTTGATGCGTCAATAATGCCATTAATTACCTCAGCAAATACCAATGCGCCCACTTACATGATTGCCGAAAAGGCTGCTGATATGATTCTGCAAGGATCGTGAAAAAAATCTCAAATTAACGTTACTATTTATAATTATGGGCGAAATGGAGACGAACCGATGTCATACCCAGAATTGAAAATGCTCATTGCTGGTGACTGGGTTTTTGGCAGTACGGGCAAAAGCGAGCCGGTAATTTGTCCGGCTGACGGCACCGAAATTGGTCAGGTACCGCATGCCAGCCCAGCCGATCTTGATCGTGCCCTCGAGAGCAGCCGCGATGGTTTCAACCATTGGCGGGCAATGACACCGCTTAGCCGGCAGGCCATTCTGGAAAAGGCAGCGCGTCTTCTCGAAGACCGGTTTGAGGCCAATAGCGCCAATCTAACCCGCGAAATGGGCAAGCCGCTTGCCGAGGCAAAAATTGAAATGCAAGTCGCGATTGATCTTTTGCGCTGGTATGGCGAAGAAGGTAAACGCATCTATGGGCGGATTATTCCATCACGCTTTCCGGGCATGCAGCATGAGGCGCGCAAAGTGCCGGTTGGGCCAGCCTTGGCATTTGTTGCCTGGAATTTTCCGGCAACAAATGTGATGCGCAAAGTTGCCGGTGCCTTGGCCGCGGGCTGTTCGATCACGATCAAACCAAGCGAAGAAACGCCAGCCACCGCGATTGCGATTGGGGCGGCTTTGGTCGATGCCGGCTTGCCGGCGGGTGTGTTGAATATTGTCTTTGGTGTGCCGTCAGATGTCTCCAAGTATCTTCTTGAATCGACAATCCCGCGCAAACTTAGCTTTACCGGCAGTGTGCCTGTTGGCATTCATCTTCAGCAGCTTGCTGCCAGGAATATGATTCGCTGTACAATGGAGCTTGGCGGCCACTCGCCGGTGATGGTGTTTAAAGATGCCGATATTGAGGCCGCGGCGCAGCTATGCGCAATGGGGAAATTCCGCAATGCCGGTCAGGTCTGTATTTCACCAACCCGCTTTTTTGTTGATGCGGCGGTGCATGATGAATTTCTGGCGGCGTTCAAAAAACATGTTGAAGCGGTCAATCCGGGCAATGGGCTTGATGCTGGCACCAGCATGGGCCCGCTTGTTTCTGAACGCCGGATCGACATTATGGACGGGTTTGTGAGCGATGCTGTGGAAAAGGGTGCCGAGCTATTGGTTGGTGGTGGCCGCATCCAAAGGCAGGGGTCATTCTATCAGCCAACGCTTCTTGGCAATGTTCCCAAAACTGCACGCATTATGACCGAAGAGCCGTTTGGTCCGATTGCGCCAATGGCAAGTTTCCATAGTCTTGATGAGGTGATCGAGCGTGCCAACAGCCTGCCGTTCGGCCTTGCCGCTTATGCCTTTACCAACAACCCAAAGACAGTACGAATTTTAAAATTAGAAATTGAAACTGGCATGCTGGCGGTCAATTCGCTTCATGTTCATTCGGTTGAAACGCCCTTTGGCGGATTGAAATTTAGTGGCTATGGCTATGAAGGCGGCATTGAAGGTCTAGACGCATTTCTGGCAACCAAATATTCAAGCGAAATCTATAATTAGGGCGATACGCCATAGTGTTTTGGGATAACCAGTGCAGTAAGCAATGGCAATGCTCGTGTTGGGTGGTTTGTTAAGGCAGAGTGATAAGCGCGGCTGAAATGTTGCGACCTTTTTTGGGAAGTGAATTTGGTTAAAGCTTGATTTCATAGGCATACTTTAATGGTATGATCTTGAACACACCCTGGCCCCGCATCCTTTCAGACCCATGAACTAATTGTAGGGCCTTGAGTAAATCCCGCCCCTGCAATCAACAAGACCCTACAGACTTATAAAATCGAGGTGCAAGTAACGGTGGTTGCGCGCTTCCGCAACCAAAAATTATTATTTTTTTATATCATATATCTAGCCTTCTCGCAGTTGAGGCGGCTTTTTTGCATTCTAGATTATTGCCGCGCTAACTTCTGCTATTAATTAAAAGCACGTATCATGCGGCGATCTTAAAGGTTAGAATTAATAACTACCCTAAAGATCACCCTGCGGAATATGGCAATGGATGATATGCCCTGGCGCAACTTTCTGTGCAGGGGGTATGTTGGTCTCGCAGATGCTACCAAGCTTTCGTGGGCATCGCCGCTGGAATGGGCAACCCGTTTTCGGTGGTGATAATTCAACCACATCATCAGCAGTCAGGCGTGGCGCAACGTCGGGATCAGGTTCCAATACAGCACCAATAAGGGCATCGGTATAGGGGTGGAAAGGCGCCGAATAAACCGCGGCGACTGGGCCAATTTCACAAATGCGACCTTGATATAAAACGGCCACCCGATCTGAAATAGCTTTCACCACAGCAAGATCATGTGACACGAAAATATAGGTTGTTCCATCTTGCCGTTTTAACGCATCAAGAAGATCAAGCACTGCTGCCTGAACTGAAACATCAAGTGCTGATGTCACTTCATCACAAAGAATGATTTCTGGGTCTGCAGCAAAAGCGCGGGCGATTGCAACACGTTGCTTTTCTCCGCCCGAAAGCTGACTTGGAAGGCGTTCAAGGTAATGTTCCCCTAGTCGAACCTGTTCGAGGATGGCGATGCTACGATCGCGAAGAGGCGTGCCGGAAAGCCCATAATAAAGACGAAGTGGCTGCGCCAGAATTTGGGCAACTGTATGACGTGGATTAAGGCTATCATCAGGGTTTTGGAAGATGATTTGCACTTGACGGAGATAGGCTGCAGGCCGTTTTTCGACCATCGTGTCCAATGGTTCGGTCTGATTCAAAATGATGTTCCCTGATTGAGCTGGCACCATTCCGGCAATGGTTTTTAAGATGGTTGATTTGCCACTACCGCTCTCTCCAACCAGCCCCAATGTTTCTCCCTTTTTTATGTCAATCGTGATCCTTTCAACGGTGCTTGGCGGGATATCTTGCGATCGGAACAGCTTTGACAAAAGTCCGGGCTGGCTGTAACTTACCGACAGATTGGAAAGTGAAAGAGCGCTATTCTTGCACGCGGCAATGGGATTTGACTTTGCCGATTTTTGAGGCTTTCGATTGAGCTGGCCGATCTGATAATGATGAAAACAGCGAACGGTTTCACCACTTTCAAGATGATCCAGTGGTGGCGGTGACGACCGGCAGGTTTGATCAGCCAACTTGCAACGATCGGCAAAAGCGCAACCCGTAATGGTTTCGCTTGGCATTGGTGGCCGTCCGTCCAGTGCCTGCGGCAGGCTGGCTTCATTTAGCCGTGGTATAGATGCCAGCAGACCATGTGCATAAGGGTGACGTGGTGACAAAAGTACCTGATTTGCACTACCTGTCAAAACGGTTTCACCAGCATACAACACCATGACTTTGTTACATACGCGTGCAATTGCGCCAAGATCATGGCTGACATACAGCATCGCCAGATTTCTGTCCTTTGCCAAATCACGAAGCAACTCCATGATATGGCCTTGCGTGGTGACATCAAGGCCAGTGGTCGGCTCGTCAAGAAGCAACGCTTCGGGGTTGCTGGCAAGTGCCATTGCAATAGCCACCCGTTGTTGTTGGCCCCCGGATAATTCATGCGGATAGCGATCGGTAAGCCCAACTGGATCCGGAAGGCGAACCTGACTCAAAAGATCAATCACGCCAGCGTGAAAGTCGGTTGCGGGAATATTACTATGCAGGCGCAAGGCCTCAGTGATTTGCTGACCAATGCGCAAATTCGGTGTTAAGGACTGGCCTGAGTTTTGCGGAATTAGTGCAAGTCGCCCGCCACGAAGGCGTTGCAGAGCATTGCGCTTGATATTCAGCATGTCGATCCCGTCAAAATGAATTTGTCCGGAAATCACGTGAAGCCCGCGTTTGAAATACCCCATTGCGGCGAGCGCCAAGGTGCTTTTCCCAGAACCGCTTTCCCCAACAAGCCCAATGCTATCACCTCTGGTAATGCTAAGATTTATATCACGCAGCACCAGAATAGATTTGCCACTTCGGCTCGTATACCCAACTGAGAGATTCTTTATTTCAATGAAGGCTGGCTGTGGCATTTTACATTGGTGCCTTTTGTGCGCGGTCAATTCCAAGCGCTTTAGCCAGCGCATCTGCAGACAAATTAATACCAATGATTAGGGTTGACAGGCCAATGACTGGCGCAATGACGCCCCATGGGGCGAAAGACATAAAGCCGCGCGCATCCGATATCATCAACCCCCAGTCAGGCGTTGGCGGTGAAACGCCGAATCCAAGAAAGGAAAGCGATGAAAAAGCCAATAACATCCATGACCAGCGCATGGCGCCTTCAACCATCAATGTATCAAGGACATTGGGCAAAAGTTCACGCCAGATTATGCTAATCCTGCTGTGGCCACGGGCCTTGGCTGCCCAAACAAAATCACGGGCAATGATGTCATGAGTCGCGGCGCGGGCAACGCGTATCACTGGTATACCGTAAAAAAACGTCAAGGTTGGGATTAGCACGCCAATGCCGGTGCCAAAGGTTACAATCAAGACCAGCATTTTGAGAATCCATGGCAACGATAAGAACGCATCGACAACACGCATTAGTACTTCGTCGACACGGCCGCCAACCAAACCGAATAATATGCCGATAAATCCTCCCCACATCACAGCAAGCGGTGTTGCAATCCCCGTAACAAGCAAGGCCTCGCGGCCACCCATTAGAGTACGTGAAAGGATATCACGCCCCAAATGATCAGCTCCAAGCCAATGTTCAGTAGATGGAGGGCTCAGCATGAGTGCAGAGTTCTGCAATTTGTAGTCATATGGTGCTATTGAGGGGCTTAGCAGTGCCAACAGGATATGAAGAAATACTAATGTCAGGCCAATGCGCCCTGAAGGCCTTGCCAAAATATCCTTCATGACCGGAACGAATCGACCTTTTTCTTGCTGGTAGCTGGCAGAGGATAGGGTCATTGTTTCCTCATATACATCGTGCGGAGTTTTGGATTGGCAATCATTGTCAACAGGTCTGCTGCAAGATTGACGCATACATAGATACTAGCAACGATCAGCGCGATGGATTGCACCACCGGAAGGTTCCGGTCAGAAATTGAGTCAATCATCAGCCGTCCAAGGCCTGGGTAGTTGAACACAACTTCAATCACGACGACACCACCTAGCAGCCAAGCGATGGTCAATGCCACTACATTAATCGCCGGCAATAATGCGTTTGGAAGGGCGTGCCGAAATACCATTTGCCAATATGGGACGCCTTTCAAAGTTGCCATTTGAATATAGTCGCTGGCCATTACATCGATAACCGATGAGCGAACCATGCGCATTATATGAGCGCACATCACAAAGGATAAAACGATCACAGGAAGCAATATCTCAGGAAAGAATTCGCTTGCTGGTGCTGCGGCTGAGGTCAGGACAATGCCAGGCAGCCAGCCAAGCCAGATGCTAAGCACAAGAATGAGCAGGGTTGCCGAAACAAATTCGGGGATTGTCATGGCAAAAATAGCCAGCGTTGACGCGATGATATCTGGCAGACGGTCACGCCACAGCCCACTGATAACACCCAGCAGCAGGGCGAGCGGAATACCTAAACTCATGGCGCAGAACGCCAGAAGTAAAGAATTTTTCAGCCGGTCCACAACAATCGTGCTTATTTTAGTCTTGCCATCGGCAGCTAGGCCAAGATCGCCGCTAACAGCACCTTGCGTCCATTCAGCAAAGCGGTCAATGGCTGGCCGGTTTAGATCAAGATCCTTGCGGCATTGGGCTAGAAGCTCGTCGTCAGCCTGATATTCGCCTAGAAATTGCGTACAGGCATCGCCTGGCAGCATCTCTACGCCAGAAAAAATGATTAAGGACACAATGCACACTGTCACGCCGCCAAGTAATACTCTTCTTATCAGCATGAAAAGCACAATCTACTCCTTGCTCATTCAGTTATGTGGTCGGCATAGATAAAAGCCAGCCTTGCAGCTTATGCTGTATGATTTGGCTGGCTTGTATCTAGGTTAGATGAATAGGCCTACTTATTTGACCGTTACCTTATGCCAGCGGATTGAATGATTTTCCACTGCGTCAATACCGTTAACATTGGCAGCCATCACATAGAGTTTTGAAACGTGATAGGGGATTAATGTACCAGCAGTTGAGTAAAGGTGCTTTTGTGCCTGTACATAAAGCGCCTTGCGTTTGTCAAAGTTTAACTCGCGCCGCGCTTCAGCCAAAAGGGCATCAAAATCAGCATCCTTATAATAGGACTCGTTCCATTTCGCTGTTGAAAGGTAGATTTCATGTAATGCCGAGTCAGCGGGGCGCTCATTCCAACGCGTTGCAGAAACCGTCTTTTGCATCCATGTGTCTTTCCAATACCCATCTGATGGCACCTGTTTAATGTTTACCCGTATGCCCGCTTTTGCAGCTTGTTGTTGGTAGGCTTCGGCTAGGATTGGCCATGTTGGTTCCAATGTTGCCACATAGACATCCACGTCAATACCATTTTCAAAGCCTGCTTCGCTGAGAAGTTTTTTGGCACCGGCAATGTCCTGCGGACATTTAATATCAGCGCGATATTGATCATCAGGTTTCACAGGCGTATCGCACGCAACGGTGGCCGCTCCGCCCATGATAAGCTTGACCAGTTCACCACGGTCAGCTGCCATGCGGACTGCTTGGCGAACCCGCACATCGGTAAAAGGCGCAACATCAGTGCGGAAAACCAGACCGCGCCAGTTGCCAGTTGGCACTTCCATCATTTTGAATTTGCTGTTGTTGGCGAACATGGGCTTTTGCTGGTTGGTCACCTTGTCCTCAAAGTGGATCTGACCACCAAGCAAAGCTTGCAAGCGCGCTTGACCGTCACCAATCCCGATGATTTCCATCTTCGAAACGCCTGGGGCACCTTCCCAATAATCCATATTGGCTTCGAGTTTTGTAGTGCCAGCAGCATCAAATTTCACCAGCTTGAATGGACCAGTGCCAATGCCTGATGATGCGATGCTGTTGCCCGATCCCTCGGGGATGATTCGCAGGCGATAATCCATCAGCTGAAGCGGTAGGTCGGCAAATGGTGTTGACAGCTTAAAGGTAACGGTTGATTTGTCCGGCGCTTCCATTTTTTCGATCATCTTGATGGCGGATCGTGCTGGCGATTTATTTTCTGGGTTCAGTACACGGTTAAATGTGTAGATTACGTCGCCAGAGTCGAACGCGCTGCCATCGTGGAATTTAACGCCGTCGCGCAATTTTAATGTCCATTCGGTGGCTTGAGAATTTGCTGACCATGAAACCGCAAGATCTGGGCTTGGTGATCCCTTCATGTCTGGCCGAATGAGGCGACTCATTAGCTTTTCTGTAATCTGCATGACACGGCCGCGTGAAGCCGGATCGAGGCTGGATTTGTCACCAAATCCGTATTCATGGGCCTGTTTGAAAGTGCCACTTGGCGCGGCAGTAGCTCCGGCGCTAGCGAAAACGATCAGTGTTGCTGCAATAAGGTATTTTTTCACTGTTAATTCCTCCTCGTGATGCAGTCCCCTCATAACCCACATGAATCGGTGACTTGCATTTGACTATGCAGAAAATCGGTCGACCGACAGACTCTCACTTTACTCAATTAATGGCACCCAACTATGGGATTACCAAGTATTCATAACAAATATAATTTGTGAATAAATACATTTGTAAAGCGTATAGGTTTTATTTTTTAATTCGAATTGCCTATTGAGACAAAACTGCTCAGACTAATTGTGATTGCAAGGTGAGACCGTAAGTAAAGCGAAAGGCGCGACGCGACACGACACCAAAGCTGCTGGATAACAAAGATCACAACCAGATTATAGGGAATAATATGCGTGAGCTAGTTCAGATATTTGCTGTTGGCGGTGGAGGCTTTACCCATTCGCAAGAAGGGGGTGGCTGTGATGCGTTGCTTGAGGATCGTCTGCTAGCATTGGTTGGGCCTGCTACCAAATTGAAAATTGGTTATATCGGGCACGCCAATAATGATCGGGCGGATCGCCTCACGGCTTTTTATGCGCGATTTGCGAGCTGTGCGCGAACATCGCATTTGCCGGTAACGGCAGATGCGATGATGGCGCAGGATTTTTTACAAGATTTGGATATTCTTTATGTTGGCGGGGGAGCAACAACAGCAATGCTGTCACATTGGCACAAATCAGGTATTGCTGATTTATTGATGGCAGCGATAAGCCGGGGGCTTGTAGCATCCGGGGTTAGCGCCGGGGCGATTTGCTGGTTTTCCGATTTACTATTGAAAACCGAGGATGATTGTTTTGAGCCCCAGTTTGAACAGCGTGAGGGGCTTGGGCTTATTGCAGGAAGCGCCTGCCCGCATTTCAGCAGTGAGCCAGCCCGAAAACAGGCCTTTGAAGCGGCTATTGCCAGTCGCCAATTACAATCAGGGATCGCCATTGATGATGGTGTTGGCGTGCATATTATTAATGGTGTGGTTGCCGAGATTGTCCGCGCCCGCAGCAGCGGGTCAGCTTATCTAATAGCACCAGATGGTGACATGAATGCCCATCAGCCGCTCAAGCACGGTCAACGGCTTGGAGTGGGATCAAAAGGAGACACAAGCGTATGAGGCGGGGTGAAGGGTCGGATCGATCAAGAATGGGGCGCGGTAGGCGTGAGCAAAACACCAGGAATATCTCTGCTGAAGGTCTTGACGGAAAGCGCATTGTTGGCTTTGGGCGGGGCTATGGCCCGTTACAAGAAATTGATTTGACTGCTATCCATGAGGCTGCCCTGGCAGTGCTCGCAAATACCGGTCTTTCTGACCCGTCGTCAACTGCTGTCGACCTTGTAGTGGCCGCTGGCGGTTCACTTGACTCGCGTGGCCGGTTATTATTTCCAGAAGAGTTGGTGATGTCTGCGCTTGCCGGTTTGCGGCGAGATATCACGCTGTATGGTCGCGCTGGTGATAATGACATGGCTTTATCCCCAGGGTTGGTTCATGTTGGCACTGGCGGCGCCTCCCCCATGATCTTTGATGCGGCGCTGAACAGATATCGTGAATCTAATCTTGCGGACCTTTATAATGCAGCGCGGCTTGTCGACAAGCTTGATCATGTCCATTTCTTCAGCCGTCCGGTTGTTGCCCGCGATATGCCGGATGCGCGTCATCTTGATGTAAATACTGCGTTTGCCTGTCTTGCTGGCACGGCAAAGCATGTTTTTA
>Ga0181592_10003249_pt1 | contig 13482 bp, 7 predicted proteins | sample 071ome_20_FD_133755 | JGI IMG/M metagenome (GOLD analysis project Ga0181592, IMG submission 133755) | Coastal salt marsh microbial communities from the Groves Creek Marsh, Skidaway Island, Georgia - 071412BT metaG (megahit assembly) | ecosystem: Environmental > Aquatic > Marine > Intertidal zone...
GATGGATGGATGGATGGATGGATGGATGGCGTTAAACGACGACGGCGACGACGACGACGACGACGATGACGACGACGACGATGGCGATGGCGACGACGGCGATGGTGACGAACGTTTCGGTCCTCCGAGACCGACGGGCGTCTCCGGGTGGATCTCGACGCACACGGGGAAGGAGGACGAAGAGGACGACGACGAAGGTGCGAGCGCTCTCTGGGTCTGGTTCGGCGGCGGATGAGCTCTTGCGACGGGGTCGAGCGACGTATGAAGCCGGAGAACGGATGAATGGGTATAAGATGTTTGAAAAAGCGCTCGGGATGGATGACGCGAGCTTGGAGACGCGGCGGGAGCTGTGTTATTGCGCCATGTGTTGCAACGCGGCGTTTGGAGACGTGGAGACGGCGAAGATGTACCTGAGAGAGATGCAGGCGTACGGATTGGATTTTGAGGACGCGTTGGTGAGCGGAGGGCGGATGAAGATGGAGTCGTCGGCGTTGATGAAGAATCAGTTGAAAAAGTTTGCCGCGGGGGAGGGTAAGTCGTTCGGTACGGTACAGAGGGAGGCGTACGAACGGGATAAGGCCGCTTCGGCGCCGGCGACGCCGCCGACGAGCGTGAGAGGTTTGGCGGATTTGGATATTAGTTCTGATACGGATGAGAGCGTGGAGGCGATTGTGAAGCGTGTGGGTTTATTGCTTGTCGTTTCCGCCGCCGGGTTTGCGGCGTTGTTCGCGGGAGGTATGGGTATCATGCAACCCGGGACGTTGCCATTTGGATATTAGCGATGGATAAGACGGTGTTTAATTAAATTCAATCGTTTCTGTGTTAAAAAGAATAGTTGAGCAAAGCTATGCTGCGCTGTGAGCCTAAAAAGAAATCGCATTCATTACCAATGCGTGGGCGTAAAGTTGGAGTTTACGGTGACGGTGGCTTGCGAGCGGCGGAAGTCTCCGACTCGCTAAAGTACTCTTGGAGAATCGAGTTTCGCGAGGGCTGCTTCAATTTGCGAAGCGCCTTGGCCTCAATCTGACGGATGCGCTCGCGCGTGACGGAGAAAACCGTACCGATTTCCTCGAGCGTCTTGACGCGACCGTCATCCAAACCGTAGCGAAGACGCAAAACATCGCGCTCGCGCGGGTTGAGCGTGTTCAACACGTTTTCCAAATCCTCCTTGAGCAACGACTTGCCGCTCACCTTTTCTGGACTTTCGCCGTTGACATCCACCAGCGTGTCCTCAACGGTGCGCGCATCATCGCTACCGATGCATTGCGCCAGGGAAACCGGCGCTTGCGCCGCCTTTTTAATTTGAGTAATCTTCTCGGCGGACATTTCCAACTCTTCGGCAATTTCCTCGACAGTCGGGTCGCGTCCATTCATGACGGCAAACTTTTGCTCCATCTTGGAAATTCTACTGATAATCTCAAAGAGATGCACGGGCAAGCGAATAGTACGGCTTTGATCGCTGATGGATCGAGTCACCGCCTGGCGGATCCACCAGTGCGCGTAAGTGCTAAACTTGTAACCCCGTTGGAAATCAAACTTTTCGGCGCCGCGAATCAAGCCGACGCAACCCTCCTGAATCAAATCCTGAAAGCTCATGTTGCTGTTGGAATACTTTTTCGCAATGGAGACAACCAAACGCAAGTTGGCTTGGATCATCTCATTCTTCGCAGCCTTGCCGTCACGGAGGCGCTGATGAAGGGCTCGTTCCGTGAGACCCGCCGCCTCGGCCCACTGGTAGTCGGAGACGTCCTCCTCCGGCCCGCACTCCTCGGCGAGGTTTGCTCGAATACCCTCGAGGTGCATCAAGTCTTGGATGCGCTTCGCGAGCTCAACCTCTTGGTTGGCGTTCAGTAGAGTGACAGAGCCGATATCCTTGAGGTAAGAGCGCATGGAATCCGTCGAACCCACGCGAGAGGCGCCGTTGAGCGGCTTGGAAACCTTGCGCGGTTGCAAGTTTACCCCTCGCACTCGCTCCTTGGCTTGCGTCTGCACCATGGACGCCACGGACTCCTTGGGCGGGCGGCTTCGCACGCCGCGCGCCACCGCTCTCGCCCGCGCGCTTCTAGCCGCCAACCCATCCGTCACGACGCCACTTTCAGCCTCGACGAGCTTGGTCGTCGCGTCTCCGTCGTCATCCATCGAACTCGCGACGGCGCGTCTGCGTCGTCTCGTCGTCTTTTTCGCCGCCAAAGACGACGACGACGACGACGTCTTCGTGAGCTTTTCCCGCTCAGGAATCGCCTCGCTCGCGTTCGCCGCTTCGTCATCAATCAACGAACTCTCCAACCGCGCCAACTCAGCCGCCGTCGGTCCGGCGCCCGCCGCCTTGTCCAGCGCCTCCACCTTGCTCGCCATGGCGCTCACCTGCGCCGACAACGCCGACAACTCCATGAGATCGATCGCATCCAACGACTGATCGTACCCACCGTCCCCGTTATCCCCTTCGCTCATCTCGCTCTCGCTCCTCGACTCGACGATGGCGCGGTTTAACTTGTTCGAGCTCTTCTTCGAGCTCTTCCGCCCGCCCCGCGCGCCCACGATCGGGTCCCGGTCCTCGCCGCTCGGCGCCGTCGCCGACGTCGACGTTCGCGTCGCGGCGCGACCGCTCGCGACGACCGGACGAAACGAAACGTTTCGCATCGCGTGGGCGCATCCCCGCGGTCGCGACGACGTCGCGCGCGCGCCGCTTCGCGCGCGCGCCGACGACGTCCACGCCACGGCTGGCGTCGATGACGCGGTCGCCGTGGTTGTCATCAATCCACGATTCATTATTCGTCAATTTACCCCCTCTTGGGCACACACACACCGTGTCCCCCCCCTCTGGCGGTTGCGCCGCAACACGCGCGTCGTCCGTCCGTCCGTCGAGCGCCCCGCCCCGGTACCGACGACGGGTTCGACCCTCCTTCGCGCGTTCGCGACGACGACGCACACACAAAAAAACGAGAGCTCTTCCCGCGCGCGACCACTCGTCGACTCGCGTCGCGCAGTGTCGCCCCGAAACGCGCCGCGTCCCCCGCGGGTGCGCCGCGCGATTCGAGGAGAATCGAACGATCGATCGAACGAGACCGACCCGATCGCGATGCACGGCGAGTGGCACGGTGACACGTGGGCACGTGGACACACACGCGGACGCGGACATACACCCAGTACTTTTATTGGTTTAAATACACACATCCCGCACCACCCGCGGCATCATTGATTGATTGAATAAACATATTTATTACGTACGTACATGTTACGTAGGTTACAAAATACCTACTTTGGTAGTACCTAAAGTATTACTAATGCTGCACATCCTCGTGGTCTACCTCCTCATACCACGTATCGGACATATGGGTGGGAACACACACGAAATTTAAAAAAAAACACGTGGACCCGAGACCCGACCCGCGGGACGTGGACCGTGCATTCGGTGGGGGTTTGTTTCGTCGGTTCGGTTTATCCAAAACGAAACGAAACCCCATGTTTTGTGTATGTGTAAACAGTACCAAACATGGTCCACTCGCAATCGCAATCCGAAACCCGCGGTGGAGCGTTCGCGTCCGAGCGCTCGCGATGGTGGGTGGGCGTGTTCGAGGGGGGTTTTTTACGAGTCATGAACCGTCAATGTGTCTTACGTGTCTTCCGTCGGTTCGGGCGGTTGGCAGCCGCGCGATTCGCCCGACGACTCGGCTCGACGACGACTCGGCGCTCGACGACGCTCGACTCGCCGACGCGACGACGCGACTCGCCGACGCGACGGCCGATCGATCGGTGTTTTCGCGTTCGTTTTCGTCGTCGCGACCGGGGGCGTCGGACGTCGTCGAGCGTCGGGCGTCGGGCGTCGTCTTTGGACGACGACGCTTTTTCGCGGGAAAAGGAGGGCGCCAAGGAAGGAAGGAAGGATGCGTCGTCGTCGAACGCGACGGACGGGTCGAGAGACGCCGTCGGTTATGGATGACGACGACGACGGCGGTTTCGGTGGCGGTGTTTCGCTCGAGGACGCGGTGGTGGAAGGGGGGTCGGCGGGGGACGACGACGCGGGACGCGCGGAGGCTGCGCGTCGGTCGACGCCGAGGACGCGGGCGAGGACGAGAGCGGGGGAGGAACGACGACGACGACGACTCGGTGAGAAGGAGGAGGAGGAGGGAGGTGTGATGATGATGGATGCCGGTGACGACGACGACGACGACGACGACGCGATGGATGCGGATGACGGTGACGACGGCGTGGATAGGTTGAGCGCGTTGCCTCGAGACGTCGCGGTGGAAATCGTGCGGCGGCTGGAGAGCGAGAGAGACGTGGCGGCGGCGGCGATGACGTGCACGGCGTTCCGGAGCGCGACGCGGTGTGAGGGTGTGTGGAGGAATTTGCTCGCGTCCAAGCTCGGCGCTGAGGCTGCGGTGGTGCTGCCGAAACGGTTGAGCGATGAAGTCGCGCACCCGAGCTCGCCTCGCGGCGCGGCTCGAGGAGGACTCGGCGGCGCTTTCGACGATGGAGAAGAGACGATGGGTGAATGTCAGCGGCGCGATGCGTCTTCTGCGGTGTGGGAAACGCCAAAGTGGATGCTCAAGTACCAAAGATGGCATAATCCGACGAAAGGGACGTTGACGTGGAGCGCTTCGACGACTGAGGAGAGCTTGGAGCCGGCGGAGACCAAGTACGCGGCGAGATATCTGCACAGGTGCACCGCCGTCGGCGATAAATCCAAGATACTCTTCTTTGGCGGGCAAGGTCACGGGAGTGACTTTTATAACGACCTTCACGTGCTCGATTTGGACGCTAAAGAGCTGAGATTGAAACAGTTGTACGCCAAGTCTTCCCAAGAGCCTCCGTTTCCGAGGTGCTCGGGCACGTTGACTTCGATGGCCGTCACGGGCATGCCGAATTCGGAAGTCGTCGCCCTCTTCGGTGGTTCCCAGGGATTCTTCGAGGGATTCTCCAATTCTTTATTAATTCTTTGCGCCGACGACGGCGTCTTGCGCGTGAGCGACGCCGCGACGGACGGTGGAGGTTTGACTTGGCGCGAACCGATTATTCGCGCCAATCCGCTCAATCCAGAGGGGCGCATTCCCGCTGCTCGTTGGGGGCACTCCGCGGTTGCCCTGAACGGTAAGCTCATCCTGTTTGGTGGTTCGAACACGACGCACTGCTTTAACGATACGTGGCTCTTAGAGCTCGTTCTAGAGGAAGGGAGACTCGTCGCCGTTTGGACGTTGCTGTTGGACGGAGAACGAAGCGCGGGGCCTCCGCCTCGCGCGGGTCAGACGGCTTGCCTCGTCAAGTCGTGCTTGTACATTTTCGGAGGCTGTCACGTATCTGAGGTATTTAATGACGTGTGGAAACTCGATTTGACGGCGCCCGGTGGATTTTTACGCTGGGAAGAATTCAAATGTCGAGGCACGCCGCCGGCTCCGCGCGTCGGTCACGCCGCCGTGGTCTTGGGCGATAGAATCATTCTTAGCGGAGGACGCGGATCCGCGACGAGAGGAGCAATCGGGAAATATGCGACCGATAAAGATAGCCTCGCGTCCATGCAAGGACTCACATTCTTCCAGAGTGGTTTTGCCATGTTGGACACGAGCTCTCGCAAGTGGCTTCCGATTCAACACGCCGTCATGGAAGACACCGACGGAGACACCAACAGTTGCGATCGCGTGACGCACGTTCGAGAACACCGAACGGGCCACGCCATGATGCCAGCTCGGAATGGGTGTCTCTTGCTCATCGGAGGTCTCGGTTACGACGGTGTATTCCAGAATGACTTATCCCTCGTATCGATGTTCTGAAAAGAATGAAGACGAGAGAAAAGACTCTGGGCAAAACACGCGCCGCTCTACGATTCAAAGAGTGGTAGTACTACCCCCCTATTTTTTGACGATTATTTCATTCGAAAACCGTGTACAAAACGAAAAAGGTAACGCACTACCAGTACTACGAATGTAACAACAACACGGTAATTCTATTATTCCAATCGACTAGAATCCTACTGGTTTCGATACGCCGCGGCTCACCATGCTCATCGCCTTGTACCGGACGCCCATCCCCGGAGGTTCGCCCTTTGACTCGTCGCCAGCGCCTTCACCCACGAGACGTTCACACCCTTTAATCAATTCGTCCGCTTGATCCTCGCTCGAGGCGTTCTCCACGAGCTTCTCGAGACGAGCAACCAGACCCAGACTGAGCAAGAGCTGTTGCTGCGTGACTGGACCGTAACACTTGACCCCGGTCCCGGGCTTTTCTTCGATGATTTGACGCAAACCACCAAAGTCGACGTACGCAGAGAGATCGGCTTCGCCCGGGGTGTCCAGGATGTGGACGAATTTGTGGTCCTTGATGGCTTCGAGCGTGTTACCCAAAGGTCCCTCCTCACCGTAATCAATCGCGAGAACGGCGCCAGAGTGTTTTTCAATGTGATCCGCTAAACGATCCCAGAGCGCCAAGCTCGGTGGGCTGAGCTCCAGAAGACGAAGGCTATCAGCTTGCTCTTTCGGTAAAGCCTTAAGACGCCTAGAGACGAGGACGTGACTCGCCGGAGTTGGACCAGGGGAGAGTACCATTTCCAAATCTCTGCCGACAACCTTCTCTGCGCCTTCTCTCTGTTTCCCTTCTTCGGATAGTCCGCTATCTATCGTGATGAGCTTCTCGCACCATCCTCTATCAGTTCGTTGAAATTGGCGCACGGGTAACGCGTCAAAGAACTCGTGACAAATCACGAGCGTCGGTCCTGGCGGCACGCTTTCCAACCCATCGTGCCAAAAAACGTCGGCGCCGTTAATCTCTGACTTTGCCCTCGTGTGCGCCTCTCCGACGAACGGGGTCGAGACGTCGCCGCGTGCGTCCCCGTATTCGTCGTCAAAGACGTTCTTTGGCGCCGTAAACCCAGACTTCACCGCAGTCTTCTCCACGTCGACGCAACGAAGCGTCTTTGCCTGCATCTCGCGCAGCGCCGGCGAAACCTCGATAAAGTGCACGCTCACCGCCTCGCGAAACTTATCAAACCCCGCCGTGCCCCGCAACAAATCAGCCATAAGCGTCCCTCTCCCCGGTCCAAACTCCACGACGCGCAATTCCTTGGGCGAACCGAGAGATTCGTGCGTCAACGCCGCCCACACGCCCAACATTTCCCCAAACACTTGCGAAATCTCCGGGCTCGTCACAAAGTCCCCCTTCTTCCCGAACACGTCCCCTCGCATGTAATAACCATACTGCGGATGCGTCAAACACTCCCGCACGTACTCGCTCATCGGAATCGACCCACCCGCAAACTTTATCGCTCGCTCCAGGTGTCCTAACAAACCTTCTCTCTTTTTCGCCGGCGCCGAAGACGTCGAAGACGACCCGCCGTCGTCTTTCCCACTCCGGCGATCCAACGCCCGACGCAACCCGCTCCGATCGATCGCAATCTCCATCTTCCGCGCCGCATCGTCGCTCTCCGTCGTCGTCGTCGTCGCCGCCGCCGCCGCCCGCCACCCAAAACCACTGAAACTAGAACTAGTAAAACTCGTACCGCTCGAAGACGTCCATCGCGCGCCGGCACCACCGCCCCAACGCGCGCACGACGACGCCATCGAAGTCGACGTCATCGACGACGACGACGACGACATTCGCGCCGCCGCAGCCGCAGCCGCCGCAGCCGCCGTCGCCGCCCGTCTCAAACCATCCATCGCTGGACGACGGATGATCCGACTTTTGACGGTCGACTGGTTCACGCGCGCGCCAGCGGCGATTGCGGTTTCTCGCTATTTTTTCTATGGGTAAACAGTTATGAGAGTCTTTTGTTGATTCTCTTCCGCTGACTCACTCGGCGGGGGAATTATCACGAATTTAGTTACGATCGCTGTCGTCGTCCGAATCGTCGGTATTTCTCGACGCGCGTTCGGAACGAGCGCACGCGCACGCGCACGAAAGAACGAAACCAATAACGCCGCGCGTTACTCGACGACGATAAGTAACCGCCGTTGCGTCCACTGACTGAATTGAATTTCTTCAACGTCAGTGCATAAGATATTATCGATCGATAGATCAGGAACGACGAATTCACCGAACAACGGTTCATCATGGGTCCGTGTATGTCCATCGCGAGCGATGTGTTCGGCATTAACTTGACGCCTCCGCCTGATAAGGGCCCGCACGAAATGTACAGCGAAGGGTCGTTCGCGATTGTCAACTCAAAGGCGACTTGGGATACCAACGGCGGGAGCAAACCGTACACGGATAGCATTGACCTTCGAGGCGGTTCGCACACGCTGGCCAAGGAGTGGAAGTTGCAGTGCGATGCGGCGAACCCGGCGAGCTTTAACACGCTGCGGTACACGAACAAGCACGATTGTACGGTGTCTAAGGATGCCATGATCCTCGATGGTTCGACGCCGGATGTCTCAGCGAACCACTTCGGCGTCTGGTACTGCCAAGCGCACGGCCTCGGCATGCCGGTGTCGTGGACGGATGGGCGAGACGGTAACAGAATGTCCATCAACCCGCAAGTGTACGCCGTGGATGTCTACATCACTGTTGACGGAAAAGAATACACTGACGGTCACGTGTGCTACGGTAGCGATCCGAACCTCTCTCGCGACAAGATTATCGCGCAGGCGGTGAAGGATGCCACCTACGGCGAGTACTTTGCCAAGGACTTGCTCTCAAAGGGTCCGAGCGACGGCTCCAAGCCGTGGGCCACCATCTACAGAGATGAACGCTGGGGTCCTGACGATTCGTACATCTACCTTCCGCTCATGGCGGACGACGTGGACAATGAGCTCGGGATTGACGATAAGAACAAGTACGTGCACTGCTTGCTCAGCAAGTTTTCTCAACTTCTCGGCAAGGTGGGCTCAGGCGCGCACACGTTTACGCTCCGCCTTCGCCCGAGAGGTGTCGTTTTCGAAGACGACGATTACCAGCATTACGAATCTGGAGGTGGGTCCGGAAACGTCGATTCGGAAGAAACCAAGAACGCTGTCAGAGCTCTCGGCGTCATAGGTCAACACCTCACCACCGCCAATGCGCCGGGCATGAGCGCCACGTTTACGCTCAACGTCGACAAGAGCCAAGCCACCGGCAAGGGTCCGGTGCGAAAGGCGCAGCCATTCGCAGCGAGCTGGCCGGCCGGTGAGATTGAAGAATGCATCGAACTCGCCATGCGCTTTGCCAACTCGGGCGTGTGCGGTGCAAAGGCTGCCCAAATGGCTCCCGGATCCAAGTGCTGCCACATCATCCTCTCCGAGGGCGACCAAGGCGCCGGCATCAAGACGGCTCGATACGGTAAGGAGAGATCCTACGATTTCTTCTGCGCCTGGGCTCTTTTCAAGAGCAAGGACGGCAAGCCTAACTCTCTCGGCGCTCAAATCAAGTTCGTCGTCAAACGCGACCTCGTCGTCAACTACCGTCCGGTGGACGGCGAGTGGCGTTCCGCCGGTTTCGAAACCGCCGTCGTCGGCGTCGAACAAGCCACCGGTCTCACCATTACCAACGCCGAAATCGACGCTGCCATCAAGCGTGACGCCGAATACTACTCTTAAACGTGTTGAAGAGGAAGAAATTTCTGTTACAGGAGCAAATTTTGCCGCAAGCGCGCGCGCGCAATTAATAACAGATTTCCCATATTTCCTACATTTCCCATATTTCATACTGTTTACCTATACACTAAGAAACAAGCCGACCCCCCCTCACGCGGGTATTTTTAAACCACCCGATCCATCCCGATCGTGTGTTTTCACCTTTACGAACCCGCGCGTCGTCGATGAAACGCACCGATCGCGATCGAGTGAAACCGACCGACGAGCGGACGGACCCTTGACTGGACGTCGGTCGCGTCAGACGACGTCGGACGACCACGTCGGACGTCAAACGTCGCGCGCGCACGCGGTCCCGCGGGAGACGCTCGAATCGAACCGGGTTTCGTTGACTGGACGAGCGTTCGTTCGTTCGGGTGTGACGCGACGCACGTCGACGGGACGACCAACCAGAGGAACGCCCAAGATGGGAGGGTTGCCAGCCGCGACGCGAACGGCGGCGACGAATCCTGGTTCCAGGATGATGCGCGCCGGGTCGGCGGACGGAGGGGCCCCGCGGGTGAGGGCGTCGTCGCGATCGATGAGGGTGTCGGCGGTGAATCCGACGCGGTGGACGATGGAGGATGCGAACGATGGAGGCGCGAACGCGCGGGAGCAAAGGACGAGGGCGGGCATCCGCGTCGTCGGACGAGGAGGGGGGTCGAGGACGAAGACAAACGCGGTGTCGGATGGACTCGATGCGAGGTCTGGAAGAGGCTCTGCGAGCGCTGATGGGATGTCGAAAGTGGGTGCAGTGAAGTTGGACGCGCTTCTCGCGGAGCTTCCCGCGCTCAAGGCGAGCGTGGGTGGGGTCGGAGGTGAGCACGAGAGGGCGTACTTTGAGCTTTATCGGAACCTCGTGCGCGTGGGTCGATTGCACGACGCGGTTGATTTGATGAAGGTAATGCGGGATGCGGGAGTGGAGAACATGGCGGCGAGAGTGTCACATCGCGACTTCTTTGCCGCGTGTAGGTCTAGGAGAGTCGTCTCTGCGGGGTTTGAGTTTGTCGAGTTGTTGCAGAGTAGGGATATCCGCCCGTACAACATGCTCTTGCGAGCGTGCGCGACGGCTGGAGACGCTCGGGCAGCCTCGGCTGCTTTTAAGCTCATGGAGCAGGCTGGATTTGAAGCTGATGTCACCGCGTATACGACGCTTATTTCGGCATGTTCAAAGGCGGGCGATGTCGATCGTGCCGTCGAGGCTTTTGGTAGGCTGAAAGGGGAAGGCTTGGAGCCCAATGCGCTGACGTATTCTGCTATGATTGACACCTTTAAGAGGAGCATCAGTTTTAGCATTTCTGGTTCCAAGGTGAAAATGGTGGACGTAGACGCCACCCGCGCGCTTCTTGCCCGTTGTTTCGACATGTACGAGGAAATGGTGGGCAAGAAGATTGAGCCGGACACCACCTTGATGAATAGCTTGCTCAACGCGTGTAGCCGAACGTCCGCCGTCAAGAAGCTGAGACATGAAGCGTTGGAAAAGTCGGTGCGGGTGCGCAATGACATGATAGAACGAGGGATTGAGCTCGACTCTTACTCGTATTCATCATTGATGCACTGCGCAGCCATGGATGGCAACTATGTAGACGTGCTTGAACTCTTTGACGACATGAAGACGAGAGAAATCCCGCCAACTACTGAGGTGTACACTGTGCTCATCAAGGCTTACGGCGCAATGGGTAATAGCGAAAAGGCGAAGAAAACATGGCTCGACATGCGTGCGGAGGGTATTGTGGGCGATGCGATGTGCTACGCTTCGATAATGCATATCGCGGCGCTCGACCGTGACGAAGACTTTTGTGACGAGTTGATGGCTGACATGCGTCATACGCGTGTTCGCCCCTCGCCCCAGTTGTACGCTACCCTCACCGGTGTCGCCGCGCGAGAGGGTAACGCCGATAAGGTTGAAGAGATCATTCAAGCGGCGAAGAAGCGAGGAATTCGTGTTCCTATCGAATGCTTCAACTCTCTCATCGCTGCGCATGCTCGCGCCGACCGCCCAGATCTCGCCATCAAGGCGGCAGAGAAGCTCGAAAGTGCTGGCTTCGAACCTGACTGCGTGTCTTACGAAGGCTTGGTCATGGCTTTTGCCTGGGCAAGAGACGTTGAAGAGGCGGAAAGAATGTTTGAACGCCTCGAAGAGAGTGGGCTTCGTCCAACTCTCCCGACGCTGAACACCCTCATGGCGACTTATGCACGAGTCGGTCAAATGGAGAAAGCTCTCGCAATGGTCGAAACTATCGAAAACTACGGTTACGAACCGGATGTGCTCACCTGGCGCGAGCTCCTGTCGGGAGCTGCTCGACTTGGTGACATTGATTTGGCTTGGCAAGTGTACAAGGACTCGCGCGTTGGAGACGCGCCTGGTCATGAGGTTGCTCTCAACACAATCATCGGCCTCACCTTAGCGCGCATTAGAAGCCTCACAGATCCGAACGCTAGATCTCGTCAACAACCGCGTGAGCTCGGGGCTTTTGATGACAGCGAGGGCCAGAGAAGTCAACATCAAGAATGGTCTGAGCGAGCCGTGGCGGCGTACCGCGAAGCAACGCTTGCAGGTGTCAAGCCGAGAGTCGAAACCCTGTCCACGATGTTGTGCTGCTTGCGGCCACCTTCGACCGAATCTCTCTTTGCGACGGATTTGAGCGAATCGGCTCGCGCTGTAAGCCATGAGACGAGCTCTCATGAGGATGCTCATAAGTACTACCCTGTGCAAGCGCTCATCATGTACGAGGAAGCTCAAAGCATGGGCGTCGTTCCACCGTTTGCTAGCGAAGCAGAAGAGTTTGTGTACGATATTCGAGACTTCCCGCCCGCCGCGGCTGAGGTCATGATCCTCACGTGGTTGAGAGTTGTTCGTAGACGCACGGATGCCCATGGGCTGAACACGCCCATTCCGTCCATGATCCTGCGTGTGCGCTCTGACGACGAGGTGAGCGAAATTCTCAAGCAAAACGGCTCGCAGCCAATCGATAGCGCTCTCAACCGGCTCACCAGAACGGGTGAGCGTGTACTCGTCTTGCTCAGACGTTTGCGTATCAACTACGCTGGGAGCTTAGAGAATGGCACTTTGGAGCTCAGCGGACACGCCATCGGCCGTTGGATTCAGGGCTTTGTGCCGAGCGCACACGGCCCTGATGGATCCGTGTTCGGAGAAACGTCTCTCTCCGGTGGTCTGAAGAGCCAAGCGATGCGCATCCGATCCAACGCATTCGACGACGAAGACGAAGACGTCTGGACTCCTTCGAAAATGAAGAGACCGGCTTTCAACATCAACGACTATTACGGTGATGATGATAGTAGCGACTTTGGCGCCCGCCCTTATTACCCAAAGAACTGGGTGCAAAGTTCCGCCTACATGTCGACGTACGATGAAGACGACGACATGACGGACCTCGAGAGGATTCTTGAGGGACGTAAGTAATCTTGTGCAGCAAAATAGATTGTAAACGCTCGTACGACGCGCAGTACGTGACTAGGAAGAATTTTTTAATTCATTCATTCTTTACAACAATTCACGGTCCGAGCTCCAAGCGACTTTCAAATCCCAACTCGGTGGGATAAACACCTCTAAAACGCGACGCGCGTCTCTCAGTGTTCTCGGATACCTCTATTAGCGTCATCGCTAAAACATCAATCGGAATCGACGCGATCAATTGTCGGTCCGAGTTGTCGTAGTCTTGTGCGTCAAAATTTAGTTCATCATCGTAGCCGAACCTTATGCTCATCACATCAACTGCGCGTGCAGCGGCATGCGGAGTGTCGAACGAGCCACAAAAGACTTGTTTACCGCTCTTATCTACACACCTGGCGTCGAATCGCGTTTCCCACAGCGGACGAGAGACTCCATGATAATCTATCAAAGTCGACTGAGAGAGCAATTTCCTCGTCAGAGAAGCAGGCAGCGTGTGTGCCCTGCGAAGCGATGGCGCATCGCGATCGCTGGAGA
>Ga0181592_10003252_pt1 | contig 13476 bp, 15 predicted proteins | sample 071ome_20_FD_133755 | JGI IMG/M metagenome (GOLD analysis project Ga0181592, IMG submission 133755) | Coastal salt marsh microbial communities from the Groves Creek Marsh, Skidaway Island, Georgia - 071412BT metaG (megahit assembly) | ecosystem: Environmental > Aquatic > Marine > Intertidal...
ATGTCTGAAAAATCCATCAACATCCCCTCCTCGGATACACCGCTGGTTTGGACGACATCCCCTTCGATTTCGGCTTCAAAGCGGTACCTGTGCCCATGCAAATGTTTGCATTTCGACTTGTGGTTTGGAACTCTGTGGCCAGTATCGGTTTCGATGTATCTTCGTATGGTCGTGGTCATGAATCATCCTCCTCTGGTGTAAAGACCATGGATGCAGAATTGATGCAGTAACGCTCGCCTCCGTAAGCTTTTGGCCCGTCGTTGAAAACATGCCCAAGATGGGCGTCGCAAACGCTGCATCGCACTTCAATTCGCACCATGCCGTGGGTAAAATCCTCTCGTCGCAGGATGTTTGCCTCCTCGTGCTCATTATGGAACGAAGGCCAGCCACATCCTGAATCAAATTTCATTGAAGAGGTGAACAACAGCGTCCCGCAACAAATGCAAGTGTATCTTCCTGACCGTTTCTCATTCCATGTTTCCCCTGTGAAAGCTCGCTCTGTTCCACTTTCCCGCGTCACATGATATTGAAGAGGCGTGAGAATTTCCCGGTAGTGCTGTTCTTTGTGTTGGCGTTCAATAGCCAGAGCGTCTGCAAGAACAACATCCCACGGTTGGACATATTCGATGGGGTCCGTTTTTCCGATGGCATGAAAGGCCAAAATCCGCTCAACATCTGAACCTGTTTTCCCGTGACTCCGGCCATCATCATCCGGGTCGTAAGAGGTGATGGTCCTGCGAAACACCTCATCAAAATCCAAGCCGAGGTGGTCCACTGATACCAAGGCATCTTTGAGGATCGATGTCTTGTCTTTCAAGAGAAATGGAAGTTCAAATTCAACACGCTCGCTGTCCCAATTTCCAAGTTGAAATGCATGCTCAAGCGCTCGGTAGAACTCAGGCCGGCAATCGGGGTAGATGGCGTGGTCTCCACTGTGAACGCCGAGAACAACGCTCACGGGACCCTGAGCATCCTCGGAGAGCGAGAGGGCAATACCGTAGAGGAGGGAAGAAAAAATTGCGTTTCGATTCGGGACGACTGTGGCTTTCATGTTGTCTTCCTCATAATGTCCCTGGGGCACCTCCCCCCCTGAAAGCAAGAGGTCGCTTTGAAACAACGCCATAGCGCTTCTCAAATCAGCCTGTTGATGGTTGATGGCATATCCATTTTCCCGGAGATAGTTCACCAAGGATGCGGCACGCTCCAATTCCACCGTATGCTTTTGCCCGTAATTGAACGACACGGCCGTGACCGCAGTGCCTTTCCTTAAGAGGTGCAACAAGAGGGAAGAAGAATCCATTCCTCCACTCAGGGCCATGACTGCATGATTCATGAAAGCGTCACCTCAGAGAATGCCCATCCATTTGTGCGTTTGTAGGGATAAACGCCACGTCGTATGTTCCTTGACGACGGCTTCGGTGATGGCGAAGGCACGTCCGTTTTCCTCAACACTTGCATGTTCATCGTAACAGGGTTGAAGGAACAGGTGGCGAAATCCCGCAACCAAGTCGTCGTACAATGAAAGCGGTTGTCCGACATAGACGCATTTGAGTTCATCCCCCGTTCGTTGTTTGATCGTTATGTTTGGGTAGACTTGGTCCTTTGGGGATATACAAATCCAATCCAACATCCCCTCGGGAATTTCAACCGTGCCGTTGGACTCAATGGACAAGTGGTACCCTCTTCGTTTCAATAATCGCGACAAGGGCCAAAGGTCGTTCAACATTGGCTCCCCTCCAGTGAAGATAATTCTCTTTGAAGGATATTTCATGACTTCGCCAAGAATATCCAAGGCATTCATGCTCTCGTATTCATCAAAATTGGTGTCACACCACTCGCAACGTAGATTGCAACGGCCAAATCGAATAAAAACATGCGGAATGCCGTTATGAAACCCCTCCCCCTGAACCGAATGAAAGATTTCAACGATGTTGTATTTCGTAGCGAGGTCTCCGGGATCATCCGTCGGAGCATTGCCTGCCCGTTCGCATGGAGCGTATGTCATCCAGTCACCTCAAAGCGGGGGTTGTTGGATGAGTTGCATCAGTTCCGCCCGAGCTTCTTGCTTGTCAAAAAACACCCCACGCATGGCCGAAGTCGTCATGACTGCTTGCTGTTTGGCCACGCCCCGACATTGCATGCAGCCGTGAGATGCTTCGAGGATGACCGCAGCGCCGAGCGGACGAAGTTCACGTTCAAGATCGTCAACAACGCCCTTCGTGATTCGCTCTTGATTCTGCAATTTTCTCGCATGCAATTCTACGATACGGGCGAGTTTGCTGATCCCCACAATGCGGTCAACAGGGATGTAGGCAACATGAGCCCGTCCGCGGAACGGCAGGAGGTGATGTTCACAGGTTGACGTGAACTCAATGTCCCTCAACAGGACGATACCGTTGTAACCCTCTGCGTTGAACGTTGCCTCCAGAATTTCACCCGCATGTTGACCGTAGCCCGAAAAAATTTCATCCCAGGCATCAATGACCCTCGCAGGGGTTTTCATCAAACCTTCACGTTCACCACCTTCGGCCCCTTCCAAATAATTGAGAAGGGTCCTCACGGCTTGTTCAGCGGCTTCTCTTGTGGGTTTCACGAAGCCCGCCTCCCGTGCAAGGCGTCAATCGCATCCAACTGGTCAAGCAATTTGCGACAAGCCGTGCGTATCGCGTCAGCCAAACTCACAAATTTGCCATCATCGCCAACATGCAATTTGAGGTCATCGACCAATTCAGCCGGCATGTCAAGGGAAACCTTGGGCATAGCCGCCCCTTCCGGCTCCACTATTTATATTCGTGGGCGAATACCTTGAGCATACATTCGGGCGTATTTCAAGAAAAAGAAAACCACTCAAAGCCAACCTTCAAAGGATTCCTCGGTGGACTCTTCTTCATGCAGAAACCCACGCTCGCAGGGCCGTTGGATGTTCTCACGACGATTCGGTCGTATGTCGGTCAGATCACCACACCAGGCCTCAACGACGAAGAAATCAATTTCTTCTGCGACCGCGACCCGTTGCTGGTTGAGGCGATTGACGAAGCGGAACACATGTTTTCTTGGTTCAAAAATGAGTTTGGTCCAACCTACGAGGGGTCCGATGAATTGAACCTGATCGAATACTTGCAAGATGGGTTTGTGAATTTTTACAACCCTGCGACGGTCAACCCTTACGTCGCTCTTGCTGCTCGAGGGCCTTGGGTCATCACCTCGCACGGAGCCGTTGTCCACGATAACGGAGGATACGGCATGCTGGGCGGTGGCCACGGTCCACGAGACGTCATCAATGCGATGGGGAAAAATTGGGTGATGGCCAACGTCATGACGCCCTCTTTCTCTCAAAAGCGGCTCGAACAACGACTTCGAAAGGAACTCGGCCATACCCGTGGCTCGTGCCCCTTTGAGAAGTTCATCTGCATGAACAGCGGCTCAGAATCCGTTACGGTGAGCATGCGAATCGCCGATGTGAACGCCAAGAACATGACGCAAGACGGGGGGCGTCATGCGGGTGCCAAAATCAAAATGTTGGCTGTGGAGCAAGGCTTCCACGGCAGAACCGACCGTCCTGCTCAAATGTCGCATTCGTGCAAAGGGAAGTACGACAAGGTTTTGGCAAGTTTTCAAAACAGAGACAACCTTATCCTCGTGCCAGCAAATGACGTGGCAGCCCTTCAGGAGGCCTTTGCCCATGCAGAGGCGAACAACGTGTTCATTGAACTCATGGCGATTGAACCCGTCCAAGGTGAAGGAAACCCCGGTCAATGTGTGGAACGAGCGTTTTACGACGAAGCTCGTCGGTTAACAAAGGAACACGGTAGCCTCTTGCTGGTGGATTCCATTCAAGCCGGTATTCGAGGTCAAGGAACGCTTTCCGTTATCGATTACGATGGCTTTCAAACCGCAGAGGCACCCGATCTCGAAACCTGGTCAAAGGCATTGAATGCAGGACAATACCCGCTCTCCGTCCTCGGCATGAACCAGCGAGCAGCTGATTTGTACGTCACCGGAATTTACGGGAACACGATGACAACGAACCCCAGAGCATTGGAAACCGCCGTGACTGTCCTCGAATCCATGACACCAGAACTACGAACCAACATTCGTGAGCGCGGGGCTGAATTTGTCGAAAAGCTCACACGGTTGCAATCCGAATTCCCGGATATCATCACGAAAGTCCAAGGCACCGGTCTCCTGTGCAGCGCAGAACTTGAACCGGAACACTTCCCGGTTGTTGGAATGGCGGCTCTGGAGCCTTGGTGCCGGAGGCGTGGACTCGGCGTCATTCACGGCGGCGTCAACGCGCTTAGATTTACACCACACTTTAACCTCACATCGGAAGAAATCGATCTCATCGTTGGCATCGTGAAGGAAGCCATTGTCGCCTTCATCACTATGAGAGACTCGTGACGATGTCCTCACGCTTGAATTGACGAGCTGCGTACCACGCTGCACCCAGTGCATAGAGCGCTGAAGAGACAAGCCAAGTCAGGATGTGCAGCCCGACGATGCGATTCATCAACAATTCCCGTAGTGCGAGGAGGACGTTCACGACGGGAATCGCAAACCAATAGGCCTCAATGCCGTCCAAGTTGATGACCTGAGTGAAAAGAGCGGGAAAGAGAATCAACAATACGGCAGGCCCCAAAATCGAGCCTGCTTCCTTGACACTGTGTGACCTCATAGCCAAGGCCAACTCAAATGCGACGACCATGACGGCGAACAGAAGCACAGCGAGAACGAGAAGCCCGAGAGCCCCGAGGGAGATGTCCGGGAGAGATATGAAATTGGATGATGCGAGGTAGCCAATCGCAAACAACAAGCCTGCGACTTGAAGCAAAACGCCAATACCGGTGATGGTTGCCACGGCAAGCCACTTCCCCATGAGCAATTCCATACGGGATGCTGGTAATGCAAGCAAAGCCTCGAGGGTTCCGCGCTCACGTTCCCCGGCAGTCATGTCGATTGAGGGTTGTATGGCCGATGAAAATGTCCACACAGCTAAGACGAGAGGGATAAACAACGAGAGGGCCATCCCCGCTTGTTCACCTTGAGTTGCGACATCGCTAGATGTGATATCGCCGTTCCAGCGCAATGGATCGAGCGTCTCATCTGGGTCGAGGCCTGCATCGGTGATGCGTTGGATGGTTTCGTTTTGCTCCCAATCCGTCAGGGTGGCAAGGGCACGGCTTCTCGCCTCCAAACTTTGCTCGGATGTTGACATGTAGATGAGGGCATATTCAGTGATGCTTCCGTTCACTCTGAGACGAATCAAAAGGTCAATTGAGCCGTTCCTCAGGCGCAAATCGTCGGCTCCTGGTGATGAGAGTTGCTCAATTTCAGGGAGAGGTTCGAAGGTTACGTTCATGTTTGAATCGTTGAAATCCAGACCCATCTCCAAGCTTGCTTGATCGCTTTGGACAACAACGTCGAGCATCAACGCATCGAGTTCCGCTGCTTCTGAAGCAAGCAGCAAAGGGAAGAGGATGAACAAAACCGGGAACATCAGCAAAGGTATCACCAATATCGCCACAATGGTGCGCCAATCTCTGACGAATTCAACAAGTTCTTTCTTTGCAATGACGCGGACTCGGTGAAGGGTTTTACTCATCTTCGTCCACCCCCTTCGGCAACCTTGGCGTGAAGATGGCCCGCCACCATTTCGCGACGCCTTTGAGCGGTTTATCGTCTTCAGACCGTTCTCTTGCAACATCGCTTGTGAGAGCCACGTATGCTTCCTCAAGGTTATGCGCACCCGAGGAGTTCAACAGTTCTTGGGGTGTGCCGTCTGCACGTACTTCTCCGTTGTGAATGATGATGATGCGGTTGCAGACGCGCTCTGCTTCTGCAAGTTGATGGGTCGAATAGATGACGGTGCCACCTTCTTCGCCAAGCTGTTTTACCAACTCCCTGACGGTCCGAGCGCTTGTCACATCAAGTCCTGCAGTTGGCTCGTCAAGCAGCAACACCTTCGGCGCATGCGCAAGCGCCCTCAGCAAAGCGGTTTTTTGCCTCATGCCTCTCGAAAACCCCTTCGTATGGCGTTGAAGGCTCCCCTCCATCCCCAAATATCGGGAGAAATACAAGGTTCTCTTCCAGGCCTCATCATCGTCAACACCCTGCATTCGTGCGTGGTATCGGATGTTTTCCCAGGCCGTTAGACGGGAATACAATCCGGTGTTTTCCGGCACGACGCCGATGGCCTGTCTTGCCGTTGATATGCTCTTTCCGTCACCAAGGTGGACGGAACCGGTGCTTGGCCGGTACACTCCGGAAAGCAACCGAAGGAGGGTGGTTTTCCCCGCACCGTTCGAACCGACCAACCCAATGATGTCCCCTTCGTGAATCTGCAGGCTCACGTTGTGGAGAGCATGGACTTCAGCAAAGGATTTGGAAACATCGTCAACGATGAGCAGTGGTTTGGTCATGCAAGTTTCAACTCGCCCGCCCGGATTCAACGGCCCAATTTAGACCGGGGTGTTTGGTTTCAAGGCGGTCCGCACGAAAAAGCGTTGATTTCAGATGGTCTTGAATCTCAGATTGTGGGACACCCATGTCGACCATGTTGGCGACCAGTTCGAGGGCGCCTTGAATCGCTCCCGCATCCAAGAAAGCCTCGTTTGAAATCGCCCGGCGTGAACGCAATTCCTCAAGACGACCCGCAAGGTAGTGAACTTCTCCCTTCAAGCGCGGTGCATCAATGTGGGGGAGGGCCAGCAGTTGGTCAATACAACTTCGCATCAAATTGACTTGATGCAGGACGATTATAGGTGTTCGCATTTCGAAAGTTCACTTTCGTTGCGTCAACTCCACCAGCACGCCACCTGTTGAAGCCGGGTGGACGAAAGCGATGAGTTTCCCACCAGCCCCCAGCGTTGGCTTCCGGTTGATCAGGCGGACACCGTTTGCATCCAAATGGTCCAGCAAACCTTGGAGGTCACCTACGCTGAAACAGAGTTGCTGAATTCCCCTTCCCCGTTTCGAGAGAAATCGGCCTACGGGGGTATCATCGTGTGTCGGCTCCAAGAGTTCAATCATGCTTGGTTGAGTGTTGGGGTCACCAGGAGAGGTCGAGAAAAAACGAGTGGTCACACCCTGGTCATCCACGGTTTCGTCGTCGCGTGCTTGAACAAGGCCAATCAATCTCCAAAAGTGACTGCCTGCTTCGAGGTCCTCCGTGGCAATCCCGATGTGGTCGATATAAATTGGTCCATATTCCATCTTCATCCCTCAAAAACCACTTGGAGCCGTATATGTCCCGAAAACCGATTTTAATTCGCCAACAATCTCGCCAAGCGTCGCTCTGGCTCGAACTGCTTCAAGCACGTGTGGAAACAGGTTTTCATCGGTTTGAGCAGCCGTTTGGACCGATTTGAGAGCATTCAAGACCCTGTTCTTGTCTCGGCTATCTCGAAGCACTTTCAATCGAGATGTTTGGGCCTCTCCTAGGGAAGCGTCGGTTTTCAGAATTGGGATTTTATCATTCTCCTCCATCACGCCGTGGTTGATGCCAACGATACGGCGTTCGCCTTTTTCGATTTCGTTCAGATACGCATATGCAGAGAGGTGAATTTCATGTTGTTGCCACCCCTCTTCAATGGCGTTGAGGGCGCCACCTTTTGCTTCAATCTGGTCGATGATGGAACGGGACCGCTCATAGATCTCCTTGGTTAACCGCTCAACATGCCATGAACCGGCCATCGGGTCGACTGTATCCGCGACACCGGATTCTTCAGCAATGATTTGCTGGGTTCGAAGGGCAACAGTAGCGGAGGTTTCTGTGGGGAGCCCCAAGGCTTCGTCGTAAGAATTGGTGTGCAAACTTTGTGTCCCGCCCAGCACAGAAGCCAAGGCTTGCAGAGTAACACGTGCGATGTTGTTCAACGGTTGCTGAGCAGTTAGACTGACGCCTGCGACTTGTGTATGGAAGCGAAGCATCTTCGATTTTGGGTTCTTGGGTTGGTAGCGTTCTGTCATCAAATCATGCCACAAAGTCCGAGCTGCTCGGAATTTTGCAATTTCTTCGAAAAAGTCATTGTGACAATTAAAGAAAAACGAGAGTCGAGGTGCAAATGAATCAATTTCTTGACCAGTTGCGAGTGCAGCATCAACGTAGGCCAGAGCATTTGCAAGCGTAAAGGCGAGTTCTTGAACTGCGGTTGAACCTGCTTCACGAATGTGGTATCCCGAAATTGAAATCGTGTTCCATTTTGGCACTTCTCGAGCACAGAAGTCAAAGATGTCGGTGATGAGCCGCATGCTTTCCTTCGGGGGGAAGACATAGGTCCCACGTGCAATGTATTCTTTGAGAATGTCGTTTTGGATCGTCCCCTTGAGTTCATCCAACGGTACGCCCTGTTCTTCTCCAGCAACGATGTACATCGCAAGGAGAACCATTGCAGGTGCATTGATGGTCATCGAGGTACTCACGTCCCCCAGAGGTATGCCGTTGAACAAGAGTTTCATGTCTTCAACAGAGGAGATGGACACCCCTACCTTTCCAACCTCGCCGAATGACAATTCATCATCCGCATCCATACCCAATTGTGTTGGGAGGTCGAATGCAACAGAGAGGCCCATTTGTCCTCGGTCCAAAAGCAACTTGAACCGTTTATTTGTGGCTTCTGCACTGGAGAATCCAGCATATTGGCGCATCGTCCAGAGGCGGGAACGGTACATCGTATCGTGGATGCCTCGTGTGTAAGGGGGATGACCTGGTTCGGCCAATTCAATGCCTGCGTCGGGCACAGCAGAAGGGGGGAGTTCAATCCCGCTCAATGTTTTCCAGTCCGCCTTCCGCTGGGTCGACATGGTTTTGTCACGGGAAGCCACTTCATCAAGACTCGCTTCTTGGTTCAGTGGTGATGGCCACCGGGTCCGTGAGCGTGCCCATGAGCCAATTCTTCCTCGGATGCCGGACGTACTTCAACGACCTCTACCGAAAATTCAAGAGTTTCTCCTGCGAGTTTATGGTTGAAATCAACGGTTACCAAATCATCGGCAACGGCAGTTACGGTGAAGGGACCGATGTCAGACATCAACATCATACCGACCTCCGGATCAATGTCTCCAAACTGATCCCGCTCAATTTGCTGAACGGCATCTTCCATACGAGGCCCATAAGCGCGCTCTGGTTCGAGGGTGAAGGTGCGGCGTTCGCCAACTTTTGCTCCCATCATTTCATCTTCGAATCCGGGAATCATTTGTTTGTGACCAACGAGGAAAGTAAGGGGGTCTCGTCCCTCGCTCGTGTCAAAGATTTCACCACTTTCAGGAAGTTTTCCTGTATAGTGGACGCTGGCTACGGTGTTTTCTGCTAGAGTATCGGTCATTTTCTTCATCTCCTGGTTGTCATCTGCTTGACAAGATTTCTCAATTCGGCTGCTACATCGGCAGGTAAAATGAGTTCCGCTTCTTTCTGTTCAATGAATTCCAAACTATCGTCAACACCTTGACGTTCACCCTTGGCCCAAATTTGGCCGAGGACGTTTGAGCGATGCTCTTCGGGAACACTTGGGTGGTCAAGGAAAGCTTTCGCCGCATACTTGTATTCAAGATATTTCTGACGGTTCAATTTCTTTTGTTGCTTTTGCCGGCCGCCACCTTTTTTGTCAAACCGTCGGCGGCCACGTCGGCGGTCTTGCTTGCTTTCGACCTTGGTTTCAATTTCTTTGAAGACGTTTTTCACACGCTTGTTCTTCGCTTTCACGACGACGACATCATCGTCATCGTCATCCTCGTCGTCATGTGTGGCAACCAAAATCTTCGGTTCGGCAGGTTTGGGAGCCACTGGAACTTGAAGGGTGGGTTCAGCTTGAAGGCTGGGGGCTGCTCTCTTCAGCGCTTCCGACTTCCGGCGAAGTTCGGCAAGTCGATCTTCTCTGGAGGACGTTTGAGGGGTTTCTTCCTTCGGCGTTTCAGGGAGGTGTTGTGGAATTGGAGCAGGAGCAACGACAGGGGCGACAACATCCCCTTTTTGTTCAAGTTTTTCAATGGCCTCACGCTGCTTGCGCTCCAGGTCTGCCTGGATGTCTTTTGGTTGAGTGGGTGCGTCATCAACCGGTGGGGGGGTGCGTCGTGTCGCTTGCCGATCTCTCTCATCACGCCGGCGGCGATGTTGCTGAGAAGCATCCTTTGCAAAAGGATTGAACTCCTCCCTACGCCCCCTTCGTCCGTTGATTGGTAAGACCCCCTGCCCTTAACGGGCCCACGACATGTTAAAACCGTATGCCTTCGAATGGCTTCAGGACCACACGATGGGTGTTTGGTCGGTTCGAAGGTATTGGTCGATGGCGCTTCCTTGAAGTTCTGTGGTCCGATGCTCGAGTTCGATGTATCCGAGAAGGGCAATCATGGTGCCGTTGTCAATGCAATACATCCTCGGTGGGGCAAATGACGAGCCTTCGCGGTCGGTGGCCATTTCTTCACACATCGTACGAATGCGCTGATTGCAGGCAACACCGCCGCCAAGCAAAAGTTCGGATTTACCTGTGTGCGCCATGGCCCGCTCGGCGACTTCCACACAGGAGGCGAAAGCGTGCTCTTGGAGCGACCAGCAAACGGCATCCAAAGGTGCTCCGTTGTCAATGAGGCGTTGCGCAGCAGTCAACAGGCCGGAAAAGGCAAGGTCCATTCCACGAACTGCATACGGGAGTTGCAATCCTTCCATGCTTGGCTCTGGCGTACGTTCCAAGTATTGGTTCGCAAGTTGTTCAATCTTCGGTCCACCCGGGAAGGGGATGCCTTGATTGCGTGCAAATTTATCCAGCATATTACCAATGCCGATGTCAAGGGTTTCTCCAAGAACGCGATAGCGGCCTTGCAATCGAGCAATGACTTGAGTGTTGCCTCCGGACACGTACAAGAGAATAGGATCGTCACATCCGCATTGTTGACGGCCGATTTCAATATGAGCCACACAATGATTGACGCCAATGAGCGAGACATCCATTTTGGTGGCTAAACCCCGTGCTATTGCAGCACCAACCCTCAAGCAAGGACCGAGTCCCGGGCCTTGTGAGTAGGCTACCGCGCTGATATCAGATGGCGTAAGGTTGTTTGATTCCAAAACCCTGGCAAACAATTCTGAAGCAACATCTTTGTGATGGTCGGCTGCCTCCCTCGGATGGATTCCGCCTTCGTCAGGCCGAAGGGTGTCTGATGCAGCAGGATAGGGTATGCCATCGGCATCGACCAGGCCAAAAGAGAGCGTATGGGCCGTAGTTTCGATGCCAAGGGTCCACTGAGGCATGGTGACGGGTGCGAGCGATTGTTCTTCAACCCTCTTGCCTCAGAGGAAAATGTGCGCCGTGTCTTGTTGAATGCCGGCCCCATCGTCCACTTTGATGGTTTGACTTCCAGCATTGATAAATGTATATATCCTGCAGGAAAGGGAATTGTCATAATCAATGGACAGATAGAATCAATCAAAGATTCAAATGACTTGGTGGATGAATACGGTGGGACCGAGGGCCAATCAGACCCGTTATTGAAGATTCACGACCTTGAGGGTTCTGCGATTATCCCTGGCCTCATTGACGCACACACCCACCTTCTGTGGGCAGGCGATCGGTCACCGGAAGTTCGCTTACGCCGTGAAGGGATGACCTACGCCGACATTGCGAACACAGGGGGCGGGATTCAGTCTACCGTGCGGGCCACGAGAGCTGCGAGTTCAGAATCCTTGTTCAAAACGGGTTATGTCCGTCTCAGAGAAGCACTCTCAACCGGAACCACCCATCTTGAGGCAAAAAGTGGATATGGCTTGGATACTGAAACTGAACTTCGGTTGCTTGGCGTCATGAAATCGCTTGGAAGTGCTGGCCATGTACCTTCCATCGACCCAACATGGATGGGTGCCCACGATGTACCAACCGGCACGTCCATGGAAGCATACGTTGACGAACTCGTTTCGGAACAACTTCCAGCCGTCGTCGAACAAAATATTGCCCGCTCAGCCGATGTGTTTTGTGAACCAGGTTGGTTCGATACTGAAGCTTCTGAGCGAATTCTGAACGAGGCTCGGGCACAGGGTTTGTCGTTGCGGATGCATGTTGATGAGTTCAAAGATGGGGGCGGGGGGGCCCTGGCGGCGGACCTGCGCGTTGATACAGCAGATCACGCTTACTGCACACCCCTCGAAGTGAGGCGGAGCATGCGCGACCGAGGCGTGATGACCGGCTTCTTACCAGGAACGCCCTATGCCATGGGCGACAAATGGCCTGATATGGCTGAGGTTGAAGACGAAGCTGTCCCCTATACATTGGCTACCGATTTCAACCCTAATTGTCAGACATTAAGTCTCCCCTTCATGATGTCACTGATGGTCCAGCGTTGTGGAGTCCATCCTCTTGATGCCCTCCGAGCCGTCACGGTCAATGCAGCAAAAACGACGCCTCACCCAACGGGTCTGGTTCATGGGCAAATCAAAGAAGGAGCGATTGCGAATCTGAACATTCTCCAAACGCAACATTGGGAATCTGTTTGTCTGAGGCCAACAGGGAGTCCATTTACTGCAACGGTATTGAATGGTGATTTCATCGCTCATTGAACAATATGTAGGTGCATATTCAAAGAAGGAAATATTATTCTTTTCTGAGATAATGAATAAGTGATTATCATGAATGTGATTGAGACGGTCGTATGCTCGGCAAAAGAGGGATCCAGTGCAAAGCTGAGGCGTCTGGTTCTCGCCCGACAAGAATTCAAGCGTCGACAAACCGGCTGCATTGCCGCTTGGGTAGGAACAGCACTGGACAACGACATGATGATCCTCATACAATCCGTGTATGCAACGGCGCATGACTGGAAATCCATCACGGAAAAGGTCCGGCAAGAACTTGACGAAGTCGATGGCGGCATCGAGCGGTTTTTGTTGGGCCCACCCCTTGTTGGCCTGTTCGATGTTGGTGAGTTTTCAGATCATTTGGGCCGTGTCGTGGAATAGTTCAATGTTCCATGCCACGTTAAGTCGCATAATGTGAGTTATGCGACGCGGACACAAGAGCGTGGGGCCCCTGGCCTTTGAAGAAACAAAAAATGGCTCGCAGTGCGCGTTTTATGAATCATCTCGGATGGAAGGTCACAAAGTTTTCTGATTTTCCCCTTCTACCCCCTCCTTGAAGCAGGAAAATGGGTTCTTTTGGGCATTCCAATTCCGAAGTCTTCAAAATGGGAACCTTCTGGCAAGCACGAGGCATATGACGGTTGAAGGTTATTGCATGAAGTGCAAAACATACGGACCGATCCGCGACGGCCAAAGATACACCATGGCGAACGGTAGGACTCGCATGGGGGGATTCTGTTCACAAGCGGGTTGTACCGGTAAGATCTCGAAAATCATCGGGTGATTTTCCAAGTCCCATACCGAATCCGTTTAATACAGATGTCCGGTGGACGAAACACCTAGGGGCTCGTGGTCTAGGGGTTTATGACGTTGCCTTGACATGGCAAAGATCGAGAGTTCGATTCTCTCCGAGCCCACCA
>Ga0181592_10003254_pt1 | contig 13473 bp, 7 predicted proteins | sample 071ome_20_FD_133755 | JGI IMG/M metagenome (GOLD analysis project Ga0181592, IMG submission 133755) | Coastal salt marsh microbial communities from the Groves Creek Marsh, Skidaway Island, Georgia - 071412BT metaG (megahit assembly) | ecosystem: Environmental > Aquatic > Marine > Intertidal zone...
AACTGAGGGTGACATCAGACTCAGCAAGAACAGCATCAGATCTGCTATCTTCCAGTTCAATGCTAGAGGAAATGGTCAGAGTTACATGTTCCAGACGCACACCGTTGCTGGTGTAGCATCTAACGCAACTCCTAACCAGTCTCCACTAATTTCTGCTGGCGGAACAAGAATCGCAGCATCTCAATATATCACCTATGGTGGTGTACTACCTGCTCCTGGTGATGTTCTGTTCAAGGGCGAGGAAGTTGGTAAGAATGGTTCCATTGCATGGATACTTGCAAACTACTTCCAGCAGATTGCAAACAACAGCATTGACAATATCGTCTTCGACGGTAGCAATGTTGTTAAACTTGAGTTCAGAGACTTCAATAGCGGTGTTGCACTTTCCAACTCTGACATTGGTATTACTTCTACCTCTCAGATTAGAGTCAGCAACTTCTACTATGATCCTAGACTGAACCTAACCTGGACAGTATATGCTACGAAGCCTGGTGATCCATTCGATCCTGCTGATAACTACTGCTACTTCCAAGTAATCGATCAGATTCCTCAGGATACTCAGGCATGGGAAGACATCATTGCAGGAACTGCACAAGGTGCTGACGCTCCTACCATCGAGTTCTCTAACTCTAACTTCAAGGAAGTTGGTGTTATTGGTGGTGAAGCACTCAGAACTGAGACTGAGACCATTGGTGATTACAAACTGGGTGTCAACACTATTGCAAGATCTACTCACGATGCATATAGAAATGCATTCGTTGAGAACCTCAACACCGATCCTCGTGCAAACCTAGACGTTGTTGGTAATGCATACATCAGCGGTCGTAAGACTCCTGATTATCTTTCCCACACCAACTTCGCAGATCGTGATAAGAACAGAATCCCAGATGCACTGCTAGTTGGTGGTGACAGTTCTGCTGTTGCTGATTATGCAACTCTCCGTGTTTCTACTGAGACTGCAGCGATCACTGAGTCTGGTAGAGGCAACAATGAAGGCAAGGTTGGTATCAATGCAACTGATGCTGAACTAGACAGAGCACTGGTTGTCAAGGGTGACTCCAGATTCTCTGAAGACGCAAGATTCGAGCGTGACATCGAAGTCAACGGTGATGGATCTGTTGCTGAGATCAGAACATCCGAGACGGTTGGTACATTCAACCTAATCACGGATGATACATTCACTGGTACAATCAATCTTGGTAACAAGGTAGAGAACATTAACATCGGTAACACTACCGAAGAAGATCAGTTCATCAGAATTGGTCAGACATCTCTACACAGTAACATCTTCCTAGGTGTAACTCCAGATGATCGTCCTTCTGACAATGCTCTAACCATCAGTAAGATTGAAATTGGTGGTGCATATAACAATAACGAATCTCAGTCGTTCACCAGAATCAAAACTAAGTCCTTCAAGGTTGATGGTGACTTCCAACTAGGTTCGAGAAGAACAATTAATGATACTGTAACACTTTCTACAACTGCTGGTACAGTCAACTTCTTCTCTAACTCTGGTTCTGCATCGATCATCAACTTCGGTCTAAATGCATCTGAGATCAATATCGCTGGTCAGGGTGGTACAACTACCATTAATAACCAGTTAGAAGTTATTGCTTCTGCTACATTCAACGGTAACATCACACTCTGTGGTGGTGTTGCAGCGTTCTCCTTCACTGGTGGTCGTGGTAAACTAGGTTCTCCAATCACTGCACATGACGATGGTATCCTAAGCGATACTCTCTTCAATAAGAACATTGACATCCTCAACGTTCTTGTCAAACTAACCACCGAAGAAGGATATAACGAGGTTGACACCGCAGGTAGTGGTAATTGGGGTGGTGCTGGATTCCAAGCAGCACGTGGAAGTATTGGTGGCACACCTGTTGTTGAACCTCAGGATCTTCCTGCTCTAACTGGTGATGAGTATTATCTACCACTTCTCAACGCACCTAACAAACTGAATGGTGATCCATACTTCGTTGAGAATGACTACATCATTATCAATAGCGCAGAGAGTGCTAGTGGACATCCTGAAATTGTTCAGGTTGTTGAACTAACCAGAACATCTGTTGCTCCATACTACATTAAGGTTCGTCGTCAACCACTCGGAACATACACTGCTGTTCTAACTAACCATCCTGACAGAACACCAATCTATAAGGTAAATGTTCAGTTTGATGCTACTTGGACTGAGCAACCATTGAACAGCAATGTTCCTGGTTCTCAAGACAATGTATATCTTGCAGAATTTGGTGGTAGCCTAACCAATAATGATTATGTAATCATCGATCGTGAAGATACAACCAGCGATGGAATCTTCGATCAGGGTGAGGTTATCAAGGTTCTTGCTCCTCTATCTCAGGAAGTTCAGAAGTTCAGAATCTCCAAGGATTGTAATGATGCTGACGGTGATGTATTTGTTGTAGATTCTACTACTGGTGATGTTACCATTGGTGGTGCAACAACAATCAACAACACACTAACAGTCAAGGGTGGTTGTGGAACAATTCAGACAGTTCAATTCACTGCTGATTGTACCGCTGGTGAATTCAGATTAACTAATGTTGTTATTACAACTCCTGGTAAGTCACTCTCCGACATCAATATTGGTGATGTTGTTGATAACATCCTTAATGAGTCTTCAATCGAATTCCTCTATGATACTGAGGTAATTGCAATTGACACTAGCAACGCTGTTGTCGAACTCAGCAAAGCAGTTGTAGGTTCTACCTCTGCTAGCTTCACTGGCGAGTTTAGAAGAAACGAAAAAGTTCTCCTAACCAATGGTAATGAAGTTCCTACATTCAGAGTAGACACTTGCACTGGCACAACTCACATCGGCAACCATTACGGTAGAATTGAGGTTGAGTTTGCTCATCAGGGTCAACAGGGATCTATCACAAATAATGCTGCTCTAGTACCTAACTTTGATTCTGGTAACATTGCAAGAGCATACAGCTACTGGTTCGATCCTCAAATTGTTTCTGATGGTGGTCCTGACACTACAATTAGAGTTGGTGTTACTGGATCTAGCGGTCAAATTCAAGTTCCTGTACAGAGTCTTGGTGTTGGAACTGGTAAGTTTGCAGTTGATGATATCGTATTTGTTGGTGATGCAACGTCAGCATCAACAGGCATTGGCGATTTCATCATCGGTAAAGTTACTCAGGTTATCGAAGATGTAGCAAATCCAACTGTCGTGATTGCTGACGTTGGTGATAGTCTTGGAACCAATAATACATTCGTAATTGGTGACAGTGCATTTGCTGTTGGTAATGTAGTCAGAAGACTAGTCAAGCATCGTGAAGTTGCAAATGTCATTGATTTTGAAGAGAGAACAAGAATTAATGCTGGTGCATCTAGCACTTATCTCTCCCTCATCCTTGACAGAGGATACATTGTACAACAGAAACTAGACTACCTCAACTGGGTTGTACTTACAGACTCCCAGGGCAGATCTCTTGCCTGGACAGCAGTCAAGGGTAGAATGTTTGGTGTCGTTCATTCTGCAACAATGAATGAGCAGCGCACTGACGGCGGCATTGCATACAGAACTGGTGATCTAAATGTCTCTGGTGGACTAACTCTAACAGGTGGCAACTTCACAATTTATGATTCCATCAATCAGACACAACTCTTTAGAGTTGTCAACGATGACGGTCACGCCGATCACCAAGGTCTGATCACTTGGGACTGTGGTGTTGTTGCTCGTGGTGACTTCTACCTGTTCACCGCACAGGATCCTGAGAACGTCATTACAAGCCCAGACTCCACAACTCCATCCTTCTTCGTTGATAACCTTGGCAATGTAGGTGCTAAAACTACGCTTACCGTTACTGGTAATGCTAGTGCAACACCATCTCCAGTTGTTGAGCAACTATCTATCCAGAACCTAGGTATCAATGGTACTAAGAAGTTCACTGTCAATCAAGATAACTCTCTTGACTCCTTCGGTATTAATAACTTCTATTCGTCCAGTGGCGGTAGACATACTAGATATCTCTCTGCTGCATCTGCTGAAGAAGAACTGACCCTAACGCCAAACATTGTTTACTGTGTCAATGTTCAGGCATCTTCTACACTGATCCTAACTCTACCAACTTCTCCTGTAACTGGAGATACGGTTAAGATTGTTGAGGTTGGTGGTCAACTAAGTTACAACACATCTCTTGTTCTTAGAACTGCAGAATCCTCTGGAGTCAAGATTCAAGGAGATGCTACTGGTACACTACTTGGAGACAGAATTACTCCTTATCCATCTGGTGAACTGGTTGTACAAACACCAAACGCAGCATTCACACTCGTATACCTAGGAGGAACCGATAACAATGGTCAGGTTGGAATTCCAACATCCGTACAGGGTTGGTGGCTAATGGAGGTCTGATAAATGGCAAGTTACAATAGAATCAAGGCACTGAAAGCGGTCCCAATCGGGACCATAGTGCCTTGGACTGGTTCGTCCAGTACATCACAGTTGCTAGATGAAGCAATTCCAACTGGATATCTTGTGTGCAGAGGTCAAACTGTACGTGCTATTGATTACCCTTTACTAGCACAGTTACTTGGAAATGCATATGGTCCTTTTCAAGAACCTGGAGGTCCACCAGTTGGTATTCAAAACTCATATCCAAATTATACTGAGGATGATGTTTTTGTTTTACCATCATTAAATAATACCTCTTTGGTTGACCTTGAGGGGTCTAGACTTGATCCTCTAGATCAATTTGTTGTCGGAGAATACATTACGGAAAACGGTAGTGATGCTGCCCCGTTGAGTAATGTTGTGTCATATGTTGATGTTAACTTCCAAGTAGAACCAGATAGTTTGTTGTCTGGTAAACTTACTGGTGTTACTTTACAGGAACCAGCATACTTTGATACTTATAGAACTATTCCTAGAAAACTAGGTGTTGACCATACTCCTCCTCATACTCACCCTAGACCTACAGGTGAGAATGCAGATCCATATCCATCTGCACAACCATCAGGTAGATACATCGCATTCTTTATTCCTGGTAACTATGTTACACAGGATGATCAGTGGACTACTGCTGACTCTGTAAACGCAGAAGATCAGAATGAGATTGCAGATAGATTTGAACCTGGCACAGTCAATCTGACATGGTATGACCCAACAAACCAGAGTTTGCCTACCATGGACACATTCCATGATTTTACGGCAGAGTCTCCAGTCTTACCTGCTAGCAGAAGTGCAAACAATCCAAGAAATATTTCCGCATTTGCACAAACATTAAATTCATATTCTGACGATTATAGTTGTCTACCATCTCAACAGGCTCCTGCCGTTGCAAATCAATTCCCTCCTCCTGGTAACTATTCTGGTCTTTTGAATTTTTACCCAGGTGTGGATGTTTCTGCTGCAAGAAATCAAGGAACTTATCCTGTTACATTGAACCACAACACTGACTCGTGGAACTCTACTGCATTGCAATCTCATAATCACTTCACAATTGACCTTAGCATGACGCTTGGTCAGATGCGTGTTCCTGGAACTATTCTCATAAATAATATGACGACAGGAACTATTGCACCTGTTAGTGTTGACAAGGCTTTGAGTGTCCAAGTCAATCCTAATACACCTTCGTTAACCACATTAGTTGTAATAAGGGCATTCTGATGGCAGTATTCTACGGAAAAGAAAAATCAAAAGTCGGAACGAATACTGGTACAATTATTCATTGGGCAAGACAGTTACCTACAAATGATCCAGAGGATCAAACACGTAAGGAATTACTTCCCTCTGGATATTTGCGTTGTGATGGTACAGTTTATTCTGCAGAAATTTTTCCAGAACTTGCTACTATCTTAGGTACTGGTCAAAATTGTAGATTTAGAAAACCAACTCAAACATTACAAGATAATCAATTTCAAGTTCCAGACTATGGATCAAAGAAATTGAGAGCATCTTCTGGATCAAACTTAGGTGATGAGATTGATCTTCGTATTGAAGATGATGATGGAGAAGAAATTGTCAAATCTGGTGTAGGATTGGAAGTTCAAAGTAACATCGGTACTACATACGAGATTCAATATCAAGGTAATTTCTTTCTTCCATCGCAGCAAATTGTTATCACAGGTCAACCTGGATTTACAAGAGCAACAGGAAACTATACTGAAGTTACTGAGGTATTGCAAACAGCATTTTTACCACATGCTCACTTCCACGATGGAACTAGAACAAGACAAGCGTCTTCATTAGGCAACGAATATAATAATATTGGTAGAAACTTTTATTCTCGCAAATCTACACTTTGCATTCAACCTTGGTATTATAATACTTACCAACCTCTCTGTATGCTAGCAGCGGGTAGACTTAGAACTGCGAATATTACTCAAGCATCCGATCCATATGGTGGTGCTGGTGGATTATTTGGTAGATGTGTTAGATACTATTATGGTGCATGTTTTACTGGTTGTGACTTTTCTGGAGCAAGATATGAGTGCTTGATTCCAGATGGAACTAGTTGTGGATATCCACTGTGGAGTGGACAAACTTCTGGATGTGCTGGTGGTGGTGGTGGTCCTGAAACACTTAATTGTGGTACTGTTCAGTATACTGGAACATTATATTCTGTTTGCGAGTGTAATGGATTTGCTGGCGTTGACCCAGGTGATGCCAGACCACAAAGAGGTCCTCAACAATTAACACCAAACTATTCTGACCCAACTGTTCCATGGGACTCTGTTAAAACTGATGATAGAGAGGGATTCTCTGCTATCTCAAACGTTACAACTGAAGTAGAAAACTTCGGTGATGAAGCAATACACAGGCACTTCGTTAATTTCAGTGCAGATGAGCATACATATGTTGTGAACACAACACCAGTGTTCATTCCTGCTGCTCCCCTTGTCTCTACCATTCAAATTCAAGTCAATACAGAGAACAAGGCAGATCAATTTATTCAGCCTTACATCGTACAAGAGTTTCTAATTAAATTCTAATGACAGCCTCTTATAGAAATAAATTCGGTAACTATAAGCAGGAGCATGAGGCAAACTATGCTCCATGTGGATCTATATTCCCTGTCTTAGTTGATAGTTTTTCTGGTAAACCCACTATCCAAGCAGGTGCTGGATCTGGATTAGAACCACCAGAACATGCATATCAAGATTACTTATACTGTGATGGATCTGTTCTCAATATTAGAGACTATCCTCAATTATATAATGTTCTGAGAAATTCATATGGTGGATCAACATCAGTAACAAAGTTGAGTCCATCTGTTGCTGGTGGTATAAAAAGATTTCTTAGAGGTGATGCTGTAGGATTGTCTGCAACAGATTGGTATGCTGTTATAAATCAAGATCCTAGTGTTCAGGCTACAGTAAAACTACCATATCCATATGGAGTTAGTTTTAGATTTTTCGATAATACAGGCAATACACCACCTGGAAATGGACTAGGGAATCTAAATTCTAATGACTGGGAATATGATACATTTTATGGCACTGAAGCACCAACACAAGCAGAACTAACAGCAATTGCCCCAGGTGCCACGGAATTTGTATATAAATTGAAGTTTCCTGATGATGTAGACACTAGCACTTTCAGTGGAACACAGTCATATTTCTTTGGTAACTCTGATCACCCTGCTACCATATTCAATAAAGGTTTCACAATCAGAGATTATCCATATAATGTTGGAACATTTACTTTACCAGACTATAGAGATAGAATTGTAGTAGGATTTGGCGGAGTCGATGGTGATGGATCTCCAACGGTTGAGAATGCTCTAGTTAATGAGGTTGGACAACTTGGTGGTAGTTGGTATATCAGTAAGGATCAACTTCTCGATGGTGGTGTATTCTTTACTGTAGGTGATGTAAGAACGAGAGGATATTCGGATATTGCTGCTGATGTTTTTACATATCTTACAGGTAGTGTAAGTTATAGAGTAGGACCACTATCTGATCATATCTTTACTAGACCAGCAGAGCACAACCATAAGATTCTATCTTGTAAACCAGATGAACTAAATGACAATGAAGTTGGTGCTATCAACTGGGATGAGTTTGCTGTCATGTACAGTGAAACTAGAGCAAATATTGCATTGTTTGAACCAGCAACATCTGGTGGTGTAGCATTAGGTCACTCTCATGGTCTGACAAGAGATAGATTGAATGATCCAAATGCTGCTACCTATGGTAACACTGCTGGCATTGGTGGACTAGATCCTAACACACCAGCAAACGTATTGTATGATGTTAGTGATAACATCATTGCTTCTACAGCAGTATATGATGATATTTCACTGGAACCACATGGACCTGGAACAGGTGAATGGGAAGGATTTGATAAACCAGGCATTGCACAGAGTAATAGATATCTAGCATTTGGATATAAAAATACTGCTAGTATTAATGACCCTGGCTCTTTGAAAGTGACTAGAAGTGTAACATACACTATGGATTTCACTGGTTACACAGAGTTTTTCATCTATGCTATTGCAGGAAATGATAGTAATGGTGGTGAGAGACCTAATAACCCAGAAGAGGGTTTGGTAGTAGAATTTTCAGATGGATCGGAAGTTGAAATTATTCCATCTGCTAGAAAATTTAATAATGACAATAACATTGAGAGCGGGTTTGAGCAGTATGATGCTGTTTATGCTTATTGGACAGCAAGCACTATCACTATTCCCACGGCACTACAGAACCAACCAAATCAAACTGTAAAAATTAAACAAATACTTAGATCATCTGACCCTGGGGATGGTGAGGGATCTGGTGGTGTAGAGCAAGGTTCTGGTGTTCCTGCTGGAAATAATAATGCTAACGATATGTTTGGCATTCAAGCAATTGGATTGCGTGGTGGTATTACTACTGATCCACCAGATCCAGATGGTGAATATCCAATCACAGGATCTACGTATTTCAATGTACTCAGCATTACATATGATTCTGCAAACAATTGGTGCTTAGTTACAACCAGTGAGAATCATGGTTACCAAGCAGGTAAGACAGTTGAAATTGCTGGTGCTATTCCTGATGCTTTCAACGGTGCATTTGTAATCCAAGATAATAATCAACTTAGTGGATCTACATTTACATATGAAGCACCAGCAGGTGTTCCTGCATCTGCATCTGGAAGTGCAATCACTGTTAGATTGGCTCCTGGATATTTTGAGGATGTTGTAACAACACCCGAACCAAGAATGTATGTTGTTGATGACAACACAGGTATTGGTGGTAAAACTGAGGTATTTGTTATTCCTGGCACTGGTGTTTCATTTGGTTTTGAAGAACAGGTGGGAGAAGGTGTCATCAATACCGATCCAATCCCTGCAGAGACAGGTGAAGTCACACAACTACAAGTAACATTAGATGCTCCTGGTGGAGGTGGTGGTGGAACATTTTCTGATGGCGGTGATGCTGGATATGCATATGCATCTTTCCAATTAGACGGATCATTCTACACAATCTACGCATATGGTGGAGAAGGTGGACAAGCAGGTGACAGTGGTGGTGCAGGTGGTGCTGGAGGATCATTCTTAATTCCTCAGGAACTTATTGACAATCCACTGTTTTCATATACTACAAATGCAGGATCTGACGGTGCTGATGGAAGTGGAACATCACCTGGAAGTGGTGCTGGACCACAATTCCAAGGTGCTGCATCTACTAGATCTGGTGGTAATGGTGCATCAGAAGTATTCCAAACCACAACTGGTGACGCTGATTTTGTCTTACAGACATCTACAACATACACACCACCAGCAACATATGCAGGAGAAGCATCTAGAATCCACGAACTAAGAGTCGTTGGTGGAGGCGGCGGTGGCGGTAATGGTAACGCCAACTCTGGTTGTCAAGATGGTGGATATGTTGGTGGTTCTGGTCCTCAGGATGGATCTGCAACTGGTGGAGATGGTGGTCCTGGCGCTCTAATTAATGCAACAATTGGTGGTACTTTTGCTAACTTACAGTTTGCATTTGGTCAAGGCGGCGGCGCTGGTGCCAATGCTCGTGATGGTTATCAAAATGGTGCTGGATATGAATATGGTCCTGTATCCTCTGGTGGCGGTGGCGCTTCTAGTGGTGGTAACGGTGGACTAGGTGCATACGGTAACGGTGCAACTGGTGGTGCTGGTGGCGGTACAACTGCTGTATTCTATGAAGGTGCTATTCCCATCATTGGTGCTGGCGGCGGTGGTGGCGGCGGCGGATCAGGTGGTGGATACAATGGCGGTAGTGCATATGATGGTTGCTATCGTGGTGGAAATAGCCAGTCTGCAAGAACTTCTTTACACTCAAGAACATCTGCTATTGACTTCTCTGGTGGTGCTAATGGCACCCAAGGTGGTTGCACCGCTGGTGGCGGTGGTGGAGGCGGCGCTGGATGTGGTCCTAACGGTCAATCCAACGGTGGTACTGGTGGACAGGCAGGTGTAGGTCACAACGGCAACGGTGGTGGTACAGGTGGACAGGATGGAGACTCTGCATATAGAGCAGACTATTGTACAGCATCTATTGGAGATGATGCTACCAATGGTGGATCTCCTGGTACTGCTGGTGGTGCTGGATATGTAGAAATTAAGTTTACTGCTACTATTGACAACCAAGGTGCAGGTGGCGGCGGCGGTGGACAAGGATGTCAATTATCCTTTACCCTTGCTAATACAAATATTTCAATGATTGCTGGTGTCCAAACTCCTGGTACTGCTGGGGGAACAGGAGCACAAATTGGTGGATCTGGATATGCTACTATCACTTATCTCGGAACAGAGGGTGGTGGTGAAGTAGAAGGAGGAACAACAACTCCTAGTGGAAGATATTATTTGTGTGATCAAGATGGCGTTCCATCTGGTTCTCCATTAGATGGACCAATTTGGTTGACATCTTCTGCTGATGGTGATACTGAAACCAATGCACTTACACCAACTTTGCCAGGTATTGGTACTAGTGCTACCAACAAATTCTCTATGGTCACTTCTGTTGGCACCCCAACATATAATGGCAGAGCAACAAGATATATTCCTTTCATTGGACCAGGAACAAGACAATATACTCTAGGTAATTTTGATCTGACAAATGCTAATAAAATCAGATTTAGTATTATTTGTGGAAATAATAATAATGGTGGTGCTCTACCCGAAGAGGATTTGTTGATCTACTGGAAAACAGCAGATGGTACAACTACTACCCTATTAGATTCTGTGATGACAGCATCGCAAGTATCACAGGGATGGCAAGAACTAGATGTTCTTCTACCAGAGGGAGCAAATGTGAGAGATCAAAACATCCAGTTAATCTTGAGACAAACAAGAACAGCAAACCAGGATGACAACGCTAATAATAATGAAGATAACTATGGTATTTCTGCAATTACTTTCTTCTACGATGAAGTAACCACCAGAAACTTTGTTGCGACTGCAAATAATACTATTAGAGATGTTGATTATGTTGATGTCACAGTCAACTCAACACAGGCAGGACTAGTTACTAGCGAAGGATCTTTTGAAATGAGTTCTTCGACACCAATTTCTACTACTGCATTAGTTGTTCCAGAAAGCAACGTGCCTTTGATCACCAAATATCATAGGGTAAAATACCTGATCAAATCTAGGTAGATAAATACAACGAAGGATCTTATACCACAATGGCAGAACTTGCATCTAGAGATATTGAGTTATATGTGAATGCGGTGAGCAGAACCATGACGAAGAAAGGCGTCATGAAACAAATCACTGATGAATTCTGGACTGAGAGCGTTGCTCCCATCCTACATCCTATCTGGGATTCTGATAAGGATAGAATGGAATCGTTCGCACGTTATGCTGATGGATTTATTGCAATTAATAAACTAAAGTATCAGAGAGATAGAAAGACTGGTGAATACAAGTGGGTAGCATATGAGCTATCGCTTGAGGGTATTGATCAGTCTGAACTTGATACTCTATACGAAAACCTCAATGAGAAATATATTGAGTTTAGAGGTATTATTGATCAAGATCTTGAGCAGCAACTTGCTGTTACATTTGCCAAGGACAATATCGTCACCTGGACCAAACTGTTGATGGTCAGGAAGTTCTTGCTAGATGAGTCTGATTACACACAAATGTCAGACTACACTGGCAGTGATGAAGATAAGGCGATGTGGGTAAAATATAGACAGAAACTAAGAGATCTACCAGAAGAACAGCAAGGACTGCCAACGAACTCGGTTAGATTCCCCATCAATCCAAACAAATATAAGTTGATGGTAGATGAAGAGAGAACAACTGCCGAATACTTAGAAGATATAGAAGGACATTATTATAATATCTCTAGATCTGTCCTCAGCAAGTTTGCATCTAAGATGGTTGCATATTTGACTGTTGCCATTCAAAGTGGTAACATTGATGAAATGCCTAACTTGCTACCTGCCAAGTCTGAAGCAAATACATTGGATGCTATCCTTGAAGTTATTGAACAGGGAGGATTTGACTGATGGCATTAATTTCACTCAATCCACTGAGCACATATGATATGTGCTGTCGCATTGCAAAGAATGAGAATGTATATGTGATGGTGATTGATAATAGACACTATCACACACTGTCTGCAGATAAGAAAGCAGAAGTATATAACTATTACAAAGATCCAATCGATGCTGACTTTGCCAACTGGATTATTCCAGAGGCAGAGATTGATGCTGTATTTGAAGCAAATGATTTATTCTATGTGTTCAAGAGTGAGCAGGCAGCAGTAGATAACTGTTGCGATTGGTTCCCACAGCGAGAGAATCTACCAGATGCTGATCACTTCATTCCAGCATACGTCATCAAACCCAACGGTACGATTCCATACACAAATCAAAACACGACTCCACCCGCTTGACACGTGGTTGACTGGTGTGCTATGGTAGCAGAGCACCAGTGGTGATCCATGCTCAAAGGAGATCTAATGAAAGTACCTACACAACCTGAGTTGACGCACTTGCAGCTACAAGCAATGTTACGCGATCACAATATTCCAGACAGCGAGATAAAGTATCTGGGTGAGCGTGAGTACACTGCTGAATACCAAGCACACCCAGAGTATCATGGTCAGATGATGCCATGGTATATTATTGGTGGTGAGCATGAGGTGCCAGTATGTGACATTGCATCAGTTGACCGAGTGGACGATGACGATACTGTCCCTGAATGATGAAGAAAGTATGAGGATATACTGAAATCCTCACACAACCATCTAAAATACAGTGTACTACGCTAAACTAACATGAACACGCCAGAGAAACACGAAAAACGCAGAGATGCTCTGGGTCTTTTCTACGAAAGCGTATTGAAGCCCGATCCTGAACTGCGCCAGTGTGCTCACAATCAGTCATGTTATCATGAATTGATGGAATGGCGTGAGGATGTGCTACGCTACCTTGATGAACGACGCAACCAGGAATTTCACCATGACCATTGAAGGACGCCCCGAATTGAAAGGATCTGAAGAGTTTTTGCAAAAGACTTATGAACA
>Ga0181592_10003294_pt1 | contig 13410 bp, 11 predicted proteins | sample 071ome_20_FD_133755 | JGI IMG/M metagenome (GOLD analysis project Ga0181592, IMG submission 133755) | Coastal salt marsh microbial communities from the Groves Creek Marsh, Skidaway Island, Georgia - 071412BT metaG (megahit assembly) | ecosystem: Environmental > Aquatic > Marine > Intertidal...
ATCAGACTGATTGAGCGCCCCAAGACCAGCCATAGAAATGGTCATATTTTTATGGCCAGCCATCTGCAAAGCTTGTTGATAGGGCTTTTCTTCTCTGGTCAGAACAAGCAAGTGGATCAGCACATTCAAAAGCCGCCTTTGCCCCGCGTCACATTTGCCTAAATCTGTCATGAAACGCGTGATGATAGCTTGCGCAGGCACCCAGATATGTCGGGCAATCGCCTTAGCTAATTTGCGGCGAGCGCTCCAAACCGCTAATGGATCAACCAATTGTAACGCTGCCTCAACAACTTGCTGTGATGGCAGTTTCAGTAACTCTGCTTTTACCGCATAATCTAGGTTTTTTTCTTCAAGTATCGCTATAAATGATGATGATAACTTATTGATATTAAAGTTAATACTATCATTAATATTTTCATGTTTAATGATATCAAGAATGAGGCTTTTCATCAGCTCTTGCCCTGCGTTCCAGCGGCCATAGCTGTCTTTATCTGCTGCCAAAAGCAGAAGTAACTCATCGGAATTAAGATCAGATTCCAGTTGTACTGGCGCTGAAAACCCACGCATCAATGATGGCACAGCATCTGCTGGCACATTTTCAAATCGATGCGTTTCTTTCTTTTCAGTCAGCGTAATCACGCATTCTTTAGTGCCTTTTTTCTGACCTTCTTTGATCAAGGGTAACGGCTTACCATCTGCTGACACTAATCCCATGCAAATGGGAATGACCAATTCTTGGCGCGTGTGGATCGCAGGATTTTCAGGAATGCTTTGATGAAACTGTATGGTTAACGTATTTTTGCTGCTGTCATAATGGCGTGATACCTTAACTTTAGGCGTACCAGCCTGCGAATACCAATGCCTAAACTGGGATAAATTGGCTTGATTGGCATTTTCCATAGCGACAATAAAGTCTTCACAAGTCGCCGCCTGACCATCATGAGTTTTGATATATAAGGCGACCCCCTTCATAAAGCCCACTTTACCAAGGATATGTTCCAACATTCGAATTACTTCTGCCCCTTTTTCATACACGGTAGGGGTATAGAAGTTGTTGATCTCTTGATAAGTCTCAGGCCGGATCGGATGAGCCGTGGGGCTAGCGTCTTCGGGAAACTGAATAGCCTTTAGCAAAGCGACATCATTAATGCGTTTAACCCCGCGCGAATGCATATCAGCCGTGAACTCTTGGTCACGATAGACCGTCAACCCTTCTTTAAGGGTTAACTGAAACCAATCACGGCAAGTGATGCGATTTCCTGTCCAATTATGAAAATACTCATGCGCAATGATAGATTCCACCCGATCAAGATCATCGTCTGTGGCGGTTTTGGTATTTGCTAATACATATTTGGAATTAAAGATGTTTAATCCTTTGTTTTCCATTGCCCCCATGTTGAAATGGCTAACAGCCACAATCATGAACACGTCCAAATCATAGGATAAGCCAAAAACATCTTCATCCCATTTCATGGATTTCTTCAAACTCTTCATCGCATGACCACAGAGATGAGCGTTACCATGCTCAACATAAATCTGAAGCGCAACGCGTCGACCATCATTGGTAATGAAATGATCTTCGACCAACTCCAGATCACCCGCTACCATGGCAAAAAGATAGCTAGGCTTTGGATGGGGATCATGCCAAACCGCAAAATGCCGATCATCGGGCAAATCCCCCTGATCGGTTAGATTGCCATTAGATAACAAGAACGGCAGAGACTTGCTTGCTTCGATGCGCGTGGTAAATACTGATAATATATCTGGATGATCCGGATACCAAATGATGCGGCGAAAGCCTTCGGGCTCGCATTGGGTGCAATACATTCCACCAGAACGATAAAGCCCCTCAAGGGCAGTGTTTGCATCAGGATTGATATCAGAGGTAATGACAACCGTTGATGCGCCGCTTAGGGTAAGCGTGATCGCGTTTGCGGCTAGGCTTTTTTCATCGGGATGAACTGATTTTCCATTAACCGTCAGACTAATAAACCTTAAGGTGTCATCACCCCATAAAGTAATTTTGCCTGTTGCCTCACCGCCTTGAGATACTTCACCTGTTTGGGGCAAAGGGGTAATGGTATAAGTGCCTGTTACCCGCGTGTGGTCATCATAAATAGCAATATTCAGATGAACATCATTCACCTGACATTCAGGAAACGTATAATCACCGCGCCGGATTGTGCAATCCGAACCAGAAATCAGGTTATTCATAATTAGGAACCGCCACCTTCGCGGTTAGTGGTATAGGCATCAAAGCAATGGGTATTGCAATAAGGTTTGCCAGTGACCACATCATCACCACAAAAATGGAAATCCGTTGATTGTGGATCACCGATTGGCCAACTGCATTTGCTGCGCGACCATGAGATATTCCGTAAAGCCAGTTTAAGCGGCAAATCCGAACGGTTAAGAATGGGTGTTGCCTCAGGCTTGCGGCGAGCCGTATTAGCATTAGCCTTGTTACCACCAGCAATCGGAGACTGACGTTTTGGCAGCCCCATGCGATGCACCTTACCAGCGATAGCGTTCCGCGATACCCCAAGTTTTTCACCAATCTGAGAAATTGGTAATCCCAGTTCCCAGAGCTTTTTTAATGTTTCAAGACGTTTTTCGTCCCATTGAACCGTAGCGTTCATATTACATCCCGTGCTATGACCATGCGCCAAGAAAGTTGGCAATCAGGTCTTTTTGATAATCTAGCATATGACGACCTTTATGGATCGTCAAACCCCTGTCTCTAGCATCTGTTAACCATTTTGTCATCTCTGGCACCATGATGATATCGGCGATAATAGTGCCAATAGCAACCCCTTCAAGGTCAACCGGCAGGGCATCCGTCTCATGAAGACCAAGACTGGTGGCATTTATTAGCAGATCAGCGCCTTTCTTGATAGTGTCGATTTGCGTGATCATAGCAGCATCAACAGAATAATCAGGAAAATGAGCCAAAATCAATGCTTTCAAATCTTCAGCCTTAGCAAGACTGCGATTGACAATTGATAACCGCCCTACCCCTGCTTCAGCTAATGCCATTGCTATGGCCCTAGCCGCTCCACCAGCACCGATTAGCACCGCGTTCTTTTCTCTGGGGTCATGGCCCTCGCCTGTTAAACCAGCAACGAACCCTTTGCCGTCAAAATTGTCCCCAATCAGGCGACCTTGTTCAAAGCGAATAGCGTTAACCGCGCCTGTTACCTCAGCCGCCACCCCTAATTGATCACAAAGCTTTGCCGCTGTCATCTTATGAGGAATGGTCACTGCAACACCGCCCATATTCGGCAACTGTGCCATTGCGGTCAGTGTTTCTTTAAGATGTTGAGGCAGAATATGTATTGGAACAAGAACCGCATCTATGTTGCGGTCATGAAACACCGGATTAAATACCATAGGCGCACGAACATGATCCACAGGATCAGCAATAACCCCAAATAGCCTAGTTTTTCCTGTGATTTCTGTCATCTGATTTGCTCCTTAATCTGATTTATCATCTGACGGACAAGGCGAGGCTATCGCATTCATAGGTGGTGGGGCAACCATGGTTTCTATCGCATGACATAAAAGTGCCTCATGATCCCGAGCAGCTTGTTCAGCATCCTCAACAGAAATAGCAGTAAAAGTGATAGAATCGCCTGGCTTGCGTCTTGCTAACATCGGCAGGTCTGCCTGAATGACCGTTGCGATTTTCGTGTATCCACCTGTGGTCTGATGATCAGCCAACAGAATAATAGGTTTGCCGTCACCTGGCACTTGTACAGAGCCATTTACAATCCCGTCTGAAGCAATATCCGCATTATCACAATGCTCTAGCACCGGTCCGTCAAGTCGCATTCCCATGCGGTTAAGCAACGGGGAAACCTGATAAGTCGAGGAAAGAAACACAGCTTTTGCTTGATCGGTAAAACGGTCATCTTGGGGGCCAAACACCACCCTAAGGCTTGAACTGGCATCATAGACCGTTAAATCTGATAACATTTTATCAGCATAACCCTTGGCAGTATCAGGAAACGCCACATCAGGACATAATGGCAACACATCACCATCTTTGAGCAACCGCCCCTTTAAACCGCCAATCATGGCATTAGGCGAAGTTGCACGTGAGCCATAAAGAGGCGGAGTCCCAATACCGCCAGAAATCGCCAGAAAAACCGTATTCGTCCCTGATAACCCATTAATATGTATTGTCTGCCCAGCATGAACCCGAATGGAACGGTTAGCATAAACCGTGATATCATGGCCCAAATGATCGGTTATCACCATGGTTGCGGCGACACTACCCGTCAAAGCCACTCGCCGAGAAGCTTGGAAAGCTATCTGAACGCCGCCAAGACAGATTTCTAATCCGGCCTTATCCGCGGGGTTTCCAACCAACGCATTGACAAGCCGTAAAGCCACCCGATCAAGGGCACCAGATTCGGGCACCCCAACCGCTTGATGACCTGCCCGTCCCCTATCCTGAACCGAGGTATAAGGCCCAGATCTAATCATGGTGATGGCATCAACCGTCATGATATTTCCACCACAAATTGCCCTTCGTGATAGGATTTATAAATGTCATTATATTTTTTAATATCAATTTGATAGAATTTGATTTTATCACCTGGTCTTAATAAAACAGGGTTATCTTTTCCCGGATCAAAAAGCTCAATAGGGATGCGTCCAATCAAGTTCCACCCCCCTGGCGAAGGCATGGGATACACCACCGTTTGATCCATCGCGATACCAAGCGTCAAAGCAGGAACCATAGCGCGCGGGGTTTTGCGGCGCGGCAGATAAAGCGCCTCATCGACACCTTTCATATAGGCCAACCCCGGCAAGAACCCCATAATGGCAACTTCAAGAGAGGAAGCCACATGGCGTTCTACAATCTCATCTGCTGATAGATTAAGCTGATCTGCAATACCTTCAAGATCAGGGCCAAACTCCCCCCCATAGCAACAGGGGATGCGAATATGACGGCTTTTACCACTGTCCTCTGATAAATGGTCCAACCAAGGTGTGATCGTTGTTTGCAAATGCTTAGCAGTGATAAGCAAAGGATCATATTGCACCAACAAATTGGTCAGTCCGGGAATGAGATCAACAATGCCTGATAATTTTCCGTCTTTGGCAGCTTCCTGAATAAGTCCAGCCAAAGCGCGCGCTTTACGTGTCGCCAGATCCGTATTGCCCTTTGATTCGCCCGGCCTAAGCTGTGTATCGTCAAAGTTCACTACCAAACCATGACCACCAGCAGGCAGAAATCGTTTTGTCTCTTGCCCGGAATGAGAATGTTGTTTGTTGGATGAGATCATGACTATCAACACATATCTAATATTAAGGCCATTGAAAAGATGGAAACGCCGAGGCTAAAATACCATTAGGGTACACTTAACACGATGCTTTCAACATAAACCAAAAACCCATGGGGCAATATCATGACCAATTTTAATCTGAATGCGGATATGGCGGAAAGTTATGGCCCTTGGACGATGGGAAATGATGATGCCCTTTTGCCAGTCATTAATTCTGCCAATATCGCCTGCGGCTTTCATGGCGGTGATTATAATATTATGGCTGAAACCATGAAAAAGGCGTCTGCCAATGGTGTCAGCATTGGTGCCCATCCCGGGTTTTATGATCTGCATGGCTTTGGTCGCCGGCAACTTAACCTTTCTCTGAATGAAATTGAAAACCTGATTGCCTATCAACTTGGTGCTGCTATGGCTTCTGCATCGCTGGTAGGAGCAAAGGTTACCCATGTCAAACCCCATGGGGCATTAAATAATATGGCTGCAAATAACGCTGATATGGCTTTGGCAATTGCCAGGGCTATCAAAGCGGTAGATCGGTCACAGATTTTTCTTGCTCCGGCATTGAGCGAATTGGTTGCGGCAGGTCATAAATGTGGTTTGGCGGTAGCTGAGGAAATCTTTGCTGACCGCGCCTACATGCCCGATGGTCAACTGGCTCCGCGTCATCGTAGTGATGCCATGATCCACGACCCGGATGAAGCCTTAGAAAGGTCGCTGATGATGTTAACAGAGCGCCGCATCTCAACCATAGATGGCACAAGCCTTTCTATTGCTCCGCATTCGCTTTGTGTGCATGGGGATGGACCATCCGCGGTGGCCATGGCCGAACATTTAAAACAAGGGCTAACCGCGGCAGGACTTACCGCCAAGACCCTCCCTGAAATGGATTTATAACGCTAGGAGGCCTAGTTTAGGCCTTATCCGTCTTTGGCTTAAAGCGCAAAGATGCTGAATTGATACAATAACGCTGCCCCGTGGGTTGCGGCCCATCAGGAAAGATATGGCCTAAATGCGCTTCGCAAGCGGCACAATGAACCTCAGTCCTTGTCATAAAGAATGACCGATCTGTTGTTGTTTCAATTTGGTCTTTATCCAAAGGTTGCCAAAAACTAGGCCAACCTGTTCCGCTGTCATATTTTGTGTCAGATGAGAATAACGGCTCACCACAGCAGATGCAGTGATAATCCCCTTCTTTTTTGTTGTCCCAATAGGCTCCTGTAAAAGCGCGTTCCGTTCCATGTTGGCGAGTCACGCGGTATTGTTCATCATCCAGCATGGCTTTCCATTCTGCCTCAGTTTTTTTTATTTTCGTCATGACTATGTCTCCATTTTGAATGGCATAAGCTTAGCGGCAAATTGTGATCAATTAAAGGCATCGTTAAAGGCGTCCACAGCAATCAAAACCCTGGTTACCGTCGTGATAATGCACAAAATCCCAAACCCCAAGGCAAGCCAGTTAAACCACGCGGGAAAAAGACAAATCAATACTAAAAACCCAAAGGTTTCCGCCCCTTCAGTTAATCCCCCCAGAAAATAAAAAGATTTGCGCCCTCGCTTTTCGGTCACCATTCCGCGCTTAGCCGCGATGACCGCAAATGCCAGAAAAGATGACGCCGTACCAATAAAAGTAAAAATCAAAAACGCCGCCGCTAACGTATGATCGGGATTGGCAATAGCAAAGCCAAGGGGGATAAGCGCATAAAAGAGAAAATCAAACACAATATCCAGATATCCACCCAAATCTGTTGATCCATTTTCACGCGCTATTGCCCCATCCATGCCATCAGCTAATCTGTTCAGCACGATAAAGGCCAATGCCGATTGGTAAAATCCAAAACTAACCAGAATAAAGGCGGATATCCCCATGACTCCGCCAATAATAGTAATGCTGTTAGCACCTATACCAAATCGGGATAGGATACGGGCAGGCCAGCGCAAAATTACATCAATGACTGGGCGAAAAGAGGCATCAAGCATAGGTTAGGGATTAGGCACCACAAAAACCTGATCCGGATAGATAAGGTTAGGATCACCAATTTCTTTCTGATTGGATTGATAAATATCAACATAGCGAATGCCTTGCCCATAGGTTTTATAAGCAATCCGCCACAAGGCATCGCCTTTTTGCACCACAATGAGCGCATTACCAGATAGGGTTTCGTCTAGCTTTGATTTGTTGAGAACAATTTTGGCTGATGATAAAATTGTCCCTTCTTCATCACTCATGGACACAGCAACGGCGAAACGGTCTTCTGCTGGGATAGCGGCCTTTGCCATATAGCTATCATCTTCAATGTTTGTCACCGCAAGCGTGTTCGCGATCATAACTTCAACGCTTCCCTCACCTTCAATTGAGCCAGACACCACCATTTGATCAGGGGATATTGCCTCAATCATGCGGATGGTAATTTTGGGAACAATCACATCAGGTTTAGCTAAGGATGAGGCCTCATCAGAAGACAAAACTTGATTTTCTTGGGGCAGTTCTGGCGAAACAACAGGGGCGTCAGTTACGGTAATTTGGCTATCAGCACCCTCTGAAAATGGGGACTGAATTAATTCTGCCATGCGATTAGATGCCTTTTCCGTAGGCAACAACGCGACTAGGGGTGTGGCTTCTGGATCATCAGGAATAACAATCACAATCGCCATATCTGCCATGGTTTCAACTCCATTGGCATCTTTCCCGCGGACTGTTAAGAGATAATTTCCTGGGGCCAAGGGCGCATCAGGAACAGCGACCCAATCGCCTTTTGCATTCGCTGTTGCCTCCGCTAGCAAATCATCATCGTTGAAAATGTCTATGTGGTGATGGGGGGCAGCACGGCCACTGATCACTACCGTGCCATCGGGTGAGACATTCACAAGCTCTACTGAAAGTGAAATTGCATCACCAGATTCAGTATCAGTGGCAGCATCAGTTGATGAGCTTTCCTCTACGCTTGGCGCAGAGCTATCATCCGTATCCGTTGCATCATCAGGCTTATTTCCACTGGAGTCGCTATCAGAACTCACAGCAGGCAAGACAATAGACGCGCTTTCCGGCAAGTTAGTAGTGTTATTATCCGGCGCGGTCTGATATAGATATAGACCTAGAATAACAAGACTAAAGGCAATACCGATTATGGTCATCATCAACGGAATTGATCGCATCGGGCACCTCCACCATTTGATAGATTACAACAAGCATTACCTTATGACAATCAAACCTTCGGCTAACTGTTCATGAATATCTGTGTTTTTTCCGGATCATCTGCCTCAACGCCCCCTGACTTGATGGTCATGGCAGAACAAATTGGCACTATGATTGCCACGCGTGGCTTTGGCATGGTTTATGGGGGCGGCAGCACAGGCATGATGGGGGCTTCGGCACGAGGGGCAGTTAGCCATGGCGGTCGCGTTCACGGCATTATTCCAAGGTTTCTTCAAAATCTTGAAGTCGCAAATCATGACATTTCACAATTGACCATCACGGAAAATATGCATCAACGCAAACAGATGATGTATACCGAATCCGATGCCTTTATTGTTTTGCCTGGTGGCTTTGGCACGATGGAAGAAATGCTAGAGGTGCTGACTTGGTGCCAACTAAAGGTCATAAATAAACCTATTTATCTTTTTAATCCTAATGAGCTCTGGAATGATATGTTAGCGGTGATCTAACATGCTGCACAGCATGGTTTTATTCGCGCAAATCATATAACTTTGGTTCATCACCTTGATACGGTGGATGATGTTGCTGATGTTCTTGATAAACTTCTGAAAGAATGGAAAGCCACTGGCAAAGTTGATCACATTAACAAACTATAAGTGGACTATACGGGGGTAAATGATGTCCAAAATTACTGTAAAAACACCGGTTGTTGAACTTGATGGCGATGAGATGACGCGCATCATCTGGCAAAAGATCAAAGACAAATTGATCTTTCCATATCTTGATATTGATCTGAAATATTTTGATCTTGGGATTGAATATCGGGATGAAACTAATGATCAGGTAACCATTGATGCTGCTAATGCGATCAAAACCTATGGTGTAGGTATTAAATGTGCGACCATCACCCCAGATGAGGCGCGCGTTGAAGAGTTTAACCTTAAAGCTATGTATCGTTCCCCAAATGGGACGATCCGCAACATTATTGGCGGTACAGTTTTTCGTCAGCCCATTATTTGCAAAAATGTACCGCGTTTAGTTCCGAATTGGACGGATCCAATTGTTATTGGCCGTCACGCATTTGGGGACCAATATCGCGCTACTGATTTTCTGGTGGATCGCCCGGGCAAATTGACCATGACCTTTACGCCTGATGATGGCTCTGCCCCTGTCACGCATAATGTCTTTACTTTTCCTGATACTGGCGTTGCCTTAGGCATGTATAATCTGGACGATTCCATTCGTGGTTTTGCCCGCGCTTGCCTTAATTATGGGCTTGATTTGGGTTGGCCTGTTTATCTGTCAACGAAAAATACCATTCTTAAAGCCTATGATGGGCGTTTCAAAGATATCTTTGAAGAGATTTACAACACCGAGTTCAAGGCTGATTTTGATGCTAAGGGGATTACCTACGAGCATCGGTTAATTGATGACATGGTGGCATCCGCGTTGAAATGGAACGGTAAGTTTGTCTGGGCATGCAAAAATTATGATGGTGATGTGCAATCTGACACCGTCGCACAGGGGTTTGGCTCACTTGGTCTTATGACATCTGTTCTCATGACTCCTGATGGCAAAACTGTTGAAGCGGAAGCTGCTCATGGCACGGTGACGCGTCACTATCGCCAGCATCAAGCTGGTAAAACCACCTCAACTAATCCGATTGCCTCCATCTTTGCTTGGACCCAAGGGCTCCGTTATCGGGCTAAGTTTGATGACAATCCAGAACTAGAGGCGTTTGCAACAACCCTTGAGCAAGTCTGCATCAGGACAGTTGAAAATGGACAAATGACCAAAGACCTTGCCCTTTTAATCGGGCCAGAGCAGGCGTTTTTGTCAACGGATGAGTTCCTTGATGCCATTGACCAAAATCTTAAGGCTAAAATGACCAGCTAATTAGCCTAGCTTTTGCTTAGTCACTTCAAGAATAGCGGTAATGGCGGCTTCGGCTTTATCCCCATCAGGCCCACCAGCCTGAGCCAGATCAGGCCGACCGCCGCCGCCCTTGCCGCCTAACTGTTCTGCGCCAATCCGCACCAGATCCACAGCATTGATCTGATCTGTTATGGGTTTGGATACCGCGACAACGATCGATGCTTTCCCATCAGAAACAGAAATTAGCACAACCACGCCTTTTGATGTTTTCGCCATCATGCCATCAGCAACAGTTTTCAGATCTTTGGCTGGGGTATCGGATAATAGCCTCCCCATAAAATCAATATCGCCGATCTTTTGGCTGACAGCACTGCTGTCGCCCCCACCTGATGCCAATTTCCGACGAAGATCAGCGATCATCTGATCAGCCTGCTTCCGCTCTTGTATCAGGACTTCTAGCCTTGCTGATAATTGTTCAGGGGTCGTTTTCAGCAATTGTGATGATACGGACAAAATATCAAGCCGATCTTTGATCCACTGCATAGCACCATCATTTGTTACTGCCTCAATTCGGCGAACACCGCTAGCAACCGAAGTTTCAGCAACAATCTTAAAGAGACCAATCTCACCAGTATGGTTAACATGGGTGCCGCCACATAATTCCACAGACCATGCCGCACGGCCTGGCATTTCTGTTGTTCCACCCATGGATACCACCCTTACCTCATCACCATATTTCTCGCCAAAGAGCGCAAGTGCACCTTCGGCAATCGCATCATCTTGTGTCATGATGCGAGTGGTGACTTCACTATTCATCATCAGGCGGTGATTAACCAATGCCTCAATCGTGTTCATCTCGTCCGCCTCAACTTGGCGGGTATGGCTAAAATCAAAACGTAAGCGATCAGGGCTAACCATTGAGCCTTTCTGCATCACATGGGTGCCCAGCACCTCACGCAAAGCTTCTTGTAACAGATGCGTAGCAGAGTGATTACAGCGCAGATGCTGACGCCGCACGGCATCAACCTCAAAGCGGCAGGCCTGACCCACATGAAGGGTATCGCTTGCCGTGATCACATGAAAAAATACTCCAGATGGCGTTTTCCATGTATCCGTGACTTGTGCGACTTCCTTGCCTGAAGCCTCATCATAAATAACCCCTTTGTCACCGATCTGACCACCAGATTCTGCGTAGAAAGGGGTTTGATTTGATACCAAAGTAGCAGTTTCCCCTGCTGCAATCTGATCTTTTTCCATTTCATCTTGCGCCAAGGCTAAAATGATGCCGTTAGCCGTTGTCGTGGAATACCCTAAAAATTCAGTAGCTCCGTTTTTATCTGCAATATTCAGATAAACCGGCGACATCCCTTTATCACCTGAACCAGACCAGGCCTTCCGTGCCATGGTTTTTTGTTTTTCCATCGCAGCATCAAAACCAGATTGATCAACAACCCAGCCATGGCCACGCAACACATCTTCGGTCAAATCAATAGGAAAACCGTAAGTGTCATAAAGCTTAAAGGCTATTTTGCCATCGAGGCTCCCGGCCCCGGGGTTTTGTTTCACTTCATCCATCAGAATACGCAACCCGCGATCTAAAGTTTCCTTAAAGCGGGTTTCTTCTAATTTCAGAATTTCAGTCATCAGGCTTTCAGCACGTTTTAATTCGGTGTAGTGCCCACCCATAACTTCAACAAGGGCAGGAACAAGTTTATACATCAACGGATCGCGGCAACCCATCTGATGCGCATGACGCATGGCGCGCCGCATAATCCGGCGCAACACATAGCCACGGCCTTCGTTCGATGGCAAAACCCCATCCGAGATCAAAAAACAAGATGAACGCAGGTGATCAGCAATCACGCGATGCGATACTCTATGCTCACCATCAGCGTCCACCTCAGCATGGCCTGCCGAGGCTTTGATCAAATGCTGCATCAGATCAATATCATAATTATCATGCTGACCTTGCATGATCGCGGCAATCCGCTCAATGCCCATGCCTGTGTCAATTGATGGCCGGGGCAGAGAAACACGATCGTCAGGACCACGTTGTTCAAATTGCATAAAGACTAGGTTCCAAATTTCAATGAAACGATCCCCATCTTCATCAGGAGAACCCGGAGGGCCACCAGGAATGTGATCGCCATGATCATAGAATATTTCAGAACAAGGGCCACAGGGGCCAATATCACCCATTGACCAGAAATTGTCTGATGTCGCAATGCGAATGATCCGGTCGTCTGCTAATCCGGCAATCTTACGCCAATAGTCCGCAGCCTCATCATCATCATGATAAATTGTCACCAGCAATTTATCTTTGGGAAGACCATATTCTTTGGTGATCAAATTCCACGCTAATTCAATAGCTTGATCTTTGAAATAATCCCCAAAGGAAAAGTTTCCAAGCATTTCAAAAAACGTATGGTGGCGGGCGGTATGACCGACATTTTCAAGATCATTATGCTTGCCGCCAGCTCGCACACATTTTTGGGCAGTGACAGCTCGCGGAATACTCCGGCTTTCTGCTCCAGTAAAAACATTTTTGAATTGCACCATTCCTGCATTCGTAAAAAGCAAAGTGGGGTCATTATGCGGAACCAATGAGCTTGAGTTTACAATCTCATGATCATTCTTGGCAAAATAATCAAGAAACGCTTTGCGAATGTCATTTACGGTTAGCATGGCACTTTATCCTTATGTATTCCTCACATTTAAGAAAGATCGCAAGTTTTGTCCAGAATTGCTTGCTCTTATCATTAATATTTATGCACTTTGAGGAATTGGTCATTGTTGATAATCTCCATAACCTATCCATTCGCTTTAGCTTACTTATAACAAAAAGAGGGCATCGTTGTTGATACCCTCTTAGGAATTATATCATTTAAGCACAGGGTGATCACACCCTATGCCTATGCCTATGCCTTGGCTTTGAGCATGTCAGCTTTCATCACCTTCATGATCCGGTAAATTGTCTTCGCTGTTGTCTACTGATTCACTAACCGCATCAAGCAAAACAGTTTCAAACAACCCTGCGTTCTGGCGCAAAGCGTGCTCTACCTCATTAGCGATATTGGGGTTTTCCAA
>Ga0181592_10003300_pt1 | contig 13393 bp, 12 predicted proteins | sample 071ome_20_FD_133755 | JGI IMG/M metagenome (GOLD analysis project Ga0181592, IMG submission 133755) | Coastal salt marsh microbial communities from the Groves Creek Marsh, Skidaway Island, Georgia - 071412BT metaG (megahit assembly) | ecosystem: Environmental > Aquatic > Marine > Intertidal...
AATCACCTGTGAAACTGGAGTTCTTCCACGCGTTCACGGATCTGCGATCTTTACCCGCGGAGAAACCCAGTCATTGGTTCTCAGTACACTTGGTACAAGCCGTGATGTTCAGGATCTGGACGGACTGACGGGTGGTCCAACTGCCAAGTCCTTCATCCTGCACTACAATTTCCCTCCCTTTTCCGTAGGTGAGGCAGGAAGATTTGGATTTACCGGTCGCCGGGAAATCGGTCATGGTGCTCTTGCCGAGCGCTCCGTACTCCCCGTACTCCCTCCAGAAGATGAATTCCCCTATGCGATCCGTATCGTATCTGAAATCATGTCTTCCAATGGGTCCACTTCCATGGCCAGTGTCTGTGGCGGATCCCTCGCGTTGATGGATGCCGGTGTTCCTCTTGCGAAGCATGTGGCTGGAATTTCTACCGGTTTGGTCACCAAGATGGATGAAAACGGAAACATTGAAAAACATGTTGTTCTGACCGACATCATCGGAGCAGAAGATCATTTCGGAGATATGGACTTTAAGGTCTGTGGTACCCGTGATGGTGTGACAGGTTTCCAGTTGGATCTGAAAATCCAGGGTCTTCCATTCGATATTGCCAAGGAAGCGGTGAAACAAGTAACCGAAGCCAGAATGAAAATTCTCGGTTCCATGGAAGAAGCTATGCCATCCCACCGCACTCAGTTGCGTGAACATGCTCCCCGGATTGAATCCGTTCAAATCGATCCAGAGAAAATCGGTGCCCTGATTGGTCCTGGTGGTAAGAACATCCGTCGTATCACTGAAGTGACCGGAGCAAGCATCGACATTGATGAAGACAACAGCGGTAAGGTAAGGATTTACGCGACCGATACCGAGTCAATGGAACGGGCCCTTAATGAAATTGATTTGGTAACCGGAGAAATCGAAGTTGGTAAGATCTATCGTGGTATCGTACGCGGAGTAAAAGATTTCGGAGCTTTTGTTGAGTGTCTTCCAGGTAAGGAAGGCTTGTGTCATATTTCAGAACTTGCTGATTTTCGTGTCAATAAGACCGAGGATATCTGCAAGCTCGGAGATGAGATTATTGTCAAATGCATCGGCATTGACGATAAGGGACGCGTCAAGCTCAGCCGTCGTGCAGCCATGGAAGAAAATAAGGCTGACGGAGACGAAGAAAAAACCGAAGAATCACCAGCTGAAGAAACCCCAAGCGAAGAGGAAGCGGAACCCGCCAACTCCTGATTCAGAAAGTTTAAAAGAGAACTTATTGCAAAAGGGGAAGGATTCGCGTAAGCGAAATCCTTCCCCTTTTTTTATTTATGACCAAAGAAAAGCCATTATTACTGGCCACAAACGATGACGGCATCCAATCAGGATTTCTGATTACCCTGGTTGAAGAACTGGTAAAAGACTTCGATGTGGTCACCTGTGCACCCGACGGAGAAAGAAGCTGGATTGGACATGCCATCTCCAGAAACGCCAAATTGGTGCCCAAGAAAATTAAGGACTATCCATCCCTGGCCTATTCATTAAACGGCACCCCGGCAGATTGTGTAAATCTTGCCTGTGGAAATCTCCTGGACCGCGAACCCGATATTGTGGTGAGTGGAATCAACCTCGGATATAATATTACGATGCCGATGATCTTATCATCCGGCACAGTCGGGGCCGCCATGGAAGCGAGTCTTCTGGGTCATCGGGCGGTTGCCTGCAGTATGTGTCTTCCAAATGATGAATTTGAGGATATCCGCAAGAGCGGCGGGAAAAAAATGGGAAAAAAGGTGGAAAAAAGCCTGCGTAATTCCGCCAAGGCCGTCGCAAAATACGCGAAAAACATGGCTTCGCTCACTAAACCGGATGGTCTGACCGTTCATAATCTTAATTTCCCGAGCAATTATGACGGCAAAGAGGATCCCATTCTTACTTTTGCCGACAACCTGATGCTGGGTAATCTCTTTGAGCCCGCCCCCGGTGCAAAACATCATCAACTGGTTTACCGGACAGAATGGCTGGACGAGGCTGAAGTGGAAACAGGTTCTGATCTATGGGCATTAAAGGAGGGAATGCCTTCCGTTTCCCGACTCGATTTCCAGGGAGCCAGTGGACGTTCCTATTTTGAAGTGTAAATTATCTAACGATTGAGATGTTTCATAAGATCTTCAGATGGTGGTACGAAAAGAACCGTTCTTCCTATGGAGATACTTACCGAAAAATCCAGGGCCGCTCAAAAGACCGTGACCTGATTCATTATTTCGAAGATTTTGGTGGAGACGGACAAAACCGAACCTATTCACATTGGCTTAGAAAATTACTGGTTAAACTGATCGCCTGGGTTCTGTTTCTGATCTTTGCAGTATGGTTTGCCTATCAAAGTTATCAGGGTTTGCTGATTTACAACACCTAACGCGTATTTCGCTTGCTTGCCCTTGCTCAAAAAGGTAAGGTAACCGCTTTTTTCCATAAAATGAAGAAGACGCACAAAGGAATAGCCAAAAGATTTAAGATAACCGGTACTGGGAAAGTTAAATTTCGCAAGCCCGGGCAACGCCATTTGCGACGCAAAAAGACGACTAAACAAGTCCGTGCCGGCAATCAGGATCAGGTCTTGGCCGAAGGTATGGCCCGTCGCGTCATCCGTGCTATTTCTTAACCCCTTTACCCCATAATCAGGAGATTTCGTCATGCCTAGAGCACGCAATGTACCCGCTACCCGCAAACGCCGTAAAAAAGTCCTTAAGAAAGCGAGAGGATACTTTGGTAATAAATCCCGTCTTTTCAGATACGCTAAGGATGCTGTCGATCGTGCGGAATCTTATGCCTATGTTCACCGCCGGAAACGCAAAACTGAGTTCCGCCAACTTTGGATCGTACGGATCAATGCCGCATGTCGTGCCGAGGGTATCCGATATGGAGAGTTCATTCATGGTTTAGCCAAGGCAGGTATCGAACTCAACCGTAAGGTCATTTCTGAACTTGCTATCCACGAGCCTGATGCTTTCAAGGAACTTGTAGCGAAAGCCAAGGCTTCCTTGGAGGCCTAAACCTCCCCCACATAGTTTCGGCGTGGAGAATCCAGATCTCCAAAAAATCGTTGCCGATGCTGAGTCATCTCTGCCGGATGTTTCCAATAAACCACAATGGGAACAGACCAAAGCAACTTTTCTAGGTCCCAATGGGAGCCTGACTCAATTCGCAAAGGGCATTGGTGCCGTAGCGAAAGAAGACCGGCCCGCATTTGGTAAGGCACTCAATCAGGCAAAGGGAATCGTCGAATCCCTGTTTCAAAACCGATTGACCGCGATCGAGGAAATCGAAGACCTTAAGGCTCTCGGCGATAAGATTGACCCCACCCTTCCTTCGGTCTCTTCCCTCCAAGGTGGTTTGCATCCCCTGACCAAGACCAGAAGGAAAATTATTTCTATTTTTCGCAAAATCGGTTTCACCGTAGCCGAGGCCACAGAAGTGGAGACGGAATGGTTTTGCTTTGATGCGCTCAACACACCCGACGATCATCCAGCCCGTGATGAACAGGATACCCTCTTTTTCCCTCCCCATTCGAAATGGGCAAATATTCAGCGGAAAAAAGATGAATCTTATCTTCTAAGAACTCATACCTCCTCAGTCCAAATCAGGACGATGCTGCGTGAAAAACCGCCCCTTCGAGTAATTGCTCCGGGTAGATGTTTTCGCCGCGATACCGTGGATGCGACTCACTCCGCAAATTTCCACCAGACTGAAGGATTATTTATTGATCATAAGGTAACTGTTCGTGATCTCAAAGGAGTGTTGGACTTCTTTCTTCGTGAGTTATTTGGCGAAAAAGTGGAGACGCGTCTTCGCCCCAGTTTCTTTCCCTTCACCGAGCCCAGCTTCGAGGTTGATTTGAAAGTTCCAGACCTTGGGAAATTGAGTAATAAATGGATCGAAATCATGGGCTGTGGTATGGTCGATCCGAAAGTTTTGGGGTTAGTGGATATAGATCCGGATGAATGGACTGGGTTTGCATTCGGTCTCGGTATCGAACGGGTGACCATGTTACTCCACGGCATTGATGACATCCGTCATTTTTACCAGAACGACCAACGTTTCCTATCCCAGTTCTCCAGTCAGGTATGAAAATAAGTCTCGATTGGTTATCACAATATGTGGATCTACCCGATCCGGCAGAAGAACTGATTGATGTGCTCCCAATGCTCGGCATCGAGGTGGAAGAAGGAGATGAGGGCCCGTCGGTAAGTCTCGACAAGGTGGTGGTCGGTAAGGTTCTTGAAAAAACCCAACATCCCGAAGCCGACCGGTTAAGTGTCTGTTCAGTCGAGGTTGGAGCGGAAGCACCCGCCCAAATTGTTTGTGGTGCCACCAATTTCAAACCAGGCGACCGGGTACCGGTTGCTCTCCCCGGGGCTAAATTACCCGGCGGATTTAAAATCAAAAAATCTAAACTCAGGGGAGTGGCATCGGAAGGAATGATGTGCAGTGCCAAGGAACTGGAACTTGGGGAAGATGATGCCGGTCTTTTTATTTTATCCGGCGAACCGGAAATCGGCCAAAAAATCACCGATGTGGTCTCCAAATCAACCACTCTTGAACTTGAAATAACCGCCAATCGCGGAGACTGCCTCAGTCATCTTGGGGTTGCGAGGGAAGTGTCCGCTTATTACCAGACTCCCACTCGCTTTCCCGCGGTAAATAATTCAGCAGAACCTACGGACACTGCGACGGGGAATTCACTCCTGTCGTCTCTGGATATTCAATCATCTCAATGTCCCTATTACACCGCATGGTCTGTTAAAGGAGTAAAGATTGCCCCCAGTCCCGACTGGTTGATTGAAAGAATCGAATCAATTGGGTTGCGTCCAATTAACAATGTGGTGGATATCACCAATTTTGTCCTTCATGAAACCGGGCAACCCCTCCATGCATTTGACCTAGAAAAAATTGCCGGCTCGGCCCTTGTGGTCAGGGAAGCAAAGGAGGGAGAGAAAATAACCACTTTGGATGATCAGGAGCGTGCCCTGAGCCCAAATATGATGGTGATTGCAGATGCAGAAAAGCCATTGGTTGTTGCCGGAATTATGGGCAGTGTGGATGCCGAAGTCGATGACAGCACCACCGATATTGTTCTTGAATCAGCATGGTTTCATCCAGGTAGTGTCCGAGCCACCGCCCGGACTCTCGGACTGCATACTGACAGTTCGCAAAGATTTTCCAGGGATGTCGATCCAGCAGGTGTCGAATTTGCAGCAAGAAGGGCGATTGATCTGATTACTGAAATTGCGGGAGGATCTGCCAGCAGTGAATTTATATCCGTTGGAGAAACTCCCCGAACCTCACGAACCATTGAAATAGAGACCGATTATGTTGAAGAACGCTGTGGTTTTGAAGTATCGACAGAAGATCTGACCGCAAGTTGGACAAGGCTCGGTTTTGAGGTCGAAGGCACTGCTCCCATCCGGGTGACCGTTCCCTCTTACCGTTCGGAAGTCGACCGTCCAATTGATTTGGTTGAGGAATTTCTCAGAATCCGGGGAACCTCGGATCTGCAGGGATCCAAGTTTTTGAGTCCCAGTCTTATTCGAGACAACGAACCGGCGTACGATTTATGCGACCGGGCCGTCGACAACCTTATTGGCCAGGGCTATCAGGAAGCCTGCAATTACAGCCTACGCTCCTCCGATGAACTTGCATCCTGGTTCCCAGAAATCAACCAGGAGGATCTGGCTCTGGGGAATCCACTGACTGCTGATCACACCCACATCCGTGCGTCCCTGCTTCCTGGACTGGTGGAAGTGCTGGCTCATAATCAAAAGAATCTGAATGACCTGAATCATCTTTTTGAAATCGGGCGGGTTTTTCAGCCTGGTCCACGCGGAAACGCAGAATTGATCAGTATTGCGTGGGTGAACACCCAGGCGAATTCCCGGAAAAACTGGAAGGAAGAGGAAAGTTCCGATTTCTTCTCTCTCAAGAATTCATTGAATCGCCTACTTCATGCTGTGGGTCTCAATTTACCTAAAGGACTTTGGCAAAGCACCGAGGACCAACTTCCCTGGCAAAGCGGATATGCGGCAACCTTGGGAGATGTACACCGTAACAAACTTGGGATTGGTCTCGGAACCTTAAGCTTAAATCTTACCAAAAAGTATGATCTTAAGGGAGCCGTACTTGCTGTTGAAATTCTGATCGACCCGGTGCTCCTTGCTAAACAAAAGAAACCCCATCCATTTTCCTCCTTCAGTACCTTTCCTCCTGCGATCAAAGATCTATCCCTGGTTGTTGAGAAAACAGAACCCGCCGAAGCAGTCAGGGAAAAAGTACAGGAAATCATTCACCAAACGATCGCAGATGGAATCAGTCTCGATCCAGTCATCATCTTTGATGTTTTTTCTGGAAAAGGCTTATCCGAGGACAAGAAGAGTATCGCTTTTTCCTTACGGATCAGGGCATCCGACAGAACCCTCGGGGAAAAGGAAGTCAATAATACCTTCGAGAAAATCCTCGAAGCAATCGGGTCCCAAACACCCTACGAGCTAAGGAAGTAACATGAGCGAAGAATCATCAATGGACATTGATTATGTGGCCAATCTTGCCCGGATCGAACTCACCGCCGAAGAACGGCAAAAATTCCAGGGACAACTGGGAGATGTTTTAAAATATTTTGAAAAACTACAGGAAGTGGATGTCGAAGGAGTCGAACCCACAGCTCATGCTTTTCCCCGTTATAATGTCTGGGATGAAGATGTCGCGGTGGAAGGTTTTTCTGCAGAAGAAGCCTTACTGAATGCACCCAAAGCAAGAAGTGAGCAAGTGGTTGTACCCAAAGTGGTCGAAGAATAGGCAAAGATGAGTGATCATTCAGAAATTTTCTCCCTCACGGGTCTTGAGATTTCCCAGGGGTTGGCTGAAGGAAAATTCTCTTCGGAAGAAGTCACCCAAGCCTTTATCAGCCGGATCAAAGAAGTGGATGAAAAAGTCCACGCCTTCCTGAGTTATGATGAAGATGATATGCTCGAGCAGGCAAAATCATCAGACAATCGACGAAGCACAGGGCAAGCACTCGGTCCATTGGATGGAGTCCCCGTTTGCTTAAAGGATGTCATTTCAGCCAAGGGTCAGCCTTTGACTGCAGCCAGTAAAATTCTGGAAAATTACCGTTCTCCTTATGATGCAACCGTCACCGTTAAACTTAAACAGGCTGGTGCCGTAGTTGGAGGAAGGTTAAATCTTGATGAATTTGCCATGGGCTCTTCCACGGAAAACTCCGCCTATGGCCCCACCCGGAATCCATGGGATTTGGAGCGGGTGCCCGGGGGAAGTAGTGGCGGTAGTTCCGCTGCGGTTGCCGCCCGTGAAACTCCCTTAACTTTGGGATCCGATACCGGCGGATCCATCCGCCAACCCGCATCCTTGTGTGGAGTCGTGGGAATGAAACCAACCTATGGACGGGTATCCCGTTACGGTCTGGCCGCTTTTGCCTCTTCCCTCGATCAAATTGGACCCTTTTCTCAGACTGTTGAAGATGCGGCCTTGCTTTTGGAAACTATCTCCGGGCATGACCCACTCGATTCCACCAGTTACCCCGCATCAGTACCGGGATACCTCAATGCCCTGAAGGGAAAGCTTGAACCCTGTAAATTGGGTCTGCCCAAAGAATTTTTTGGTGAAGGCATGGACGATGAGGTGAGGAAAGCGATTGATCAGGCGATTGCATGGTACAAAGAGCAGGGCTATGAAATGGTTGAAGTTTCCCTGCCTACCACCGACCTCTCGGTGCCCGTCTACTATGTAATTGCCACTGCTGAAGCATCCTCAAACCTGGCCCGCTATGACGGAATCCGCTACACCAAGAGAAGTGAGCATTCCGAAAATGCGATTGATGTTTATGCCAAATCCCGGGGCGAGGGGTTTGGCGAGGAAGTGAAGCGTCGCTGTATTTTGGGAGCTTACGGCTTAAGCAGTGGTTACTATGATGCCTATTATCTGCGGGCACAGAAAACCCGCACCTTGATTCGTAATGATTTTGAAAAGGCTTTTCAGGAGGTGGATGCAATTTTAACCCCAACCTCCCCCACTCCGGCCTTTAAGTTTGGAGAAAAAAGCGAAGACCCGATTTCAATGTATCTAAGCGATATTTATACGATTTCCACCAACCTGGCCGGTCTTCCAGGCATTTCCGTGCCCTGCGGTTTTTCAGAAAACGGTCTGCCTATTGGCATGCAATTAATCGGGCAGGCATTCGAAGAAGAAAAATTACTGGCGATCGCCCACGCCTATGACCGGGAACTACAATACGGCCGTAAACAACCTAACCTTTGATACTGATATGGAATACGAAGCGGTCATAGGATTAGAAGTTCATGTACAACTCGATACGAATTCGAAAATGTTTACCCGGGTTGGTACCGGGTTTGGCAAACCACCGAATACCCTGACCAACCCAGTGGTTTTGGGTCTGCCGGGAGCCTTACCGGTTATGAACCGTGAAGCCATCGAGAAATCAATTAAAGTTGGATTGCTGCTTAATTGTAAAATTGCGGAAGTCTGTAAATGGGACCGTAAAAATTACTTTTATCCGGACATGCCTAAGAATTATCAGATTTCTCAGTTCGACCAACCAATCTGCGAGGGCGGAGAGGTCGAGATTGAGATGCCGGGTGAATCCCCTTCTGAGATTGGCCCCCACCGGACCGTTCAACTTACCCGGATTCATTTGGAGGAGGATGTAGGAAAACTGACCCATTATGAAACAGACAGTCTGGTTGATTACAATCGGGCAGGATGTCCTTTACTTGAAATCGTCAGCGAGCCCGACCTTTTTTCTCCGGAAGAAGTATTTGCCTACCTTACCTCTTTGCGTAATTCCTTGGTGTCAGCGGAGATTTCAGACTGTGACATGGAAAAAGGACAACTGCGTTGTGATGCAAACATCAGTGTGCGTCCCGTCGGTTCCACGACCCTGGGAACCAAGGTGGAAATCAAAAACCTAAACACCATTTCCGGGGTGAAAAATGGTGTGGAGTATGAAATCCGTCGTCAAACCAAAGTCATCAAAGAAGGCGGCACTATCATTCAGGAAACCCGTCGTTGGAATCCTGAACAGAAATACACCACCCCCATGCGGACCAAGGAAATGGCTCATGACTATCGTTATTTCCCTGATCCGGATTTGATGCCCGTAAAAATCGATTCCGAATGGGTCGACCGGATCAAAGCCGAAATCCCGGAAAAGCCTTTTGACAAACAGAGACGGTACATGGAAGAAATGAATCTACCTTATTCTTCCACCTCGGCACTCTGCGGCGACCGCCCACTCTGTGAATTTTTTGAAGAAGCAGCTAAACTTTGCAAGGTTCCGCAAAAAATTGCCAATTGGGTAGTCAATGATTTGCTTAGGGAACTTGCCCAGGCAGGCAAGGAAGGAGAGGAAAGTCGGAGTCTCCAGAATTGTCCGGTTACTCCGCAAAATTTGGCCGAGTTGATAAATCTGATTGAGGATGGCGTGGTCTCCAACAATGTTGCCAAGGAACTCTTTCCTGAAATGTTTACCTCCGGAAAATCAGCCAAAGCTTTGGTTCAAGAAAAAGGACTGGAGATGAAATCGGATGGAGACGAGATTGAAGGTCTCTGTGCCCAGGCGATTTCTGATGACCCAGATGCCGCCGAAAAATTTCGCGGAGGAAAAGAGGGAGCCATCAATGCCTTAAAAGGTTCGGTGATGAAAGCAACCCGCGGTCAGGCCAACCCCAAGGTGGTTGACGAAGTGCTTCGTCGATTACTGTCTCAATAAGTTTCATTTCCAAAACCTTTTCATGTTCTTTCTTGTTGAATTGAAATTGAGACTCAGTCTCAAAAAGCTTTCCATCTGTCTTTCGCTTTAGTAAGATAAATCCTTCATGAGATTTTCTTCACGAATTAAAATATCCATATTTTTTGGACTCTCAGGCACCTGCCTACCTGGATCAACTTTTAAAGATACCACAACCATCATCCAGGAGTGGGTGCAAACAGAACAATTAATTGGCGAGGAATCTTCCGAGTGGAATATTGAGAAAGCCGCTCTATTGGATGTACGGGGTGCCTTGGAAAATGAGATTTCAGAACTCACCAAACGGTTGGAGGAATCTGAGGAAGAAGCTGTGGGTGCTGCTCAGCAAAGAACAGAACTACTCGAGCAAAAGGCAGAAATTGAAGAAACTACCCTTTCACTCCTTGATGGTATTGATACTCTTGAGGCACAGGTTGAGGAGGCTTTTGCACTCCTCCCCACCCCTCTTGCCAAACGGTTGCAGCCATTTCGTAACAAACTCAAATCCGGAATCAAGCAAGGTAATTTACCCCTCAGGCAACGAGTCGACACCTTGTTATCCCTGCTGCAAGCGATTTCCCTGTTCCACCGGAACATAACTTTAGAGAGACAGGAATTTTCTCTCGAAGATGGTATTTCGCGCGAGTTTCAAGTTATGTATTTCGGTTTAGGTATTGCTTATTTCGTTAACGAATCGGGCACGGTAGCCGGATTTGGGTCCCCAAGCCAAAAAGGTTGGACATGGAAGCGGGATGATTCCCTCGCCCGGGAAATCGCAACGGGGGTGGATATGCTGAATAATCAGGCGATGCCCCGCTTTCTCAAATTACCTTTCCCTGAGCCAAAGGAGCCTGCACAATGAGAGCTTCGATTATAGGAATACTATTGTGGGCCGGGTCGGCACTTTCCCTCAACGGGCAAAATCTTGTCCAGGCAAGTGCATCAGCCAAGAAAGACTTAGAGGATGCAACTGCCCGTCTGGCTGAATTACGAAAATACATTGAAGGAGAAAAAATTCCCCTGTCACTGGAAATTTCCAAGCTTGAACGCGAAGCACAGGGGAAAAGGGCTGAAGTCGACCGGCTCAACCGCCTGCGTGATAACCGGGACGCAAACCTGATTCAGTTGAAAGAGGAGGTGAAGACTGGGAATAATGAAATCGAATCAATTCGTAGAATTCTCGCAGATTACTCAAGAAGTTGGTCCGAAGCCACCCCTCCAGCCGAACGACGAGTTCTTAAAAATTTATTTCAACCGAATGATGCTGAAAACACAGACAATCGAAATGAGCAAATACAATCACTACTCCGTATCACTTCCATTTCAGCCAAATTTATGCAAATGCAGGCAGGCGGTATGCAATTCCCGGGAAATGCGATCGTTCCGCCTGAAGGTCCCCGAGAAGATGGTACTTTCTGGTCTATTGGACCCGTCCTTTATTTTGCTGGTACAGAGGGTAGTGCTGGATTAGTTGAAAAGCACTCATCCACCGGAAATGGAATGACCGTTCAAGTAAACTCCGGACTTTCGTTTTCCGATGAACCTGCTCGTTTGACTGCAAGTTCTCCCGAGACCTCGAAACTTATTCAGCAAACTCTTCAATCTCAATCAGGGCAGGTTGGTGCCCTGCCTTTTGATCCTACCTTGGGCAAGGCCTCCGTACTGGAAGTGGGCGAACCCACCCTACTCGAAGAGCTTCAAAAAGGAGGAATTTGGATTTACCCAATTTTATTCTTCGCCTTGCTTTCGACCATAATTGCAATTTTCAAGGCGATGCAAATTTTGCGTATTCCTTCTCCCCGAGCCCCGGTAACTTTAGCCGGAAATTTCTCCGGGCCATTTGAGAGATTACGCAAAACTGCACAAGGCTATCGAGGAAACAAACCTGAAATCCTTGAGGAAATTCTTTACGAAATCATCATCGACTGTCAGGAACGACTTGAAAAAGGACTACCTCTTGTGGCGATCACCGCGGCGATCGCCCCGTTGCTGGGACTTCTCGGAACAGTTACCGGAATGATTGATGTCTTCCGTCAAATCACCAACTTTGCCAACCCGGAAAATAGTGAATTGGCCCGTGGTATTTCTGAGGCACTGGTTACCACAAAGTTCGGTTTGGTCACCGCGATCCCAGCCTTAGTCATCCACGCTTTGCTAAACCGCAGGCTTCAGGGCATGATTTCTAAAATGGAAGGATTCTCAGCCAGGCTAGTTCATTTAAAAAAGGAAAGCCCCACCGATCTTTCCACCAAAAAGAAAGATGAACCTGCTGACTGAATTTTATCAGCAAGCCCTTTTCGTTTGGGAGAAGGGTGGCGGACTGATGTTCGCCCTACTCTTACTTTCTCTTTACTTGTATTTCTTAGGATTTGAGCTTTGGTTGAGGATGAAATCAGTAATTCCGCGGGATTTACAATCCATTCCAAGAGAAAAATGGGCTGGTTTCCAGGGAGGTGGGCGTGTGGATCAAGTGATGAGGCATTGCCTGGTTGACCATCAAAATAGAGATGAAACCAGAAAGAGGTTTCAGCAAATTAGACAAAGCGAAGCGGCCTACCTGAATCGTCGTTTACGATTTCTATTTGTTCTGGCTTCTTCTGCCCCTCTAATTGGTCTACTTGGCACAGTGGCTGGTATGCTGAGGACTTTTGCGGGGTTGAGCATGGAGGAGGGATATAAAATGGATGTAGTGGCCAGTGGCATTTCCCAGGCTCTTGTCACTACGCAGGCCGGCTTGCTTATCGCAATCCCAGCCCTTGCGTTCCTTCATCTTCTTAACCGGAAAAAGAAAGACTGGTTACGATGCCTAAACCGGATGGAAAGTATTTCCATAAGACAAATTTCCCCTTCCCCCATAAAATTCGGATGAAGGTTACACATCGCCGAACGACTGACAAGGTGGATCAGGAAATCAATGTATCTCCTTTGATTGATGTGGTTTTCATTCTATTAATTTTCTTCATTGTTTCGGCCACCTTTGTAAGTTTACCCGGAGTGGAAATCAACCGGCCCAGAGTCGAAACTGCGAAATCGCTTCAGCGAAATGCCATTCTCTTTGCCCTTTCCAATGAAAATCAACTTTTTCATGGCGGCCAAAGGATCCAACTGGAAGAAATCACCGAAGTCATCGAACGGGCCGATAAGAAAAGGGACAAACCGGTTATCGTACAGGTTGATCAATGGGCCGATGCCTCCATCCTCGCCAAGGTAGTAGCCCAAGCCAGAAAATCAAGGAGCAAGGTGTCGATTGCCACCCGCAAACCAAGTTGATGAAAAGAAGATTTTCAGGCACTACCGAACAAACGGAGATCAATGTATCTCCTCTGATCGATATGGTCTTTATCCTCCTCATCTTCTTCATTGTGGCCACTTCCTTCGTTAATGAAATCGGTATTTCATCCACCTACAAGGATTCAGCTTCCCCGAATTCATCGGACTTAGAACCCCTGACTTTTGATCTCACCAGTAGCGGCCAGATTCTCCAGAATGGTAACCCGGTAAGCCTGGAAGAAATCGCCCCTATCGTGGTTAGAACCGACCGGGAATTGTCAGATAAAATAACCGTACGGGTAGAACCGGGTTCACGGGCAGGGCTGGCCACCCAG
>Ga0181592_10003301_pt1 | contig 13391 bp, 24 predicted proteins | sample 071ome_20_FD_133755 | JGI IMG/M metagenome (GOLD analysis project Ga0181592, IMG submission 133755) | Coastal salt marsh microbial communities from the Groves Creek Marsh, Skidaway Island, Georgia - 071412BT metaG (megahit assembly) | ecosystem: Environmental > Aquatic > Marine > Intertidal...
AGAGGGGATCGCCAGGCAGGTTGTTGATATGCAACATGCCACCTTTTGATATACCTAACACAGAAGTGTTTGCAACCTGTATGGTTGATTTCAAAATGATGATGGCACTTGCTGAAGGTATGATCAAATTGGACATGTACGATTGGATACTTGGAACCCGTCCTAGACACTGGATGGATATGCAACCAATGTTTTATCTGAAGTACGCCCAGAAAATTAAAGCTATGCATACACATATACCTGCGTATGCACAGTTGCCGGGACAGTCGGCAAGACAAGCTGCAACAAACTACAGTTGCGGTCACATGGCGGTTGACTATGCATGTAGAGTGCAAAAAGCGAGTGAAGTGCACATCTATGGATTTGACTCAATGTTTGATACTACGCTACGTAGTTACACAGATCTACTACTAGGATCAGACAGGAGTCCACAGAACACTCACCGATTAGCAAATAATTGGAGACCGATCTGGCCTAAGATGTTTGATGAGTTCAGTGACACTAAATTCTTCTTATATCATAGTCATGATAGGATCAAGTTTCCTATCGGAGATAACGTAACAATAATAGTAAAGGATAAAAAATGAAAAAACAAATAAAAGAATCTTTTGCCGGATTAGGCACTGACTTAAAAAGCTTTGGTCAAGAGACATGGAAAGACTTCAAACACTGTTGGTCAGTCTATCCAAATGTAATGATTATCATGGGATGCATTATCTTAGTAGCCTTATTTGTATAAATACTGTTATTAACCTAACAGGATCTATACCGACACATGCAGTCCTTTAACTCGTTTTTAAAAGAAGACCTCTTTCTACAAGAGGAATTCAACATCCTTATGGAGAAACTCATCACCTTTGGTGGCGAGGCGTATCCTAAGTTTGGAAACATCGTACTCATGGCAGGGGGTGCGGGATCTGGGAAAGGATTTGTATTGTCCAATCTAGTAGGACTAGAAGGTAAAGTTTTCGACGTAGACGAATTGAAAACACTTGCATCTAAAGCACCTGCCATTAAACGCAAAGTCGCCACTGAACTTGGTGTTGATATCGAAGACCTTGCAAAGAACCTTAGAGATCCCAAGAACGTAGAGAAACTCCATGACATCATGGGTAACTACTTGGGGGTCGATAAGAGAAAAGAACGTGCGTTCTATCGTGGTGTCCTTGCCGCAGATCCAGATCGTAAACCGAACATCATATTTGACATGACTCTGAAGTCACTGGATAAACTTGATAAGATCGCAAAAGATGCTGCTATGTTGGGATACGATAAAAAGAACGTTCACATCGTGTGGGTAGTTAACGACATCGAAGTTGCGAAACAACAAAATGCAAAACGTGCACGTACTGTACCGTCAGAGATTCTAATCAACACTCACCGTGGTGCCGCTAATACGATGGGTGACATCATCAACATGGGTAAGAAACTCAAGAAGTACATCGACGGAGACATCGTGTTTGCATTCAACAAGGTCGGTGTTGATGCAAACCTAGTCAAGTCTGGTAAGGGCGGTTCCTACGTCAAGGACGCAAACTACTTCTACGTCAAACGAGCAGGAAAACAACCTACTCCGATTCTGTCGCTCGATAAAGAGATAAGACGCAAAATTAAAGACTACGTACCTAAGAACGTAGAGTGGAATTAACTTCCCTTATAACAGTGAATCGAATCGTTTAGAATTGCGTACTGGATTGCCTTGTCTTCAGGGTTTTCATCTCTGAATCTCTGATCCCATACATTACGCAACGCAAACACTTCATTCAAGTAATAGGCGTTGTCTTCTGCTACACCAGTCTGTAACGGAAGAGCACTATAGTAGAAATCCACGATATCAAAATCTGAAGTACAGACTCCTGCAAATGCAGAACGAATGTGATGATGAGAGATATCTAAGTCATCTCTATCTTTAGGAACACCTGCTAGTACTACACAATCATATTGGGTATCAGGTGGCGTTGTGATTTGAACATCTCTACCTTTCTTGTACTGCTTGTCCGAATTCACTAGATCAACGTTATATCTCTTGTACAGTGCATTCATGACTTTACGGTGACGTGACTCCGGAGGAGACACTGTATGCATTTCGAAATCGATGTACCCATATGCCATACGGACAATAGGTAGAAACTGTAACCAGATGTTAGGGTCAACCATAGTCTCATCCAAAGAATGATAACTTGGAGTTCTGTGTACTACCCTGTCCATCTTGCGGTTGATAGTCCATGTAGTCTGAGCAGCGTTATAGTGACCAACGAAGAGGATCTTCTTGTATCCTTTGATCGCCAAATAGTTGAGGAACATAGGGCAGTAGTTGAACACATCATTGACTGTATGTGACCAGTAGTCTTTCCATCTTAGAACTAGATCATTCTGTCTGACTTCACCACCAATAGTGTAGTTAAGTCTTCCCCACTCAGTTTGCTTCTTTTCTTTATGGATGTACTTCCCAATCGAAGTATCCGTAGGAGATCTGGGTGTGGTTACGATCAACTCGTTGCGCTGTCTGTAATTCATGGATTACCCTTGATAGATGTTTTGTATGTGGTCTTCAAACTGTTCTATCTTATCTAGTCGGTTTGGCCACAAAATATATTCCTTTTCAGGATTCTGTTTTAAGTTGTTCAACAGAGGTTGTATCGCATTGAATAGTCTGTCCAGTCTCTCTTGAGTAGACTGGGCATCTGTCGATACAGTTTCAACCTTTTGGGTTGCCTGTTGGACTGCTTCTATTTCTGATTCATCCGCAAAGGAGAAACCAAAATCAAATAGATCGTCACTCATATTTATACCCTTTTTGTTCAATTTTCTTTTATTTATATGTTGACAACCTCTCAAAAATTTGATATACTGATCTAAGATCAGTGAGGAGAATACTATGAGTAAAATTGGAAGTTATGTTATGGATCTGCAGGAAATCGTCGATCCTATGGTATATGAGGGTTTCTCTGAGGAAGCCATCATTAAAGAGGTCGAGGACAAGATTCCCGGCACCCCTTCATCTTGGGTCAAAGATATGATCGCAACTGCACAGAGGGAATACGGATGGAATTACTAGAACTTTTGCGGGATGTAGTTGTTATTGGTGTTGCGGGATGGTTCGCCGTTATGTCTTCGATAGTCGTAGATGAGGACAAAAAGTTCCGCAGAAAGGGTATGAAAGAGGGTACTCACGACTATTATGGTAATAGAATCAAGGATTCTAATAGCAAAAAAGTCTAAAAAAAGTGAACTTTTTTTCAAAAAAAGCTTGGCAAGATCCTAAAAATGGGTTATAATTACTACGTAATTGAGAGTGAGGATATAAATTATGACTGCATTTATTAAAGAAGAGTTTGTTTGGGACGGTATGTACTTGATGTACAGAGGTGCCCACGAGAACTCTAGGAACATGGAAGATGTTCACCCAGACTGCCACCCATCTTGGGTCGGTAAACCCAAACCTGAGTTTATCGCAAGGTTCAAGTACGGTAAGTACAAACCTTGGAAGGCATGGGTCAACTTCCTTGTCAAGAACGTTTCTGTTGAGGAATACGTTGCGTTGGAAAAAGCATCTAGTCCTGTGAAGGCAATGCGTGAACTTGGTTATGGAGGAAAGGTCTAATGGAAACCTACTTTGAATTTTTGGATGATCTACGGGAGTCTGGTGACATCAACATGTTTGGTGCACCACGAGTCTTGATGGATGTTTTTAATATGAGCAAGGTCGAGGCGATGAACGTGTTTATCGCTTGGACTGAGCAATTTGGTAAGGAGTAATTATGATTGGTAATCGTCAAACTGTTAACGTTGTCTATGGTTCTACTGGTGAACGTACTATGTTCATGGGTATGGATCTGACATGTGATATGCGTGTTGCACATGCATTGGGTGAGAAACCTGTGATCGACAAAGAGATCAAACGTGAGAAGAAGAAGTTTACTGTCGGTGAACTCATGAAGTCTGACTTTGGTCTAAAGTATGACCTGATGCTCAACATGATGTTGCGTGACGGTATCGTGGATATGGATACTATCGTTCAGGTTGGTCAGAATGGTAGACTCAAGGAAGTCTACGTAGTCAAAGAGAAGGAGGCTTACCGAATGTTTGGTAAGACGTTCCATGGCAAATACACCAAAAACTCCGAAGAGGAGTAACCCTGTCGCAAAGAACTTGGAGAAGTTCAACCGTCCCGCTACTCACGTTGATCGTAAGAAGCGGGACAAAGATGGATACAAAAAACATAAAGGGGAGAGAGATGAACATCTTCGCAATTGAGTATGATCCGGAACGCAAGAACCCGTTCCCTGAAGCAGTCGAGTCTGCAGTATCGCAATGCGATAAGCACGTGGTCAAGATGCCGTTGGAGTCTTGCCAGATGTTGTGTACTGCACATAGAATTTTAGACGGTGACGAAGGTAACGAAGATCTGTACAAGATCGCACATCCTCGACACCCATCTACCTTGTGGACTATGGAGTCCATGGGTAACTACAACTGGCACTATGCACACTGGATTGCATTGTGCGAAGAGTATACCTACCGATATGGTAAGGTACACAAGTCCGAAGAAAAGTTCCGTGCACGTCTGTGTGTTCCACCCGTGAACATTCCGATGGGTACTATCACCCCTTTCAAACTTGCATTCAAGGATTACCCTGAGTGTATTGTTGAAGGAGATCCGGTTGCGTCCTACCGGAACTTCTACCAGACTAAACAGTCTCGTTTTGAAATGAAGTGGACTAAACGTCAACCCCCATCATGGTTTAAGGAAGCATCATGAGTAGACTTGGTTATGATCTTGCGTATGCAGGACACACACCCTTCGAGGGTGATGAAGGAATGGAATCTGCACTCTATGAGAATCTGAAAAAGTTTCGATTGAGTGGAGTCCACTATACCCCTAACATGGATCTCGCACGAGATCTTGAGAAAATTGCTCTGCAGTCATTCTCTGTTAAGGATTTTGAAAATAAAGTACACGAGTACTTGACAAGTTAAGGATAATCATATATAATGGATAAAAGATTGCGATTTCAAATGATTCGTAGTGCGGTAGAGAAATCTAATGCAAAACGAAGACAGAAGCGTCTTAACATTGAATTGGAGAAAGAACTCCAACAAATTGAGGATAGTTTATGTACACCGAAAAAGAATTTCAAGAAGCTTTAGAAAAGACTAAAGCGGTTCTGAAAGATACCTATGTCCAGAACATTATCTACATTCAAGAACGAATGAAGGATAAGGCTCCGGAAGAGGAATTGAAGAATATCGAAGAGTTGATCATTGCGAATGAGCGTATGATCGTCTACTACGATGAGGGTGACCAGTGGGTCAAAGAACTTCATGCAGATGCTCAAGCTAAAGGAGAAGATAATGGAACAAGTGATGGACTCGGAGATGACTCCGGAGATGATGAAGGCGAAGTCGCTAGAATCGAAGAGGCAAGGAATTCTTGAAGCACTCCAAGACGGGATCGTAGATCTTCAGTTTAAGAAAGTCAACGGAGACTTACGCAATATGCGTGGGACTCGTAAGTTTGATCTAATCCCTGAAGAGAAACATCCTAAGACCGAAGACAAACGTGAACAGAACGAAACCATCGTTGTTCTGTTTGATCTTGAGGTCAACGACTGGAGATCGTTTCGAGTCGAAAATTTAGTGGAGTATCGGTGTGAGTCATGGGTTTAAAGAAAACTCCTACCTTGCGTAAAAAACGCAAACCAATGAGTGATGAACAACGTGCGGCGGCAAGTGACAGACTTGCCAAAGCACGACTCGCTCGTGGACATGACGGTTCAAAGTCAGTTCATCCTATTCTTAGGGAGATGGACGAAGATCATCCCCTACACTGGAAAAAGGTGAAGGGATGGATCAAAGAAGTTGGTGAAGAACTTCGTGCTAAGAAACAACAGCGCCTTTCCAAAGATTCGAAGGAGAGGTTGGAATATCAGATATTAGAAGTCTATCTTTCTAATATGAAACGTTACCTTGAGAGTAGTATTTGGTTAGACCATCGTTATGGTAGACACAGAGAGGGTAAGATGAATACCTTTGTGTACACCATGGCTTACGATGCGAATGGTCGCCCCAAAAGAACTATAGGTCATTTCTACTCTGACTGTGGCGAGTACACAAAGGAGATGAAAGAACATGACGATAGAGTTTACGCTTCCGAACCAAAAGGAAACCCCCGAACAGGAGGAGAACTTTATGAACCGGAAGAGGTTCTCGAAGATGGTGGAGATGACTGTCAGACGTAGCGGTCTGAGTTATATAGATACCATTGTTCACTTATGTGAAGAGAACAAAATGGAAGTTGAGGATGTTAAGAAGTATCTTACACCCTCAATTGTGGAACGTCTAGAGAGTGAAGCAATGTCGCTAAATTTTCTAGAAAAACAAAATACGCTTGACATTTGAGTATAAATAAGTTATACTGATTATGTTGAAGTGAAAATACGCTGAAAACAATTGTAAATAAACTGCATATACTGCACATACTGGAGAAAAAATATGTCTTTTGCTAACCTAAAAAGTCGGTCTGCCGACATCTCAAAATTGGTCAACGCTGCACAAGAAGCGTCTGGTCAGAAACAACAAACCAATAAGTACGTAGACGAACGTCAGTGGAAACCAACCGTCGATGAAAGCGGTAATGGTTATGCTGTTATTCGTTTCCTTCCTGCAGTGGAAGGTATGGAAACCCCATGGGTACGTTATTGGGATCATGGATTCAAAGGCCCTCAAGGTCAGTGGTACATTGAGAAATCTTTGACTACCATTGGTCAGAAGGATCCTGTATCCGAACTCAACTCACGTCTATGGAACACAGGACTCGAAGAAGATAAGGAAACTGCTCGTAAGCAGAAGCGTAGGTTACACTACGTGTCCAACATCCTTGTTGTGAACGATCCTGCTAACCCTGCCAATAACGGTAAAGTCTTCTACTATGAATTTGGTAAGAAGATTTTTGATAAGATCATGGATCTTATGCAACCACAATTTCCGGGCGAAGAACCCATCAATCCATTCGACTTTTGGAATGGTGCAGACTTCGAACTGAAGATCCGTAACGTTGCCGGTTATCGTAACTACGATAAATCGGAGTTCAAATCTACTTCTGCATTGTTCGATGCGGATGAGACTAAACTCGAAGCAACGTACAATCAACAGTACGATCTGAATGAGTTCATCGATCCTGCAAACTTCAAGTCATACGCTGATCTGGAAGCACGTCTTGGTCTAGTACTAGGTACTGCGGTAGGATCTAATGTGACTGCGAAGAATGAGTCTTTGACTCAGACTGCAGAGTCAAGTGTAGGTAAATCTGCACCTGAACCTGAAATTGTTGCCGCCCCTGAACCTTCAGTTGGAGCAACAGATGATGAAGAGAACACTCTGTACTACTTCGCTAAAATGGCCCAAGAAGACTAAGGAGATACACTATGTTTAATTGGCTTAAGAAAATCTTTGCTCCTATCTCAGCAGAGGGTGACTTCGGGAAAACTATCTTTGATGACGTTTCCGAACCAACCCACACTGCCGAGTCTCTAGGAAAACTCACCAAGGCACAACTTGAGGAGTTGGGTAGAGAGAACGGAGTAGAGTTGGATAGACGTAAGAAGAAAGCAACCCTGATTGAAGAGTTGCTAACTGTTCTTTAAGCGTAAGATCACATCGCCCAAGACCTGTCATTCGTATCTACGGTTGGCAGGTTTTGGTCTATTATGGCTGCAGTATTTGAATTGTTTGTAGTCGTACTTGTCTGATTTGGTGCACTCACCACAACATTCATTCCTGAAGAAGCTGCCTGAGCATTCGTTCTAGACATCTGATCTAAGTCTTGACCCCTAGTGTTTTTTGCCGCCTCAAGTCGATCCATCTCTGCAAAGAACTCATCATTGTCCTTCTGCAGTTTTGCGGCAATCATTGGATCCGCTTCAAAGACAGTCTGTCTTCTTGACTCTCCTGTTACCGGATCAATAAACTCTTCACCGTAGATATCCCTAGTACCTGCAATCGCAGTACTGGCGGGCCTATCCATAGAAGCGGGTCTTCTACGTTCGATGTATTCAAAACCATCTTCATCTACCCCACGAATTTCTTGTGGTTCTTCTGATCTGGATATTGGATTTTGTGTCTCAGTAGCAGGTACGTCTGCAACTACAGGTTCAGGTGGAGCAGGTGGTGGTTCATTTGCCCATTCATAAAGAGCGTCCGGTACTAGATTTGCTACAAGACTATCTGGGTCTGGTAACAGACCTACTAATAGACTTTTAATTTTTGCCCCTGCCATACTTGCAAAGTCACCCGCAATCTGAAGACCGTCTTTGATGGCACCTATTGGATCTTCGAAGAAACTTAACAATGCATTTGCCAATCTGGTCGGTAGTTCCTTTACGAACTGGATCAGACTATCAAACATGTCTGTGAAACTAAATGATCCTAGTGCTTCTTCTGCATCTGTTGCACCAAACAAACCTAACAATGAACCGACAGCAGACTTAGTTAAATCAAGAAGACTAGTTACTATCTTATAGGGTAGGGTGACCACAAACTCAAGAATAGAACCCAAGTCTACACCATCTTCGAAAGGTTTCATAATACTGTCAATGGCATTTCTGAAAGTGTATATGAACCCATCTGTCAATCGTGAAGTGAATTCCATAAAGGAGTCTGCGAAACTGAACGAGTCAAGTAAGTTAGCAAAGTTCTCAAACCCTAGTTTTTTGGCGACCCAAGAGATACCAGATTTGAGTAGATCAATCGGTACTAGAATAAGACCTTTAATAAGTCCTGCGATTGCACCGATTGCACCAGAAAGAATTTTATCGAATGCACCAACTCTGCCTTCCATATTGTCTCTTGCGCCCTTGAAGGAATCGATCAAACCCATTACTACAGTAAGAGGGAATGCAACGAATCGTCCAATCACTTTGAACGCACCAAAGAAAGATTTCATGGTCTTAGCAATTTTACTGGTGCTTTCACCTACACCCCTAACACCATTTATAAAATTCTTGAATGGTGTGGTTATTTTACTGATCAGTCCGCTAAGTGCAGATGCTTCTTTTGGAGAAGGTAGTCCGACTACTGCCCTTTGGATGTTGGCTATGAACTTACCAAAATCCTTGAATGGTTTGGCGATCTTCTCAATACCTAACTTACCAAGATCCTTTACTATATTACCAATCATACCTGCATAGGAACGAATTTTCTGGAAAAAAAGTATGACCTTTTGTAATCTCTTCGATTCTTTTATAGCACGTTTAGTAGCTTTTTCTAGATCATCAAATCTATCTGCCATTCTGCGGAAGAATTCTGTAGTTCGACCTAATGTTTTATAGGTTTCTCCTTTGAGGAACTTAGAAGTTCCACGCTTCTTGAATACATCGGCTATTGCACGGAAAGGAGCAAGGAAACGTTTTGTAACTAAATTGAGTATCCGACCAAATCCTTGAACTAGACCTGTAGCAAATCCTGCAACTGCCGCACCGATACCTGCAAGGATTTGTAGTATGCCCTTTAGACCAAACTCAGGTTCTTCTGTTTCGGGTTTTTCAGAGGATCCCTTTGGGCCCGCCGCTTCTGGTTTCTTTTTCCGTCTGGCTTCTTCGGCATCCAACATTCCTCGTTGAGTCATTTTCATTTGTTCACGAAGAAGTGTGGCAATATCACGCAAAGATTCAGACGCACTAGACTGCTTAGAGATCATCTCTTTACTCTGAGTAGCGTTTTCTTCACGCAATCTAATGATTGCGTCTGTTACTTTGCCTAGGTTTTGTTCGGCCATTTCTTATTATCCGTGTTTCATCTGTTCTCGTTTTATGCGATCATTCTCTTCCTTCACCCATTCAACTAACATTGCAACGTAAATCTCCCTCTCCCACGGCATCATCATTTCAAGTTCGCTTAGACTGTAATGATGATGTTGCATTAACGAAAAGTTGGTCTTATAATGATTGACCAAATTATCGTGCGAGAGGTTTATGATAAAAAATCGTTTATCCCCTTCAGTGTATATGTGTTGGTTTCACCACAACTCATGCAAGGGTAGGTCACTTCTTTTTTCAAAGAAGGCAAGTCCTGTAAGAACTTAGACACTTCCTGAAACTGTTCGCTAGTCATCTGTTCGATGAACTCTTGCAATTCTTTCTCCGAAACATCTTTAGTATCGATGCGTTCTTCTTCAGTCTGAATAGCAGCCATGCACTTGGACAACATCGCAAATCCAAGTTCGGTTTCGTTACCTTCCAGATCAAGAGCAACAATGTCTGTATAAGAAGGATACTTCATTTCAACAGAAATAGTGTCTGTCAATGGAATGACATTACTTTTTTCAGGCATATCCACTTCTATTGAAGAAATCTCTACGTCTACTTCATTCTTGGTTTTACAACTAGAACAAGTTAACACGATAGTAGAAACTTCACCAACAGACTTTGAACGCACCTGAGTAAACAAGTATTCTATGTCGAAAGTTGTCAATGATTTTGTATCGACATCTTCGGTGATACATGCACTTAGGGTATCTACAATAGCACCTAGTGCCTGTTTTTGTTCGCCTGTTTCAAATGCAATCATCAAAACCTTTTCTTCTTTTACCAAGTAAGGTCGGTAAGTTATACTTTGTCCAGTCGAAGGGACTTTTGTGGTATAACTAGGTGATGTATTTAACTTAGGTAATGCCATGATATTCTCCAATAATTAACCAAATATTCCCAACACTCCGCCAAGTACAGATTGAACAACATTCTGTCCTTCAGAGATATAAGAACCAGGCTCACTTTCCCAGTCGGTGTAAGACAACTGTACAGAAAGTTCCATTAGTTCCGTACCATTGCCTATAGCTTGGTCTGTAAGAGTGGTTGGGTAACACTCTAATAATTTACATGTATATGTAGTTTCCTTTTTAAAAGCAATTCCTACATCAATCTCACCTTGACTGAAATCTACTGGGCCAAGGTCGGGAATCTTGTTTGATATCGCAGAAGGTATCTTGTTCAGTCCACCAAGTTGTTTCTTAAACGCTGACAATCTTTGTCCTTTTTGAATAGTGGACAACTCTACAGGATATGTGTAATCGTCAAAATAACCGACTTCTTTGGTCACAGGATTGTGTGCTAATCCCTGCCATACTTCGAAGTATTGACGAATCTTGTGACTGTTAGTTACAATAAAGGTAAGACTAATATCAGTGGTCGCAAACCCATTTGCAATTTTTCTCATGGTGGTTCCGATCTGATAGTCTTGCGATACGATTTGTCTGCCAGGCAATGCCGCTGCAGTACAAAGTATATCTAATTCGTTGGGGTCAATCTCAAATCCTTCTATCTGCGGAAACTTTACCATGAACTGATTGCCCATGGCTGCACCACCAGACGAAACCAGTTGTCCCTTTAGGTCTTCTATTCCATACCCTGCTGCACTAGCACTCATCGAATCATGTTCCTACTGTCGTTAAATACTTTCTGACTAGACGCTTTGCGGAAGTCTGCGGTTGGTAGAAAGGTTGCAATCTCCCATTCTGGTGCAGGCACTTCAGCAAAACGACTCTTTACATGAGAATTCAAATAGTGTTTAAAACACGGTTTGAAGTATCGCAACTTTGACGATTTCTGCAACATACGATAGGTCACTGCAAACTTAGCGTCTTCGGTAAGCTTGCTTCCTTGTATGTCCATCAAGTTAGAGAAAAACTGCAATCTCAACTTAGGAGGCAGATAGTGCAAGTTCAAACCATAGAAACCGCCTGGCGCAGGTTTTACAACGATCACCAGTGGAAATGTGTCATAGTAAGGCAACTGATCTTTTGTTTTTGGATCATAGAAGAACATAAACATTCCGCCTATGATTTGCTTAGATCTTGCCTTTATAGGATCTTCTTTCATCAATTCTGTACGATTGATTGATCGAAGATTACTTGCCTTCTTTTGAAACCACTTGCGACTCTCTTCTGTGCGAGGTGTAATTCCAGCACGAAACGCCTGTCGTTCCAGTCTGTCAAAGATGTTAGACATCTATAAACCCTTTAAATACTCTGTCTGTATTTATACACGAACCCAATGTTTTTCTTTCAAAAAGAAGTCGGGTTTTAGAAAGTCTATAAGATTAACAATGGGGTCGTTCTCTACATCAAACTCTATAAACTTTGAATAGTTTTGAAAATATGTTCTAATATCGGATTCGGTTTTTTCACGATCCCTCTTAAACCAATCCAACATGCCTTGTTCGTCTAGGTTATGGTATTCCATAGACCTTTTTAGATAAGCTCCCTTTTTATGATTTTTCTTGCTCTCTAACCAACCGTCCATTTCTCGGGTATTCAATATAAAATAAGAATCTGGATATTCTTGATTAAACTTGTCGTATAGTTTTATTCCATCTATCCATTCGTTTTCACGATGCCAGAACATATCACTATACACATTTGCATGGTCAATATCATGCAATAAGTTATAATAAGACTCAAGGTTCGCTTTCATTTTTTGAGCAAGAACCGCAACATTGCCTTTTCGATCATGGCAGGCATAGTGAAAAGAAACATAACCACCTTTCTTGAACATTTCGCTAAATGCTTTGGTTGCGGTTCGATTGAATCCAATAATAAAGACTTTCTTCACTTCTTTGGTTTCCTGTAGGGTTTTAGTTTCTTTAGAGGTTTAAAAGGTTTCTTGCCAAGAGGTTTGGGAAGTATTCCCATTTCACGCAGACGATGTTCTGTCCATATTTCGAAATGCCATCCTCTATCCGCAACGTATTGTTCTGTTGCGCTCCACTTACTCATGTTCTTTATATATGTCAATGTTTCGTTGATGACTTGTCGTCTAGCACGTCCTTGGCCTGTTTTGGGAGGCGTGGTTTCCTTTGCAGGTTTGACTTCTACCAGAACTGTTCTTCCGTTATTATAGACAATCATAAAATCCATAAAATATCGATGCATACGTTTGTCGGTTTCGCATAGATAAGGTATGACAATTTCTTCGGAAGACCATTCCTTTACTTGAGAAGAGTCATCACACCAGCGCATGACAGCCTGTTCCCATCCCGAACGATAAACGACATTTCGGGGGTCGCCTCTATATTTGTGGGGATTACGGATTTTATAGAATCCTTTGTAGGTTTTCATATAAATAGAATTAGTTATCTTTAGACCTATTTATGGACAAGACTAATGGCGGAAACTCCAACACAAAATTTGCGATATCCCTTAGACGACACAGAATACAAAGCGAAAGTAAAATTCACTTTGGTAGAGAATGCAGTTTCGGGGGAAGCAGCCACAGGAAGTTTTAAAACTCAAATTGAAAGAAATCAAGCTAAAATTAAACAGATCGAAGCGCAATATGATCAATTAAAAAGTGAACTTGACACAGAAGAAATAAGTCAAGCGCAATATCAAGAAAAAC
>Ga0181592_10003303_pt1 | contig 13387 bp, 13 predicted proteins | sample 071ome_20_FD_133755 | JGI IMG/M metagenome (GOLD analysis project Ga0181592, IMG submission 133755) | Coastal salt marsh microbial communities from the Groves Creek Marsh, Skidaway Island, Georgia - 071412BT metaG (megahit assembly) | ecosystem: Environmental > Aquatic > Marine > Intertidal...
AGCCTGGCCAAGAATTTAGATTTCATAATATACGATTTAGAATTCTTCAGAAGAAAGCTAATTTTATTTCTCAATTGCGATTGTGGAATGAATTAGGGATAAAAAGCTAAAATTATTTCGATTGATTTAAGAAAACTCTTCAACAGTTAAAGCTCTAATTGTTACCGAGTGTAGATCTGACAAATACTCTTCTTTCAGAGATTGATTAACCATTCTATGTCTATCTATTTTACTTTTATTATTAAAAATTTTTGAGACTATTACTATTTCAAAATGACTTTCTACATTCTCTTGAAAGCTCTGGTGACCTCTATGTTCTTCAGAAACATCAAGAACAGAAAAATAATATGGTGCAAAACCTTCTTTAATAATTTTTTCAATCTTTGATCGTCTTTTCATTTTAAGGTCCAATATTATGATAATAATTTAAAAAAGTTAATTACAAACTTGCACCTATTACTACATAATCTTATAACAATATTAAAGAAATTTAAAATTATGCTAGATACAAAACAAAAAGAAAACACTCACAGAAATTGTTTCAACCCAGATTGTGACGAGCTTGGAATATACCCTGCTCCAAAGTCTAGAGAAAACTTAAGAGAATATTTATATTTTTGTATTAATTGTATTAGAGAATTTAATAAATCATGGAATTATTTTAAAGGGCTTAATGAACAGGAATTAGAAATTGAAATCCGAAAGTCTACAACATGGGACAGGCCTAGTTGGAAGTTTGGAACTAAGACCTTGAACTATGATTTTGAGAGAGCTTTTAAAGATTTTGATGAACAAAAAAAGTCTAATCAAAAAAATAATATTTCAAAAAAATTACAAAATTCTTATAAGTTATTAGACTTAGATATAAATAGTTCATTAGATGAAATTAAAGGAAAATATAAGGTTTTAGCAAAAAAATGGCATCCTGATGTTCAAAAAAAAGAGGAAGCTGAATATAATCAAAATAAATTTATAGATATTACAAACGCTTACAAAGCTATTTTAAAATCTTTTACTGAAACAAAAAAATAAAATACATAAATTTGGAGAATAATAATGAACGAAGTTAGTTTAACTAACAATATGGATTTCGACCCCGAAACATTCCCAAACTCACTAACTACAGTTATAGATGCTGAAAAAGTGTTTGGTTTTAAGACTAATATGAAAATCTTAGGATTTAAGGAAAAAACAAAATTTGTTCCTGAAGTGGATGACTCCTATTTGTTTGATGAAGTTACTACTAAAGCAATACTTGCTGGGTTTTGTTACAACAGAAGGGTAATGATACAAGGGTACCATGGTACTGGAAAATCAACTCATATAGAGCAGGTTGCAGCAAGGTTGAATTGGCCATGTGTAAGGGTTAACCTCGATAGTCATATAAGCCGTTTAGACCTTGTAGGTAAAGACGCTATTGTTTTAAAAGATGGGAAGCAAGTAACTGAATTTAGAGAGGGTGTTTTACCCTGGGCGCTTCAAAACCCTGTTGCTATTGTATTTGACGAATATGACGCAGGTAGGGCAGATGTTATGTTTGTTATTCAAAGAGTTCTAGAAGTTTCTGGAAAACTAACTTTGCTTGATAATAATAGAGTAATAAACCCTCACCAAAACTTTCGTTTATTTGCAACGGCCAATACGGTTGGATTAGGTGATACAACTGGTTTATATCATGGAACACAACAAATTAATCAAGGCCAAATGGATAGATGGTCAATAGTTTCAACTCTTAACTACTTGTCTTCAGATGCAGAAGAAAAAATTATAATTTCTAAGGTTCCTAACTTTAATACTAAAGACAAAAGAGAAATTATTAAATCTATGGTTTCAATAGCAGAATTAACAAGAAACGGCTTTATATCAGGAGATCTGTCTACTGTTATGTCTCCAAGAACAGTCATAACATGGGCAGAAAATACAAATATTATAGAAGATATTGATTTAGCTTTTAAACTCACTTTTTTTAATAAATGTGATGAGATGGAAAGGCCAATAGTTTCGGAGTATTATCAAAGATGTTTTGGAAGAGACTTAATTGATATAGAGAAAAAAACTGACATTTAATGACAAAAAAATTAGATAATACACAATTTCAAAATGCAACCGCCTCTACTCTTAAAGCTGTATCTGGTAATTTAGAAAATGAAAGAGAAATCAAGTTTTCTGGGAACACCAGTTATTTATCTACAAAAGAAATACGTCTACCACAAATTCTTAAAGATTTAGACAATAAACAACTAACTAAATTACGTGGAGAAGCAGATAAAATTGCTTTAAAATTAAAATATCATGATCCTGCATTATTCAGCAAACTCCTACCCTCTTCTGACTTATCCTCTCAGATATTTAAATTAGCTGAAGATGCGCGCATAGAAGCAGTTGGAGCCAAGCATTTTTCTGGTATTAAAAATAACCTGCAAAGTTTGATAGTTGAACAATATAAGGAAACTATTTTGCCTATTCCAGGAGGGGATGACAAAGAGGCTCTTGTTAAAGCATTACATCTTGTAATAAGAGAGAAAATTACAAAATCTGATGCACCATCAAATACTTCTATTTCTTTAGAAAAATGGCGACCATGGATTAATAGTAAAATTGGTAATTTACTTAACCAACTTCAAGAAAATATTGCTAACCAAGAAAAGTTTGCAGCAAAAACCAAAGAGTTATTGACGGCTCTTAAGGCCGAAATTGGGGAGACAGATTCTAACAATAATGGTGACAATGAAGAAAATAGTGAAAACACAAACTCTGAAGAAAGTGACGACAACGACAACTCTTCTCAAAATGAAGGTGATGATGACCAAGAAGCTGGGTTAGATGGTGGCAGCGACTCACAAGAAGATGAGGGTCAAATTGAAGGAGATGTTCAAGATGGTGATGCTGAAGATCAAGATGGTGATAGCGAAGGAGAAATTCCTTCTAATCCCCTTCCAGGTTATAACCAAGGAAAAAATAACTTAGAGCAAAATTATAAAGTTTTTTCTACAAAATATGATGAAATAGTGAATGCTACTGAACTCTGTGAAGAGGATGAGTTAACTAGACTGAGAGCAACGCTTGACAAACAACTAGAAGTTCTTCAAGGGGCAATAGCAAGATTAGCTAATAAACTCCAAAGAAAATTACAAGCTAAACAAAATAGATCTTGGAATTTTGATCTTGAAGAAGGAATGCTAGATGCTTCTAAATTATCTAGAATAATTACTCAGCCACTTTTTCCACTTTCTTATAAACAGGAAAAAGATATGAAGTTTAGAGATACAATAGTTACATTGCTTATAGATAATTCTGGTTCTATGAGAGGACGACCAATAACGATTGCAGCCATTTGTGCAGATATAATGGCAAGAACTTTAGAAAGATGTGGCGTAAAAGTTGAAATATTAGGATTTACTACAAAAGCTTGGAAAGGAGGGCAATCAAGAGAACAATGGATCAATGATGGAAAACCTACTTACCCTGGTCGACTAAATGATTTAAGACATATAATATATAAGCCAGCTGATGCACCCTGGAGAAGGGCAAAAAATTCTCTTGGTTTAATGCTCCGTGAGGGAATTCTTAAAGAAAATATTGATGGAGAAGCCTTAATTTGGGCTCATGATAGGTTATTAGGAAGATTAGAAGATAGAAAGATTCTTATGGTAATAAGTGATGGTGCACCTGTAGATGATACAACCTTATCTTCAAATAGTGGAAATTATCTAGAACTTCACTTAAAAGAAGTTATTTCCTTTATTGAAAACAAATCACCAGTCGAGTTGGTTGCTATTGGAATTGGACATGATGTTACTAGATATTATAACAAAGCTGTCACTTTAACTGACGCTGAACAACTTGGTGGAGCTCTTACAGAACAACTAGCTGATTTGTTTAATGAGGAATGATCTAGCTATCTTGTGCAGTGTTTTTGGAAGTTTTTAAAATAGACTTTTTTACGGCCAATGCCTCTGGTGCTAGAACCCTATTACTCGTTTTTTTAAGATAGTCATCTAGACCACCATTTTTTTCGACTGATTTAAGTGCATGAACACTTACCTTCATATTAATAAATTTATCTAGAGTTTTACTAAAAAATTTAACACTCTGGAGATTTGGTAAAAATTTTCTTTTTGTTTTATTTTTTGCATGGCTAACATTATTACCACTCATAACATTTTTACCAGAAATTTCACATACTCTAGACATCAATAACCCCTTAATTAGAATGACGATTTATAAAATATGGTTTCATAAAGGTCAAGCAAAATGCTTTTGTAAACTATTTTTTATTATTTTTTTTAAAATTCATTCCATTTAGCGCCATTTGCATGGCATCTTCTGGATTGTCTGCTATTCCTCGTATGTCATCGATTTTTTCTAAGTTATCTCTTTTCATTAACCCTAATAGCCCTTTTATTATCTTCTCTCCAATTAAGGGGCCTTCAAAAGTCATAGATGAATATAGCTGCACCAAATTTGCACCACATAATATTTTCACATAGGCTGTTTTGGCATCACAAACACCACCTGCTGCTATTAAGTAAAGTTTATAACTATTATTTTTTATTATTTTATTACTCATAGATAAAAGAGATGTAGATTTATTAAAAAGTGGAACACCAGATAATCCACCAATTTCTTTGGAGTTTTTAGATTTTAGGTTTTTGCTTCTATCTATAGTAGTGTTAGAAATTATGAGGCCTGTTATTTTTAATTTAACTGCCTTGTTAATAATTGTTTCTAAATTATCAAAAGAAATATCAGGTGCAATTTTTAGGAATATAGGAATCCCCGAACTGTTAAGCTTTGAATTAGCTATTCCTTTTTTTACAGCCTTTATAACTTTTCCTAAAAGGTCACTTTCATGAAAATCTCTTAAATTGGGCGTGTTGGGAGAAGAAATATTAATAGCTATATAATCTCCAAATTGAGATAAATTTTGAGATAGAATTTCATAATCCTTTAACCTATCATGGCTATCTTTATTAGGGCCAATATTAATACCTAGAACAAAATCACTACCTACGGGATGTATTTTTCTATACTGTTCAAGTTTTTTTTTAGCTTCATCCATACCTAAGTTGTTAAACCCATTACGGTTTATTATTGCTTGATCTTTTTCTAATCTAAATACTCTTGGTTTTGGGTTTCCATATTGCCCTAAAGGCGTAATTGTTCCAACCTCTGTGAAACCAAAATTTAAAGAATGAATTTTGTCAATTACCTGCGCATTTTTATCAAATCCAGCAGCTATACCCAGTACGTTACTAAATATTAAATTATTAATTTTGGTAGGTATTTTTAAAAAACTTAACCTTGGATGAATGCCAAATTTTAGAGCTTTTAAAGTAAGTTGATGAGCAAATTCTGGGTCTAATTTTCTAATTAAAAATGTAATAAAGCTCCAAATCATCAATAATCTTCTATTTAACCAATTTACCTTCAAGAACATTTTCTAACAATTGTATAGTAGATTTAATCCCATAAAGTTTTATAAAACTTCCCATTCTAGGTCCTTCTGATTGACCTAAAACAGTCTGGTACAAACCTTTAAACCAATCGCGTAAATTTTCATATTCTAATTTTTTTCCTATAGAAAAAACAAGAGATTGTATTTCATCAGATGTGTTTTCTTCATTTAAAACTGATAAAGATTTAATTAATTCTTTTATACCCTTCTTCTCTATTTCGTCTGGTAACCTATAACTCTTAAATGGCTCAATTTTTTCTTTATAATAATTTACTGCTAATTTAATTAACAAATCTAGCTCTGGAGACCTTTTAACACCAGGTGAGTAAGTTGATACATATCCCCATATAGTTTCTGAGTCATTCGCATGACAAACTGATGCCAAATTTAATAACAAAGTATATGTAACTGGCAATTCATTTTTTTTGGGATTACCCTTATGCAAATGCCAAACTGGGTTATCTATTTTTTGCTCTTCACTCTGTTCATCATATTTTTTTAGATAAGAAAAGTACTCATCAGTTGTTTTAGGAATTACATCAAAAAAAAGTCTTTTTGCTCTTTTAGGATTACTATACATAAATAGAGCAAGTGACTCTGAAGAACCGTAACGTAGCCATTCTTCTATAGATAATCCATTACCTTTAGATTTTGAAATTTTTTCACCGTTTTCATCTAAAAACAATTCATATGAAAACCCAGTTGGAGGTACAGCACCTAAAACCCTAAGAATTTTACTAGATAATATGACGCTTTCGGACAAATCTTTTCCTGCCATTTCATAATCTACACCTAGGGAAAACCAACGCATAGCCCAGTCGCACTTCCACTGTAACTTACAGGATCCCCCAAGAATTGAAACTGTTACTAACTCCCTTGTGTCTTCATCAATGTAACTGATTGTATACCTTTCTGTATCAATTGATGTAATGTTTACTTGAAGTACTTTACCGGAACTTGGGCAAACCGGTAAAAAGGGGCTATATGTTTTTTGGCGGTCTTCACCCAAAGTAGGTAAAATAATGTTAATAATTTTATCATAATTCAACAAAATAGTTTTTAGCGCATTATCAAATTTACCACTCTTGTAACAATCTGTAGCTGAAACAAATTCATAATCAAAACCATACTTATCAAGAAAACTTTTTAGTCTAGAATTATTATGAGCACCAAAACTATCAAACTTTTCATATGGGTCGGGGACACTAGTAAGAGGTTGATCAATATATTTTTCTAGTAATGCCTGTTGGGGAACGTTTTCTGGTACTTTCCTAAATCCATCCATATCATCGGAAAAACAAATTAACTTAGTTTTTCTACCTGTCAAAACTTCAAATGCATGCCTTACTATACTTGTTCTAGCTACTTCACCAAATGTTCCTATATGAGGTAACCCTGAAGGACCATAACCTGTTTCAAACAAAACAACTTTTTGACTATCTTTATCAAACTTTACTAATCGGTCTCTAAGATTTCTAGCCTCTACGAATGGCCATGAATTTGATTTTTCTGCAATTTTTTTTAAATCAAAATTATTCATTTCTCAACATCTATTTTTTAAGTAATAGCTATATTAATTATAATCAGTAATCAACTTGTTATAATACAATTTGAACAAAAAAAAACACCTCTTGTCGTAACAAAGAGGTGTTTATATTTATATTTTTTTGGCTACTACATCATGCCTGGCATACCGCCCATGCCGCCCATGCCGCCCATGCCGCCCATATCAGGCATGCCGCCACCAGCACCGCCACCGGATGCAGGTTCTGGTTTATCTGCAACCATAGCTTCTGTTGTTATTAGAAGTCCGGCTACAGACGCAGCGTTTTGTAAAGCTGACCTAACGACCTTTGTTGGGTCAATAACACCGGCTTTAACAAGATCTGTAAACTCATTAGTTTGAGCATTAAAACCAAAGTTAGCATCTGTTGACTCAAGAAGCTTTCCAACGATAACAGCACCATCTTGGCCGGCATTGTCAGCAATTTGCTTGGCTGGAGCTTTTAAAGCTCTTCTAACAATATCAACACCCATTTTTTGGTCTGAATTTTCGACTTTCACCTTATCTAAAGCTGGGATGGCCTTAACAAAAACAACTCCACCACCAGGTACAATACCTTCTTCAACAGCTGCTCTAGTTGCATGCATTGCATCGTCAACACGATCTTTACGCTCCTTAACTTCAATTTCAGTAGCTCCTCCAACCTTGATAACCGCAACACCACCAGCTAATTTGGCTAATCTTTCTTGAAGTTTTTCTTTATCGTAATCAGAGGTTGTTTCTTCAATTTGAGCTCTAATTTGATTACATCTAGCGCCAATGTCATCTTTAGAACCAGCACCGTCAATGATAGTTGTTTCTTCTTTAGTAACCTCAACTCTTTTAGCAGTACCTAACATTTCAAGAGTAACGTTATCTAATTTTATACCAAGGTCCTCAGAAATAAGGTCACCTTTTGTTAAGATAGCAATATCTTCAAGCATAGCTTTTCTTCTATCACCAAAACCAGGAGCTTTTACAGCGGCAATCTTTAAACCACCTCTTAGTTTATTTACAACTAAAGTAGCAAGAGCTTCGCCTTCCACATCTTCAGCAATAATTAAAAGAGGCTTACCGGATTGTACAACTTTTTCTAAAATTGGTAGCATTTCTTGTAAGTTAGCTAATTTCTTTTCAAATAAAAGGATGTAAGGATCATCCATTACAACTTTCATTTTATCTGCATCTGTAATGAAATAAGGAGATAGATAGCCTCTATCAAACTGCATTCCTTCTACGACATCTAATTCTGTTGCAAGAGTTTTTGCTTCTTCAACAGTAATCACACCTTCATTACCTACTTTATCCATTGCTTTAGCAATCATATCACCAATTTCAGATTCGCCATTAGCTGATAATGTTCCAACTTGAGCTACCTCTTCATTAGTAGAAATCTTACTAGTTCTACTTTCAAGATCTGCTACAACAGCTTCTATAGCTAGATCAATACCTCTTTTTAAATCCATAGGATTTAGACCAGCAGCAACGGCTTTTGAACCTTCTTTAACAATAGCTTGAGCGAGAACAGTAGCTGTAGTTGTTCCATCACCTGCAACGTCATTGGCTTTAGATGCAACTTCTCTTACCATTTGAGCTCCCATATTTTGGAACTTATCTTTTAGTTCGATTTCTTTTGCTACTGTTACACCATCTTTTGTAATTCTTGGAGCACCGAAAGATTTATCTATAACTACATTTCTTCCTTTTGGCCCAAGTGTAACTTTTACAGCCTCAGCAAGTATATCTACACCTTCTAACATTTGTGCTCTTGCATTAGCACCAAATTTGACTTCTTTAGCAGCCATTTTTATTTCCTTTCAATTATAAAGTAATTATTATTTAACCAAGGGTTTAGTTAACCCATTATTCCCATGATATCGCTTTCTTTCATGATCAATAGATCTTGTCCATCAAGCTTTACTTCTGTGCCGGACCATTTACCAAAAAGCACAATATCACCCTCTTTTACATCTAAGGGTTGAACCTTACCTGTTTCATCACGTGCACCGGATCCTGCTGCAATAATTTTGCCTTGCATTGGTTTTTCTTGTGCTGAATCTGGTATTATGATTCCACTAGCTGTTTTTTCTTCAGCTTCAAGACGCTCGACTACAACTCTGTCGTGAAGTGGCCTAAACTTCATGCCTTTTCTCCCTATTTTAAAAGTTAAATTTAAACAATAAATACATTATTGATGGAGCTTAAATAATGGGAACATCTGAAAGTTTCAAGATTAAAAAAAAAAAAAATTTAAAATATTGAAAATTTTTGATTTTATGTCACTTAAATAATAAATCTTTATTATTAAAACATGACAATTAATATTTACAAAATAGATAGATGTGTCTCAACATGGCTCTTAACCGTTATTATAATGGTTTTGTTAATGATTGTGATTGGTGGCATAACAAGATTGACTGGTTCTGGGTTATCCATGGTGGAGTGGAGGCCAATTTGGGGATTTCTTCCACCCCTATCTGAATATGAATGGAGTAGGGTTTTTAACCTTTATACAAGCTCTCCAGAATATATAAAAATCAATAATGGTATGAATTTGGAAGAATTTAAACAGATATTCTTTTGGGAATATTTTCATAGGTTATGGGGTAGATTAATAGGAATTGTGTTTTTTATTCCTCTAGTTTTTTTTGTAGTTTTAAAAAAAATACCAAAGGCTATTATCCCCAAATTTTTTATAATTCTGTTTCTGGGAGGTCTTCAGTCTATAATAGGGTGGTGGATGGTGAAATCAGGATTGGTTAATGATCCCACTGTTTCACAATACCGTTTAGCCGTTCACTTGTCCAACGCACTATTAATACTATTTTTTTTAGTTTGGGTGTACCTAGAAATAAAAGTAGGGGTTTCTAAAATCAGATTAGACTTCGGTCTCTTTGTTTTTTTCTTAATCTCAACAACTATAGCAGCAGGAGCATTTGTTGCTGGAATGGATGCTGGATTGATGTATAATGAGTACCCTATGATGGGTGGTAGTCTTATTCCTGAGACTTATGGAGATTATAAATTTTTAGACCCATTTGAAAACCCCGCATCTGCTCAATTTCATCACAGACACCTTGCTTTGTTAACTGCAATTTTTACTTTAATTTACGCTATCAATATTTATTCTAAAACAGACGATAATATAATTAAAAGGTTTGCCGTATTCACAGCTTTAATCGTGTGTTCACAATTTTTGTTAGGTATTATAACGTTAATAAATATGGTACCTTTACATCTAGGAGTTCTTCATCAAACTGGAGCTGTTATCTTATTTTTATCTTTTATAATTTCGATGCATAGGGTTAATTTGACAAAAACTTAGATTAATTATTTCTTTTTTTATCTAACGTTATACCTAACTCCTTAATTTGGTTCGGGTTAACCTCATTAGGAGCATTCATCATTAAATCTTCTGCCTTACCAGTCATAGGAAACAGGATAACCTCCCTAATATTTGGTTCATCGGCTAATAACATTACAATTCTATCAATACCTGGAGCAATTCCTCCATGGGGTGGCGCACCAAATTTAAAGGCATTTATTAAACCAGGAAACTTGTTATCTACCATTTCAGGTTTATGACCTGCAATTTGAAAAGCCTTATACATTATCTCTGGCACATGGTTTCTAATAGCGCCAGAAGAGAGCTCTATACCGTTACAAACCAAATCATATTGATAAGCCAAGATGTCAAGTGGGTCTTTGTTTTCAAGGGCATCCATTCCACCTTGTGGCATAGAAAATGGATTATGAGAAAATTCTATATTGCCAGTCTTATCATCTTTCTCGAACATTGGATAATCAACGACCCAACAAAACTTAAATGTATTTTTTTCTATTAAATCTCTATCTGTAGCAATTTTGACTCTAGCTTTACCTGCCAAATTTGCCGCCTCATTTTCTTTAGCACAAGAAAAAAATAATGCATCTCCATTATTTAGATTAAATAACTTTTTCAAAGTTAGAGATTTATCACTACCAATAGCATTAGCAACAGGCCCTTTTGCTTCATCATCATTAAAAATAATGTAGCCCATGCCTGGAGCACCTTCTCCTTGTGCCCAACTATTCATTTTATCTGCTACAGATCTAGACCCACAACCTGGACCAGGAATCCCCCTAACAATTGAACCTTTATCAATAGATTTAGCAAAAATACTAAAACCAGAATTAGTAAATACATCTGTAACGTCTTGTATTTCAAGATTGAATCTCAAATCTGGTTTGTCATTTCCATATTTTAGCATTGAATCTTTATATGTAATTTTAGGAAAAATATCGTCGACGTTTTTTGTGGAAAATTTATTAAAGACTTCTTTTATGACGGGTTCTACAGCTTGGAAAACATCTTCTTGCTCAACATAAGACATTTCTAAGTCTAATTGATAAAACTCACCTGGTGATCTGTCTGCACGACTATCTTCATCTCTAAAACAGGGTGCAATTTGAAAATATTTATCAAAACCAGAAACCATAATTAACTGCTTAAACTGCTGGGGTGCCTGTGGTAAGGCATAAAACTTACCCTTATTTAGTCTAGAGGGCACCAAAAAGTCTCTTGCACCTTCTGGGCTAGAGGCAGTTAAAATAGGAGTTTGAAACTCAACAAACCCTAATTCAATCATTTTATTCCTGATGGTTTGAATAACGTTTGATCTCAAAATTATATTAGAATGGGGTCGGTTTCTTCTTAAGTCTAAATACCTGAATTTTAACCTTGTTTCTTCGCCGTAATCTTCATCAGAATTGACTTGTAGAGGCAAAGTATTAGATCTAGATATAATATCTAATTTTGATAAATTTACTTCAATATGACCAGTAGGTAAATTTTTATTGATTGTATCATCTGATCTTTTAACAACTGTTCCGGTTATAGTGATAACACTTTCAAGTGGCAAACCTTCTGCAACCGAAAAGTTTTTATTTGAAGAGTCAATAACAACTTGAGTTAACCCATAATGATCTCTTAAATCTACAAAGATTAATTGGCCGTGATCTCTTTTTCTATGAACCCAGCCAGACAATTTAACATCTTCATTAACATTTTGAATGCCTAGCTCATTACATTTATGTGTTCTATATTTATGCATTTTTTTTCCTAATTCTATCAATTTTTTGATATTGATCTCTTAGCAATCTGGTTCATTACCTCTAAACTTTTTTCATAATCAATCTGCGGCCACATTGCAATTTCATCAGTAGACCTTAAACACCCAATACACAACTGACTTTGCACATCAATTTCACATACGCCGACGCATGGACTAATTATTTTATGTTGGTTAACTTGTTGACCCATTTTAATTTGTATTTTCTTTAAGAGCTTGACCTAACATTTCCAATAGATCTGATATACCAGCTTCTCCACTAGTTGCGCTAATCAAGTTTTGGTCTTTTACTGTAGGTTTATCTATAATTTCTGCTCCAGCAGCTATCAACAAAGCACTGTCAGCATCCGAAGCTGCAACCTTCCTGCCTTTTGCAGCATCAATAGTGGTTAATAACATTGTTGAAACTCCAGCCAAAGCCACTGGCTCATTCTCTCTTAGAAAAGCTCTTAATATTCTTCTTACATGCAAATCATTACTAAGAGTTTCAATCTGGTTAGCACCTCCAGGAATAATTAGAGCATCGTAGTCTATTGCAAGTGTTTCTGATACGGGCTGGTCAACTGGGTAGGATAACCCCCATTTCTCCGATGCCCAACCATTAGTAGTCCCTATATCTCTAGAAATAATAGTATATGAACCTTCTGCGGCTAAAATTGTCTTTTGAATAATTAAAAATTGTTCCTCGTTAAAACCACTGGCTACCATTACAGCAATTTTTTTACCCTTGAATGCCGAAAGATCAGACAAAACACTCTCCTAGATTTTATATATTAAAGTTCTATAAAAGATTTAGTGAAGGTTATCAAGTAAACTAAATATTTAAAAATTCCATTTTGTAAAATTTCTTTTATACCAGCTTACACTTAATAAAATTACAATTGGTATAATGATCTGAAAAATAGTAGCAACACCCAGATCTTTCTTTGCACCACTTAAGGCTAAATTTAATGCCTCAACAGTTAAAGTTGTAACTCTTCCTGCACCAATGAAATATACTGGAGTATATAAAGCAAAAGAAACAAGCATGCCTATTGCTATAGATAATAAAAAAGTAGGCATTATTATCGGGATTTTTATAAATATTAACCTTTCAAATCTATTTTTTCCTAAACTTGTAGCTACTTTTAAAATATCTTTTTTAATTTCTCTGAATGAAGGTGCCAAAATAATAAAAGAATAAGGAATGACATAAAACAACTCTACAATAATCAGGGGTATAAAAAAATTACTAAAATTTAGAGGTGTTATAAAGCTTTGTATTCCAATTAAAAA
>Ga0181592_10003312_pt1 | contig 13376 bp, 9 predicted proteins | sample 071ome_20_FD_133755 | JGI IMG/M metagenome (GOLD analysis project Ga0181592, IMG submission 133755) | Coastal salt marsh microbial communities from the Groves Creek Marsh, Skidaway Island, Georgia - 071412BT metaG (megahit assembly) | ecosystem: Environmental > Aquatic > Marine > Intertidal zone...
AATCCCATCAGACACAGCCATTAATTGAAAATCGACCCCTAAATCAAGGGTATAAGTCTGATACTCAGCTGACGCAAACAATCCAGCAGGTTGACTGCATCCGGTTAAATAATGCACACCCTCATGGTTTTTAAGGATCGGCATTGGAAACTGGCCGCCAACACTATAAGAAAGTGTGTTCGATGGCAAATCTATCATGCCCCAAAACAAACTCACGTGCTTACCCAACTTGGCGTCCACCAGTTCCTTATTAACTCGCTCTAACACCATATGAGGTGTAAGGATATCGTCACTGGATTGCCGTTTGAGATTTCTCTTTAAGCGATTGGTAAGATTTTTCAGCAACACGGTTACAAACGCCGACGACGCGCCATGGCCACTGACATCTGCGATATAAAACACCACCTTATCGGCTGTCACAGGAAAATAATCAACGAAGTCACCGCTCAGATATAAGCTAGGTAAAATCTTATAGTTGAACTCAATGCCGTCGATACGCGCTTGGGGCTCAGGCAACATGCGCTTCTGTACTTCACGGCCAGCCTGCTGATCAATGCGCAGCTCATCCAATCGATGTTGCAGCTCTTTGTTCTTTTCTTCTAATGCTTCGCGATAAGTCTTGTTTTGCTCTAACAATCTCAACTGTCTCAGGTTTCGCACAATACTATGCTCTAAGACCTCAAGATCGATAATAGGTTTAATAAGATAGTCACTGGCCCCTAAGCGCAAAGCTTCAACAACATCGGCCATCACGCCTGCGCCAGAAACGACAATAAAGGGGGTTTCAGGGTGTGTTCGGTTAATTTCTTTTAGGACAGAAAGACCATCCATGTGAGGCATACGCAAGTCACACAAGACGATATCGGGTTTTTGATGGTTGAAGCAGGCGATGCCTTCTAAACCATTTTCCGCTTCCGTTACATCAAAGCCGCTGTCTTCCAAATAGCCAACAATGCTATCGCGAACGATGGCCTCGTCGTCTATGACAAGCACTCGGCCGGTTATTTCATCCATCTATGCCTACACGATCTTTCTTATTGTTGAGGGCAAGGCCACCTTACCCCCCAAATTGCTTCTTCGCAAGAATATCTTTCCCATAATTTAATAAAACTTTCGCATTAAATCTGGCTTATTTTTGATCAGCCTGTCACAAAAATTGCTTATATATTTTTGGTAGTTGAATAGACAACTAAACTTTGACACAGTGAGGTGGAACCACTGGCCATAAGCAAGAGGAACAAGAACAATGAGCTTAGCCAATAGTTACGAAGAGAAGCGCAACTTCATTCGCATGAGAGTGGAGACCCCTCTCACCCTTACATTGGACGACCGTACAATTAAATGTATTTGCGTTGACCTCAGTGGCACGGGAATGTGTCTTGAAACAGAAGAGTCATTGAACATTGGTGATGAAGGCGTGGCTTACCTGCCTTCTTATCAGAATAAGTTTGCACCATTAAACGCGTGTATTCGTATCAATAGGCAAATGGACGATGGCAACACCCGATATTACGGGGCAGAAATCATCGAACTGTTAGGCTAAGTGCCCATGTGGCTCCGCTTGGGCAACTTAGCCCAAGCGGGTGTTAATCTTAAAAGTCTTCGTCGAACTCTTCTTCAAACGGGTCATCTTGCACGACACCGTCATTAATAAGGTATTCGCGGCGCTGTAGATACAAGCTACGAATGAATGAATATCGATCACCACTAATAATGCCTTCGGCAGGAATCAGATCCCCCCTGATATCTAGGTATTGGGCAAATGTGGCGCTCCAATAACTACCTGCATCTTCGAAAGCATATTCTTTCGGGTCAGCATCGGTAAATACCCAGGTATCGATGGCAAAGCCAGAGGCGTCACGTACCGTACTTGGACCTAGCAGAGGCAAAACCATGTAGGGGCCAGAAGACACTCCCCAATAGGCAAGGGTTTGACCAAAGTCCTCGTTGTGCTTCTCTAGGCCAATATGGGAGGCCACATCAAACAAGCCCAGTAAGCCAATGGTAGAATTGACTAGAAAGCGACCAGTATCAGACAACGCCTGAAGCCACTTGCCCTGCCCCAAATCATTGACCACCACCAAGGGTTCACCCAGATTACTAAATACATTCGTAATCGCATCATCAACAAACTGCGGAGTCACGTTGCGATAAGCCTGAGCCATGGGCTTGACGGCGTAGTGATCCATCGTGTCATTAAATTCAAATACCTGTCGATTCCACCCTTCCCAAGGGTCTTCATCCAACGCCCAAACAGAGGCTGGCAGAAGCAGTAACAGACTAATTAATAAGCGCATGATTTGGTTCCTTAATCCTTGGCGCACATTAAATCAGCGACGAAAGCTAAACACAACACAACCCATTGTTCCAAAAACGCAAAAAGCCCCATAAGGGGCTTTCTGTATTCTACTGACTCGTCAGCTCGACATTAGAACTTGTGTTCTAGGCCCAGTGCTAGAGCAGTATTGGCATCACTATTGTCAGTTTCAAATTGGTTCACGTAAACGAACGCTTTTGTCGTTTTGGCCAATTTGTGATCAACACCTAGGCTTAGGCTAGTCGCACCAGCGGCTTTCTGATCGCCCATTTCATATTGAGCTTTCAAAGTATTCGCACCTAGCTTGTAAGCCACGTTGGCTGCATAACCTAGTTCAGCATCCGCTGTGTCCGCTTCATCTACATTATTGATTAGCGCACCGAAAGACGCATTACCTGCCTTAAAGATGGCGGTGACACGTTGAGTAGACTCACCTTTCACTTTGGTGTCATAAGCACCCGCTAGGTATAGGCTATCACTGCTAAATACAGCACTCGCAGAGTAACCATCGCTGCTACCATCTTCTGCTAAGATCGCAGAAACAGACACTTGCACACCACCCATTTTTTCTGTGGTGTAGTTAATGCTGTTAGCCATGCGGTTTTCACCGTCCAGTACGTTTTTCATATCGATAACGTCATTGAACTGATCAAACTTACCCTGAGATTTTTTCAATGGCGTATCCATGATACCCATTTTAACGGTACCCATTCCGGCGTATGCTAAACCAACGTATGTGTCACGTGGCTTAACGGTATTTGTATCGGTATCAGTACCATCATCTTCATCAGTCGCAAGACCATCATCAACCGCCAACTCAAATTCTGCTTGGTAAACCACTTTGGTGCTACCTAGATCATCAGAACCTTTAACACCTAAACGGCTCGCATTGCTGGCTAATTCAAACGTTTCAGACGTCTCATCGTAGTTTAGAGACACATTCATCTTACCGTAGAACTTGCTTTCGGCTTGGGCGCCAGAGGCGAAAGCAGCGGCGGCGATAGCTAACACTAGAGGCTTTTTCATTTTCTTTACCTTCTCTTATGTTTCAATTAAGTGTCAGAAATATTACAAAGGCTATATGACAGTTTTGTTACATTCTTTCATTTAAATGACATTTTAATGAAGTTTTTATGTCTGACTGGTCACACTACGCCAAACACAGCACTTACGGGCTAAGAATAGACATAGTTAGACCAAAACACCTAGTTTTTGACCCATACGGTCAGAAATTCACTCTTAAATACGATTCTCATGGCACGGGGAAGCCTGAGGCCAACGACGAGCCGCAAATAGAACCAAATAATGATCTAGGCTGACCCAACGCCCTGCCCCAGTAAAGAACAGGGCTAGGCACATAATAAAGTAGGTCGTGGCCCATTCAATACCATTATTACTAATCACAAAGCCTCCTCTCTCGGTCAACCAAGCGTAATGCCCATGCTCCTGTAATATCGACTTAGCTCGGTCTAGACGCCCCATAACCTCCTCAACATCAGCGCTCGCAAACGGCGACAAGGGATCTGCCACGGCTTGCCAGCCATTGGGCCAGTGAACCATAAATATGGCGACCAACATGGTCGCCATGAGAGGCAGAGTCACCCACCTCACAGCCAAACCCACTACCAACAACACAGCCCCAATAATTTCGGTTAGCGTCGCCAGCCAAGCAAGCATAAGTGGAAACGGTAAACCTAAACCCCAATCCTCATTGCCAAACCACTGAATGACGCTGTCCATGTCCTGGAGCTTATTCATACCAGCAACCCAAAAAACAGGGGCCAAATACAATCGAAGGGCCAATGGCCCTAAGAAATTTAGCTGTTGCGACGCTTGCATGCCTTGCTGAAAACGAGTCAAAAAAATCATTTACTCCCCACTACCTTAAGTAAGCCCAACTGTCGCCATTGATTTAGTACCTCCATGACGGGACCTTCGATGGCTTGATACTCCAATGAATGCGTTTGGCAGAATTGCGCGATACGCCCCTTGAGAGCCAAGGGTTCGCCCGTGCTCAAGGTTTCTAGCAGCAGGTAACTCATTGGATTTAATTCGATAAACCCCACATGCCAATCCATTTGGCGGTACACCATGAGAAAGGTTGCCACAGGCTCGTTTGGCAAATACGCTGATGATATTTGATGCACAGGCCATTGATAAGCCACCGGCCAGGCACAATCCCGTAAGCCAATACAATCCTCAAGATCAATGTGAGCCAGCACCTCAGGGCAATCCAACGTGTCGGTTACGTCCGCATGTAACTCCATCCATTCCCAGTGAGCTAACTCTTGGGCATAAGGGATGTCGTCTATCTCTTGCTGAGACAGAAACGTTAGAAATTCTTCACTGATTTGTAAGAACAGAGGCGTTTTGGCGTGGTAATCTCGGAAAAATTGTCGAACCAGTCGCGTCCAGCGATCCTCTCCAAGCACATCTTTTAAAACCGGAAACGCACCGGAAGCGAAACCTTCAACGTTATTAAAGAACAGTTCGCGGTAGACCTTTAACCGTCGCTCTTCCGTTTCAATTTCTTCGGGCGAGTTGTTTGGCTCACGAATAAGTCCACTTAATTCGCTCTGAAAGCGATGCAGGTCAGGCGCGCTTGGCTTCATGGCTGACCTCCCGTTGAATATCTCTAATCTGCCCAACTTCCGCCAAAAGTTCATTGATATCTGGAAAATTAAAGTCTCGCTCTAAGAGCGTTGGCTGCACACCATGAATCCGATAGGCGTGGGCCAATAGCTGCCAGACCTCCTCTTTCACGTCTGCGCCATGGGTATCCACCAAAAGATCCGGTGCTTCCTCATAATGCCCTGCCACATGAATGTAACGCACGCGATCTTTAGACACGCCGCTAATGTAATCAAACGGATCAAAGCCATGATTGACGCTGTTAACAAAGACGTTGTTCACATCAAGCAATAGCTGGCAGCCACTGAGCTCAGCCACCCGATTTACAAAAGCCAATTCGTCCATTTCATACTTCGCTTCTATGTACGCAGATACATTCTCCAATACGAGAGGCATATCTAGAAAATCTTGCACCCTTTTCACACGCTCCGCTACATGGCAAGCTGCTTCTTCGGTGAATGGCAAAGGCATAAGGTCATACATGTGGCCATTGTGACTGCAATAACTTAAGTGCTCACTGTATAAGGTGACATCGTACTCTTTGAAAAATTGCTTGAGTTGTTTTAGGAAAGCCATGTCCAGGGGATCATGGCTGCCTATGGATAAGGAAAGGCCATGACAAATAAAGGGTGCCTTTTCATTCAACTGGCGAAAGGCGCGACCAAAGCGGCCGCCCACATTAATCCAGTTTTCAGGGGCCAATTCAAAAAAATCGACATCCCCTTCGTTTAAGTTTGCAAGGTCGTCCAACATGCCCCTGCGTAATCCTAAACCTGCGCAACTTCCACTTATTGTCATGACTACCCCAAATGCTTAGGCTTTACCGCCGCACTTTCCTTCACCACACTTGCCTTCTTTTTCAGCTTTACCGCCGCATTTACCTTCGCCGCACTTGCCTTCAGACTTGGCTTTACCACCACACTTACCTTCACCACATTTGCCTTCTTTCTCTGCTTTACCGCCGCACTTGCCTTCGCCGCATTTACCTTCTTTTTCAGCTTTACCGCCGCACTTGCCTTCGCCGCACTTGCCTTCCGCAACGACTTTGTAGCCAGATTCCATCACATTGGATGTGAAAGGATTTTCAGCTGCCATTGACGTCGCAGCCATGGATGCAGCTAAAGTAGCACCCAGTGCCACAGCCAATGGTTTCATAGTAGATTTAGACATGGTTTTAGTCCCCTCAGACTCTTTAATGATCATTCCCATCTGCTATCCGCATCATGCAGTCGCCAATAGGATGTGTTTCAGTGGAAATGCCACCACTGAGCAGTTTGAGCTTGCCCTAGTAAATTAGTTCATAGCGAGCACAAAAAAAGAGGCCTAAGCCTCTTTTTTTCATTATTTTTTGGAATTAGCCAGCCAATATGACTAGATTTTCTCGATAATCACACTGCCGATGGAGTAGCCCGCACCGAAACTACAGATCACACCCACCTCACCAGAAGCAATATCGTCCTTATATTGGTGATAAGCGATAATCGAACCTGCCGAGCTCGTATTCGCATAGGTGTCGAGAATCACTGGCGCTTCTTGCTCTTCGGCTGGGCGACCTAGCACACGCTTAGCAATCAATTGATTCATGCTTAAGTTAGCTTGGTGCAACCACATGCGCTTTAATCCTTCAGCGCTCATTTCAAGCTCTTGCAGGTGCGCTGTAATTTGCTCAGCGACCATTGGGCAGACCTCTTTAAAGACCTTGCGACCGTTCTGGACAAACAGCTTATCTTTCTTACCTAAGCCAGATTCATCACAACGATTTAAGAACCCCGCGTTGTTTCTAATATTATTAGAGAACACCGTCTGAAGCTTGGTGCCCAGTACCTTAAACTGCTGATCACTCGTCGCCGTCTCACTATCCTCGAGAATGACAGCCGTACAAGCGTCACCAAATATAAAGTGACTATCACGATCCTTAAAGTTCAAATGACCACTGCAAATCTCTGGGTTAACCATAAGTACGCATTTGGCACTGCCCGTCTGAATGGCATTAACCGCTGCTTGAATGCCAAATGTCGCAGAGCTGCACGCGACATTCATATCGTATGCAAACCCCTGAATACCCAATGCCGTTTGTACCTCTACGGCCATGGCTGGGTATGCACGCTGCATATTGGAACAGGCGACAATCACCGCATCGATGTCATCAACCGTTTTACCGGCCTGAGCCAAAGCCTCTTCAGCTGCCTTCATTGCCATCTCACACTGCAAAGAAGGTTCATCATTAGAACGCTCTGGAATGAAAGGCTTCATTCTTGACGGATCAAGGATACCGTCTTTGTCGACCACATTACGACTTTTGATGCCTGACGCTTTTTCGATAAATGCACTGGAGCTCTCGGCTAAGGCCTCAAGTGTCCCTGCCTCGATCTCTGCTTTATGTTCGTCATTGTAGCTTTGAACATAAGCGTTAAATGATGCAACGAGTTCATCATTTGAAATGGAATGCTCTGGGGTAAATAAACCTGTACCACTGATTACCACTTGTTTCATCCCGTACCCCTTTCGTCTTGTCTCTATGTAAATGTTTGTATCTACTTATTGTTACTACCTAACCCTTGGTAACATATACTCCTTTTTAGGGGGAAAACTATAATCCAAACCTTGACTAGTTTCCAGCCAAGGCATATGGATTTGTGACGGGATAATAGAAGATTCGCGACGATTCAGACGGGTTTACCTACTTATAGGTAAGCCCGTCTAGGTAGTCGCAGTCAGAGAACGCAAGGATTTACTGCAAGATGCTTTGCTTAGCGAGGTCTAACTGAGCCTTCCAGCGCTTATCAGAAACTGGCATAGCGGTTCCTAACTCCTGCGCAAACAAAGACACCCTGTATTCTTGCATCATCCAGTTTAAGGTGAGGACTTCGGCAAAACATTCGATCGAGGCAGGCAACTGACCCACAAGAGTTTCATAATCCGCCTGCCATTTTTCCAATTTAATTTGCTGTAGTTTATCCCTTTGAACATTACCCTGGAGTTTATCGAGTCGTGTAATCATCGCTTTAATGTAGCGAGGGTAATGCTTTAACTGCTCCACTGAGACAAAGCCCAAGAATCCTTTGGGCATCAACTGCGTAATTTGACGTTTAATATCAGAAACCGCAAACGCGAATGTTATCTGCTTACATTGCTTCAGCTTTTTCGAAAGATCATGATACGACAGCAAAACTTGCTTAACGATCGGCAATACTCGGTCTAACGTTTCGCCGACCTCGCCTCGCCCTCTGTTTTTTAATGAGTCGTAATCGTGAGCCGAACGCGGCAGAGCTTCGAAAACAAAACTTTCTTTAAATACCTGGTTAACCATTGCGGTAAGAAGCTCTGTTTTATTTCCTAGGCTAGAGAAATAGATCATCTCTTGTACTAGCTTTTTCTGTACTTCTTTCTGGATCCAACTCACTTGCTCAGGCAGCTCCAATTGCAGCAATCGATAAATGCCTTGCTGGGTTTGCCATTGAGCTTCATCCATACGATCAAGCAGTTTTAACGCGCAACGGTCGCCTTGATCAACAATAGCCGGGTACAAAGTCACCTGAATGCCCGCCTGAGTCATATCATAGGTCGGTGGTAGCTCATTAAAGTCCCACGCTATAACATCGTCACGCTCGAAATCATTTTCTTGGGTTTCCATACGCACATCTGCCACTTCACCCACAACACTGACCAACGCATTCCAATCCCTTCCCTGTGCTAATAAACGCTCTTCTTGATCCAACACCTGAATATTCATTAAATAATGGTCGTCCACTTGATCCAGGTTCCAGTCAGTGTCAGCAACCTTGATGCGCTTTTCTTGATAGATAAATCGCGTTAATTCACCCAGTAGCGGTTGCTGAATATCATATGTAGAAGCTAAGAAACGATCGCCAAAATCAGGCACTGGCACCAACTGTTTACGAATAGGCTTGTTTAACGATTTGAGCAGACTAATCACCTTGTCCCGCAGCATGCCTGGTACCAACCACTGCATACGGCCAACCGGCAATTGTTTTAGCATCGCCGCTGGCACCCGAACCGAGACCCCGTCCTCTTCATGGCCCGGTTCAAATCGATAAACCAGTGGATACACAATGCCCGCATGTATAAAGTGATCTGGAAACTGAGCTTGCGTTACATGCTCAGCTCCGTGTTGCATCAGATAGTCTTTATCTGCATAGAGCAAATCCTTCGGCTGAGTTTTATACCAAGCCTCGAAACTGGCCTTATCACAAATATCGTTAGGAATACGCTCGAAATAGAATTGAAATAAGCGCTCTTCATCCACCACAATATCACGACGGCGACTCTTATCTTCTAGCTCAGCAATACCTTCAATAAGATTGCGATTCTTTTTAAGAAAATCCGATTTCAACTGAATACTAGGGCGTTCCGTGGTCGGCAACGTACTGACCACTAAGGCTTCACGAATAAATAATTCATGACTCACCTGGGCATCAATCTTACCGTAGCCAACCGCGCGCTTGGGCACGATCACTAAACCATATAGGCTGACTTGCTCATAGGCCATGACTTGGCCGCGCTTGGCTGACCAGTGTGGTTCAAGATATTTACGCTTAACCAAATGCTTAGCCAGCGGTTCCAACCACTCAGTTTCGATTTTAGCGTTGACTCTGGCATATAAGCGACTGGTCTCAACCAATTCGGCACTCACTACCCACTTGGGCCGCTTTTTATAGATTCCACTACCAGGGAACAACATAAATCGTCTGTTACGAGCCCCGTTGTAGTCGTTTTCTTCGGTTTTTTGTCCGATGTGACTCAGAAAACCTGCCAAAATACTTTGATGCAAAGATGCGTAATTGTATGCATCCTTTACTTTTTCTTCTTCAAAACCCAGCTCTTTACATTGCAGACGCAATTGGTAGTGGACGTCGCGCCATTCACGCATACGCATATGATTTAGAAATTGCTTTTTGCAAAACTGTTTAAGCTGGTTGTTAGATAAGGCTTGGCGTTGCTCTTCATAGGCATACCAAAGATTTAACAGAGAGACGAAATCAGATTCGTCATCCCGAAATTCGGCATGCTTTTGATCCGATTGCTGCTGTTTATCAGCAGGGCGTTCCCTTGGGTCTTGTATACTTAGCGCAGCAGCAATGATCAAAGCGGGCTTTAAGGCCTTACGCTTGTTCGCCTCTACCAACAACCGAGCAATTCTTGGATCAACAGGCAGGCGAGCCAACGACCTGCCCACCTGCGTCATTTGATTCTTATCACCCACTGCCCCCAGTTCTTTGAGCAAGTTATAACCGTCTTTGATAAAGCGATTGTCCGGCGCATCCACAAAAGGAAACGCTTCTACATCACCTAGACGCAGGGAGAGCATTTGCAGAATAACCGCTGCTAAATTGGTACGCTGTATTTCAGGGTCGCTAAATTCACTTCTAGCATTGAAGTCCTCTTCGCTATACAAACGAATGCACACACCCTCACTCACTCGACCGCAACGACCCTTACGCTGATTAGCACTCGCTTGGGATATGGGTTCAATGGGTAGGCGTTGCACTTTCGATCGATAGCTGTATCGACTGATGCGAGCCAAGCCAGTATCGATAACATAACGTATACCTGGCACCGTTAACGAGGTTTCAGCTACGTTTGTGGCCAGCACAACACGCCGCGTCCCTCCGGTGGGATTAAAAATTCGGTTTTGTTCCGCCGCACTTAGTCGTGCATAAAGAGGCAGAACTTCAGTGTGTCTGAGGTTCGCGTTTTTCAGGGCAAGAGAGGTTTCGCGAATTTCCCGTTCACCACTTAAAAACACCAATACATCGCCAATTTGCCCTCGCTTGGCGTCCTCTAGCTCCAACTCTTGAACAGCATCGACAATCCCTTGATACATATCCGCATCATCTGCATCGCCGTCTTCTAGATCCACAAGTGGGCGATAGCGCACCTCAACCGGAAACGTACGACCCGAGACTTCGATCACAGGCGCGTTATTAAAATGCTTAGAGAAGCGATCCACATCAATGGTCGCTGAGGTAACAATGACTTTTAGATCTGGGCGTTTGGGCAGTAACTGTTTCAGGTACCCCAATAGGAAATCAATATTCAAACTTCTCTCATGGGCCTCATCGATAATGATGACTTGATATTGATTCAAAAAACGATCGTGCTGTGTTTCCGCTAACAGAATGCCGTCCGTCATTAACTTAACCAACGTCGAGTCATTCGACTGATCGGTGAAACGAACCTGGTAACCGACTTGCTCACCGAGATTAACCTTCATCTCTTCAGAAATACGCTGGGCAACAGAGCGGGCTGCAATTCGACGGGGTTGTGTGTGAGCAATTTTTCCGTATTGAGCCAAACCGAGTTCAACACATATTTTGGGTATTTGCGTGGTTTTGCCCGAACCAGTTTCCCCCGCGATTACCACTACTTGGTTGTCTCGTATCGCCTCGGCGATATCTTGTCGCTTGGCACTGACAGGGAGCGCATCGTCATACTGCAATTGCGCAGGATCAAAGAAGCGCTGATGGGCGGCTTCCATAGAACGAACCACTTCTAGGGTCAGTTTTTCAATGCTTTTATCAACGGGTTTATTGGCTTTTAACCTAGACTTGATGGTCTGCACTTGGCGATTCAAAGTAAATCGATGCTTGACCATGCATTGCCCGATGGAGGCTTCCAGTTTTTTTAGTTCTTCTAACACAAACGACCCAATAATCAGTCTCAACACAACGAACAACGCCCTCTCATGGAGGGCGCTGAATAGACGGCCATCGACCGCCTATGAACTTAAAGGCATAGAGCCGTTAAGCAGTTTCTTCGTCACGCAACTCGCGACGTAGAATTTTACCTACGTTGGTTTTTGGTAGTTCATCACGGAACTCAACCATCTTAGGTACTTTATAGGCAGTTAAACGCTCACGACAGAAGTCAGTCACGTCCTTACCGGTTAGTGATGGATTTGTCGTAACAGCAAACACTTTCACCTGCTCACCTGTCACCTCATCCGGAATACCAACCGCAGCACATTCCACGATATCAGGGTGGCTTGCAACCACATCTTCAATCTCGTTTGGATACACGTTAAAGCCCGATACGATGATCATGTCTTTCTTACGGTCTACGATCTTCATGTAACCGTTTTCTTGAATCATCGCCATATCACCGGTTTTCAACCAACCGTCTTCGGTAATGGTTTCAGCCGTGGCTTCAGGACGCTGCCAGTAACCTTTCATCACCTGAGGGCCTTTAACGCAAAGCTCACCGGCTTCACCCACAGGTAGGTCGTTACCGCTTTCGTCGATCACCTTACATACTGTGTTAGATACTGGCATACCAATGGTGCCAAGCTGAGTGTGACCTGGAGGATTGAAAGACACAATCGGAGAGGTTTCAGTCATGCCATAACCTTCTGATACTTCACAACCGGTCACTTCTTTCCAGCGGTCTGCTGCTGCCTTAGTCAAGGCCATACCACCGGAAATAGTCAGTAGAAGATGACTGAAGTCTAGTTTGCGGAAGTCTTCGTTGTTGCAAAGGCCCACGAACAAAGTATTCAAACCCAAGAATGCGTTGAACTTCCATTTTTGAAGCTCTTTGATGAAACCAGGCAAATCACGCGGATTAGGAATCAGCACGTTATGGTTACCAGTTTCCATTAATACCATGCAGTTAACAGTGAATGCATAGATGTGATACAGAGGCAATGGTGCAATAACAACGCGAGACTTATCATCACCCTGAGGGTTTAGACCCATCATGAATAACGGGTGAGCTTGCGTCATGTTAGCCACAAGATTGCGGTTAGTTAGCATAGCGCCTTTTGCAACGCCCGTGGTACCACCTGTGTATTGCAATACGCAAATATCATCGCCACTTGCATCTACAGGCTTGTAGCTAGATTTAGCACCTTGCTTCAAAGCGTCTAATAACTTCACGTGACCAGGAATGGAGTATGGCTCCACTTCTTTGCGCACATTTTTAATTACAAAGTTAACGAGCGTACGTTTCAGCGGGCTACACATATCGCCTGCTTGCGTCACAATCACGTGCTCGATTTGGGTTTTAGGAACCACGCGGCCTGCCTTGCCAGCCATCTGAGCAAGAACCACAAGTGCCTTAGCACCAGAGTCATTGAATTGGTGTTCCATCTCACGCTCAGTGTAAAGCGGGTTGGTGTTAACGACGATTAAACCCGCACGCATGGCACCGAATACTACAATCGGGTACTGAAGAAGGTTAGGAAGTTGAACCGCAATGCGATCGCCCTTTTGCAAACCCGTTTCATTTTGCAAGTAGGCAGCAAAGTCTGCAGACAGACGGTCGATATCGCCGTAACTCAAGGTCTGACCAAGTGCAGTAAACGCTGGTCGATCCGCAAACTTCACAACACTCTTGTTGAATACTTCTACAACGCTTGAGTATTGGTCAACATCGACTGTGGCTGGTAGACCTTCAGGGTACTTGTCGC
>Ga0181592_10003318_pt1 | contig 13366 bp, 14 predicted proteins | sample 071ome_20_FD_133755 | JGI IMG/M metagenome (GOLD analysis project Ga0181592, IMG submission 133755) | Coastal salt marsh microbial communities from the Groves Creek Marsh, Skidaway Island, Georgia - 071412BT metaG (megahit assembly) | ecosystem: Environmental > Aquatic > Marine > Intertidal...
CAAGCCTATGGCCAGAGGGCCCATTGAAAATGACGTGGCTGAGGCAAGAAAATCACTGAAATCCAGAATGAATTCCACATCACCGCTGAATTCATTGATCGTAGTGAGGGAAACACTTCCCAGGTTTGCCGGGACATCAACCTGAAGATGCCCTTCCAGCAAGGAAAAAGCATTGCTGTTTTCCCCTTCACTCCCACTCCCATGGATATTCCAGAAAGTCGTATCCAGCGCAGGCCCGTCAAATTCGTCTCGCACTTCGGCAGCAAGGGAAACTGTTGACAAAAGACACAGTAAAACCCCCGGCACCAGATACTTTAAGGCGCAATAAAAGCGCAATTTCGTGGCTATATAAATCATGGGACGACCTGTTTAACTCAAATTTTTAACCCTCTTGGTTAAATTAGACACCTGCCCTGGTAGCAGTATCTTGATCTAGGACAATTTCCAGGTTTTAAGCTTTGCAAGGCATCAGAGACCTGGCCAGTGCCACTGTGAATGTATTACAGAGGAGGGAGTTGGCCTATGAAGAAGGCTGTGGCGCTACATGCAGCTCTCGAGAGTAAAGCTCAGAGAACCGACAGACAGCGTAATTGCTGGATTTATCAGGCTTTATACGGGGAAGAAAAACGGTACCAGAAAGCTCAGGCTGATCCACATGATCAGTGTCAGAGGAATGCCGACCTTGAGAAAATCATTGAAAGAATAACCTCCCACCGTCATCACCAGAAGATTGGTCTTGTAGGCCATGGGTGTGGCATAGCTCATGTTGGCCCCAAAGAGTACAGCGAGGACGAAAGGTTCAATGGCCAGTCCCTGTTGCTGGGCAATGCCGATGGCGATCGGTGTGCCGATGACAGCAGCCGCGTTGTTGGACACGATATTGGTGAGGATGGCCATCAACAACATCAGGCCGCTCAGTTGCAGGGTCACCGACGACTCGGAGGTCAGGTTGACGAATTGAGCCGCGATAGCATCGGCAGCGCCGGTTTCCACCATGGCCACACCCAGGGCCAGTGAGGCCGCCACGATCAGGATGATCTGGTTATTGACCGCCTCGCCGACATCCCGCCAACCCAGACAGCCGGTCACCGACATCAGCAACACGCCACACACGGAACTGATGGCAATGGGCATGATGCCAAACGCCGCCACACCGACCACGGCAAACAGGATAGCCAGCGCCATGGGCGCTTTTTTGGAGTACGGCAGGTCCGAGGTGGCATCCAGCACCAGGATGCGCCCCGCTTTTTTCAGTTCCGTAATTTTTTCACTGGCGCCCTGGACCAGCAGTACATCGCCCACTTTCAGGGACACATTGGCCATATCCGACATCAGTTTGCGGTCACGGGTGCCCACACGATGCAGGGCCAGGATGGCCAACTGGTAACGATCGGCAAAACGCATGTTGGTCAGAGTTCGATTCAGCAACGGAGAACCCTGGGTCACGATCACTTCGGCCAGTTGCTGGCCTTCGGCCTGCAACGGGTGCTCCTCATCAACCCGGGCATCCTTGCTGTACAGTTCTGCACCCAGCAGTTTTTCAAATGACTTCAGGTTTTCCGGCGTATCCCTGACCAGCAGTCGGTCACCGGCACGCAACTTGATGCTGCCGTGCGGATTGATCAGGTAATCACTGTCTGCCCTGACCAGGTTCATGACCCTCATCTGGCCATCTGTTTTATCGATGGTTTCGCGAATGGTTTTATCCACTGCCCAGCCGTCCTCGGCGATTGACAGGGCTGCCGAGAAAATACGGGGTGACGAATCACCCAGCTCGGATTCGCGGTCCGGCAGGATATGCGGTGCCACCAGCCAGAGATAGGCAATAGCAATCCCACTTGTGATGGCTACCGGCGCCACAAACTCAAACATGGAAAAGGCTTCCATGCCCATGTCTACTGCAACTGAGACCACCAGCAGGTTGGTTGATGTGCCAATGGTCGTCCCCATCCCCCCGATCAGTGTGGAAAATCCCATGGGCATCAATATACGGGAGGCCGGTGAGCCGGTTTTGAGCGAGACGCTGGTCAGGATTGGCAGCAGCAGGATGACAATGGGGACATTATTGACAAAGGCACTCAGGATCGCCCCGACCACCAGGGTCAACAGAAAAGATAACTGGGGTGATATTTCCCAGAACTTGCCGAGCATGCGACCCACCGGTTCCAGGGCACCTGTTCGCGCCAGTCCATGGCCCACTATCATCAGCGCTGTCACGGCAACCAGGGCTTCATGTCCAAAACCGGAGAAAAAATCGACAGCGTGCAGGGTGGTGCCGTCATGACTGTAGGGAAACAGTTCAAACCCGGCTGCAAGCATCACCAGGACAAACAGGCTGGAGGTTTCCAGGGGAATCCTGTCTCGGGTGAAGAGCACCAGCGCCAGCACTGTTAACAGCAGCACAGCGGCTGAGTGAGGATTAAGATTAAATTGAGCGAGCATAAATACTGTGTGCTGCCACTTTCACTCCGGAACAAGGTTGCATACTATTAAATCACAGCAGCCTTTTGGTCACACCCGGTATGTCAGCCACATCTGATTATCTTTTTGTCTATGGCACCCTGCGCAGCGATTCCTATTCCGAAAGCTACCGCCAGTTTATAGCGCCACACTTTTCCCTGGTCAGCAGGGCCACTATTGCCGGAAAACTCTATGCTATTGTTGACTACCCCGGCCTGTTACCCGCGGAGACAGCAACAGACATCGTCGTGGGTGAAGTCCATGCTTTTGAAGGGGGTGAAGAAAAATTACTGGAAATCGACGAATACGAAGGGTGCGCGCCTCACTCTCCCACCCCTCACCTGTATACCCGCAAGCGGGAGAAAGCCTTCCTGCGTGACAATACCACCGTGGATGCGTGGGTCTATTTCTACAACTTTGCCGTCAGCGACAACATGCTGATCCGCTCCGGAGACTTCCTGGACCCGCTGTAGATCGGGCCCGGCAGAAAGAGTACTTCACTTGGCCAGCCACCCTGGTGTAGGCTTTTGCCATAACAACAATACAACAATGGGGGAAAGAGCCATGTCTACCAGAAAGTTTTTGCTGGCACTGGCCGGTGTCACTGTTCTGACCGGGGCAGGCCAGTTGCTTGCCCACCATGCGTTCAATACCGAATTCCAGGACGCCGAGGGTGAAGTCCGCGGTGTTGTCACCCGCGTATGGTGGACCAATCCGCATATCCGTTATGACGTGGATGTCACCATGCCCGACGGCTCGGTAGAACAATGGTCACTGCACCCACCCGGTAACCTGCCCACCTATCGCCGGGAAAACTGGACGAAAGAGACGATCCAGGAAGGCTTCAATGTCTATGCTACCGGGAACCTGGGACGCGATGACACGAAAAAACTCTATGCCACCTGTATCAACGTTCTCAGTGGTCCCGAAAATGGCCGCCAGCTCGGTCGCTGTGTCAGCTCGAACTCCACCCAGGAAGTGACTGCCGACCCAACCGGCGATTACACCTACGAAGCCAATGACTACGAAGTCGATATCAGCGGCTTCTGGGACAATCGTTACAAGTTCCGTACTACCGTCGATGATTTCGACCCCAAGCCCATGCCCATGACGGCAGCCGCCAGCGAGATATATGACAATCGTGAATTTGGTGATGACCATGTCTTGCGTTGCCAGCCTGCCGGGCTGCCGCGCATCTTCGGCTCCCCGTATCCCGTGGAGATTCTCGATGCCGGTTCCCACTACGTCATGATCTTCCTGCAGGACAACACGCCACGTTGGGTCTACATGGACGGCCGCGATGCCCTGCCGGACCAGCCCCTGACGTCCATGGGCTTTTCCAAGGGAGTATGGCAGGACCGCACCCTGATCATCCAGACCACACACCTGTCACCGGGTTGGCTGGACGGTTCGGGCTATCCGATGACCGGCGGTGATGGCACCCGCATCGTGGAGCGCTGGAATGTGGCGGAAGACGGCCTGACCATTGACCGCACCATGACCATCTACGACGACCTTTACACGGCACCCCTGGTGCGTACCCGCGGTTCCCAGCGCGGCGATTCCCGTGAACTGCTGGAAAGCCCGCCCTGTGATCCGACCGTGTTCTACAACGAAATGCTCGAGGCAGGCCGGCTGGAGGATATCCTCAGTCCGCAGTAACCTGTTTCACTATCCAGGACATAAAAAAGGGCGCTCATGCGCCCTTTTTTAATTCAGTTTGCCGGCAAGTCCACCGGCGCCTCCCGCCGCAGGAATTTCCATTGCCCGTTTTCTCGAATGAACTCATCATTGTAGTGCCCCAGGATCGTGGTCCTCGGTGCGCCATCCTCGCTCGGCGTCATATACAGCCACCGGGTGACGGCACTGGCACGATCACCGTCAATATCGATTTCATCATTGGTCAGTAAATGGAATGTCCCCGATCCTTCGGGCATGGGATTGTGACCAATGGTCTCATCCATCAGTTTGAAAATGGCATCCGGGCCTTTCGCACTGCCCATGCCGCTGACCCACTCGCCCTCACGGGCAAACAGGGAGGCAAACGTGCGGTAGTCGCGATGATCGTGGGCCGTACCATAGGCTATGATGAGACGGCGGATGGCTTCACGGTCTTCCAGGACCTGGACCCTGTCTACAAGATTCTCCAGGCTCATCTCTGAAGCTGAAGCGGCCATGACCTGCTGTACTGGCAAAAACAGTAACAGGATAACGAGCCGACAAGTTAATCTGGACATCACGATTCCCCCGAAAAATGACCCTGCGTTTTATCAAAAGTCTGTCAGGACGAACCGGTAATATAGTCCCTGCTGATCTTCACTGCAAAGACGCTCAGGGCAATAAAGACACCACCAATAATGATCAGTGCCAGGGGCCAGCCAATGGAATCGGCAAAGTATTCACTGGTAAACCAGCCCAGGTAGCCAATCATGGCGCAGGTGCCTACGAATAACAGGGTGCGGCTCTTTGCCAGTGTGCTGAAGTAAATCATCAATGCCGGGCAGGCCACGTACAGCAAGTGCACTGGCGTGCCTTCAAGCAAATCAAACAGCCCATAGCCGGTTAATGCACCACCAACAAAAAACCAGAATGGCACGATGGTGTTGTAGGCCGTCTTGTTGAGGCGAAAGCTGGCAACAAGCAGGGCCAAGCCGGTGAGCGTACTTTCCAGGTCCCAGTCCATCCCGATGATATCCAGCAGATTTCCCACCGCTGCAGCAGCAAAAACGAGTGCCAGGAACACGTGTACAGCAAGCCGGTATTCCCGAAAGATAATCAGTGTCTGCAGGAGCATGACGACGCTCATGGCCAAGAGCGCCAGTTGCGGGTCACCGCCAGTACCAAGCTCATCAAACGCCACCATAATGCCACCTGACTGCATCAGCGCAGCCAGCAGGAACAGCGGCAGGGTCGTGCGTTCGTAATACGTGTTGCGCATGAACACCAGGGCCAGCACCAGCATGACCACGCCCGAACCCAGCGAAAGGATAATCCGGGCGGCGGCGTTCATCTCTGCCCAGAATGTTTCAATAAAAAAACCCAGTCCGCACAGAATGAAAATGCCACCGATAGTGGCCAGGATGCGACTGGTTACAGAGGACTATGATTCCTGGTCAGCAGGCTGTTGCGGGTCCAGTGCCTGCGATATCTCCTGCGCGGAGAGATCGTGTTCACGTGCCAGTGCAACAATCCGGTCAAGCACCTCGGCTCGATCAGCCATTACAGGGATCCCTGTTCCACCCAGCCAACAAAGCTATAACTGCCATAGGCATTGTTCTGGTCAATTGACGGTATTTTTACGGCCCGGCCATCCTTTTCTATTTTGGCGCTGTACCGATAGCCGTCAAACAAAAACAGAAAACCCCGGGATCCGTGGTAGCTGTTATCAAAGCGATACCCATCGGGGGCCTGGTTTTCCCTGGCAAGGACAGCACCCGACAGCCCGGTGACAGGAATCAACTCGCCGTCCCGTGGTGCTTCCGGTATTGCATACTCGATTTCACGCAGGCTGCCTGAGGCACTGGCAAAGTAATACAACCTGGGTACGGGAATGGCCACGGCCTGAATATCACCATTGGCACGTGGATAGACCGGAGATTCATTGAACCGGGCGAACAACTGCCCGTCTTCTACCTGGAAATCCAGGGAACCATTGAGTTGCCGCCCTTCCGGGTAATAAAACTGCGAGGACAGGACCAGGTCATATTGCGGGGCTTCCACGGTCAGGCGTGGAATGATCATCGCGACCCAGAACAGCAATACCAGCAATAGCGGCAAGGAAACGCCGACAATGAGTGTGAGGTTCCTGGCCAGGAAAGTGTGCTTGGCAGAGTCGTCCATCATGGTCCTTTATGATTCGCTATGATCAGCTTCACGAACAGCTTCCGGAGACTGGCAACCAAGCATAGTACGGGGCATACAGGCTGTCTATCGCATGCAAACCGGACTGTGAAACAGGCAAAAGCACTGCTGTTACCAGGGACCTGAATAAATAGACAGTAACCGGGTGAATAATATTCAGGAAAAGAGCAAAAAAGATCAGGTATCGACATCAAGTCCGGGCCAGACTTGCTGCAAGAACAGAAACTGCCATGAACCGGTTTATTGCTGTAAACTCGCGTGTTTTCGAGTATGGGGGCAACCAATGAAAGATCTCACCCGGGGGTCCATACCCCGCACTATTCTTGCCATGGCCGCCCCGGTTGCCGCTGGCATGATCTTCCAGACCCTCTACCTGCTGGTTGACCTGTATTTCGTGGCCGGCCTGGGCGATGCTGCCATCGCTGGTGTGGGTGCCGCAGGTACCCTGTTTTTCGTCATCATGGCGCTCAGCCAGGTACTGGGCGTCAGTTCGGTTGCCCTGATTTCCCAGGCCGTGGGCCGCAAGGACCAGGACCAGGCCAACCTGGTCTTCAACCAGGCCATGGTGCTGGCTGCCATCTGTGCCCTGATCACCCTGGTAGGCGGTTATACCCTTGCAGACAGTTACATGGGCACCATCGCAGCTGGTGATGCACAGGCCCAGGGGGTGAAATTCCTCTACTGGTTCCTGCCCGGCATGGCGCTGCAGTTTGCCATCATGGGTATGGGTTCGGCCCTGCGTGCCACCGGGATCGTCAAACCCACCATGATGATCCAGGTCATTACGATTTTGCTCAACACTATCCTGGCGCCCGTGCTCATCATTGGCGTAGGCCCGGCCCCGGCCCTGGGCGTGATGGGTGCCGGTCTTGCCACGACCATTTCCAGCACCATCGGCGTCGCCATGCTCATTGCCTATTTCGTGAAGCTGGAAAAATATGTCTCCTTCCAGCTTCCCCTGTGGAAACCGCAATTTGCCATCTGGGGCCGGATGTTCAATATCGGCCTGCCCGCCGGTGGGGAAATGCTGCTCATGTTCGGTTATTTCGCCGTGGTGTACTGGCTGATCCAGGATTTCGGTGAAACCGCCCAGGCCGGTTTCAGTATCGGCGGGCGCATCATGCAATCCATCTTCATGCCCACCATGGCCATCGCCTTCGCCGTAGGCCCCATCGCCGGACAGAACTTCGGTGCCGGCCATGGCGACCGTGTGCGTGAGACCTGCTACAAGGGCATCCTGCTCAGCGCCATCGTCATGGCCATCGTCACCCTGCTCATCCAGATCAACCCGGCTTTGCTGGTGGCTTTTTTCACCGATGAAGAACCGGTGATCGCCGCCGGCGGTAATTTCCTGCGCATCATTTCCTGGAACTTTGTTGCACAGGGCATCATCTTTACCTGTTCCGGCATGTTCCAGGGCCTGGGTAATACCCGGCCCGCCATGCTCTCGTCGGCCAGCCGGTTGCTGATTTTCATTCCCATGGCGGTGTGGGCCAGCAAGCAGGAAGGCTTCAACATGAACCAGGTCTGGTACATCTCGGTGTTGTCAGTCACCATCCAGGCCGTCATCAGCTTCCTGCTGGTACGCAAGGAGTTCAGCCTCAAGCTGGCCAACCTGCAGCCCCCTGCCAAACCACCTGAGCCACCTGCATCAGCACAACCAGCAGCATAAAGCGGTAATAACAGGTAAAATAGCGGCAACCCAACGTAGTCAGCCTGCCCCCATGCCCCTGCTCACCCTGAAAGATATTCACCTGGCTTACGGCCCCCAGGTCTTGCTCAATGCCGAAAACATGACCATCGACTCCGGTGACATCATCGGTCTGCTCGGTCGCAATGGCGCGGGCAAAACGTCTCTGCTGAAACTGCTCCATGGTGATATCCAGCCTGATGCCGGCGAGCGCTGGCTGAAACCGGGTATTCGTGTTGCCGTGCTCGAACAGGAACTGCCCTTCAAGGCCAGCGAAAGCGTCTATGATTTCATTGCCGGTGGCCTGGAAAGAATCGGCACCCTGCTGAGCCAGTACCACCAATTGATCTCCGGCGATGACACGCCGGACATGAAGAAACTGGAAAGCCTGCAACAGGAGATCGATGCCCTGGATGGCTGGCAGCTCCAGAACCGGGTGGAAACCGTCATCAGCCAGCTTGACCTGCCCGCCGATGACCTGATGTCTTCACTGTCCGGTGGCTGGACCCGGCGCGCCGCCCTGGCACGCGCCCTGGTCAGTGCACCGGATATTCTGTTGCTGGATGAACCCACCAACCACCTGGATATTCCAGCCATTGAATGGCTCGAGGAACTGCTGCTGGATTTTCGTGGCGCCATCGTACTGATCACCCATGACCGCGCCTTCCTGCAACGCACGGCCAATCGCATCATGGAACTGGATCGCGGCCAGCTCATTTACTGGCAGCATGATTACCAGGCTTTCCTGGAACATCGCGACCAGCAACTGGCCTCAGAGGCAAAATCCAATGCCGAGTTCGACAAGAAACTGGCCAGGGAAGAAGAATGGATTCGCCAGGGCATCAAGGCCCGGCGAACCCGCAACGAGGGCCGCGTGCGTGCCCTAGAAAAAATGCGCGATGAATACAAGGCACGACGGGGATTGCAGGGCAACGCAAAAATCACGCTCAACAAGAGTGATGCATCCGGCAAGATCGTCGTCGAAGCCGAAGGTATTCGCCATGGTTATGATGGCGAAACCCTGATCGAGAACTTTTCCATCAATATCATGCGCGGCGATCGCATCGGCCTGATCGGCCCCAACGGCTCCGGCAAGACCACGCTGCTGAAAATCCTGCTGGGCAAACTCAAACCGGAACACGGCAAGGTCAAGACCGGCACCAAAATCGAGATTGCCTACTTCGACCAGTTGCGCGAACAACTCGACCCGCAGAAATCCGTGCAGGACAACCTGGCCGACGGCAGCGACCACGTGGAGATCAATGGCCGCTCCATGCACGTGATCAGCTACCTGCAGGATTTCCTGTTTGAACCGGGCCGTATCCGGCAGCCGGTCAAGGCCCTGTCCGGCGGCGAACAAAACCGGTTGATCCTGGCGCGCCTGTTCAGCAAGCCGGCCAATGTGCTGGTCCTGGACGAGCCGACCAATGACCTGGACATGGAAACTCTGGAATTACTGGAGGAAATCCTGCTGAAGTTTGACGGCACCCTGCTGCTGGTCAGTCATGACCGCGCCTTCCTGGATAACGTGGTCACCAGTTCGATTGTGTTTGAAGGCAATGGCCAGGTGAATCACTACGTGGGTGGCTACCAGGACTGGATCAACCATGGCGGCAAGTTCACTAACGATCAACCCGACCCGGAACCTGCACCCAGGAAACACAAGCCCCAGGCCCAGCAACCGCAAAAGCCCGCCAAGTTGTCCTACAAGATACAACGGGAGCTCGATCAACTGCCCGGCAATATAGAGCAGGCCGAGGCTGCACTTGCTGAACTGGAAAAAACCCTGTCCGACCCCACTTTCTATGAGAAGGACCAGCAGGAAATTGATGCCACCCTCAAGCAGGCAGCCGAGGCCCAGGAAGCGCTGGACAAACTCTATGCACGCTGGGAGGAGATCGAGCAGGGACAGCAGTAACGACGAGGCAAGAGACAAGAGGAAAGAGACAGGGACGACCCGTTAGCCATGACCGAACTAATCATATTATTGTTGATCGTTGCTGTTGTTGTGGTCGGGTTCTGGTACCCCGGCTGGCGCGATCAGCGCATCGCTGCCCGCCCTTTTCCCGCAAACTGGCAGACACTGCTGAACCGGGCCATTCCCTACCTCGACAAACTGTCAGCGCAGGAGCGCGAACAGCTCAAAAGCAATATCCAGCTGTTCCTGGCCAAAAAACGCTTTCATGGGTGTGGTGGCCTGGCCATCACCGACGAGATTCGCCTCACCATTGCCGCACAGGCCTGCATGTTGCTGCTGAACCGCCCGACCGGGGTCTACCCACGCCTGGAACATATCCTGGTCTACCCCGATGCTTTCGTCAGCAATCACGATAATTTCAACGAAGACGGCACCATGGCCACCGACCACCATGGCCTGCTCGGGGAATCCTGGCATCACGGCAAGGTGATCCTGTCCTGGGATGATGTACAGCGCGGTGTGGCCAATATCCATGACGGCCACAACGTGGTACTGCATGAATTTTCCCACCAGCTGGACAGTGAATCCGGATCGGCCAATGGAGCGCCGCTATTGCACACCAACAGCTATACCGCATGGGCGCATATCCTGTCGGAAGAATTTGAGGAGCTTAACGACGACCTGGAACACCATCACAAGTCAGTCATGGATTATTACGGGGCCACCAACCCGGCCGAATTTTTCGCCGTGGCCACGGAAACCTTTTTCGAAAAACCCCGGCAGCTCAGTGACAAGCACCCGGAGCTATTCGAACTGCTGAAAAATTATTACGCAGTGGACCCCACGAACTGGCAATAAACCGGAAGTCACCCCTCCCATTCAGCCGGTCATACCATTGGTCACCACTACTTGGCGGTCAACATGGCGTACAGCTCATCTTTAAGCTGCACGCGCCTCATCTTTGCTTCTTCTTCAGTCAGGGTAGATACCGGCATGACTTCATTTTCCATATTCTCGACTGAAGTAGTCAGCTCATGGTATTCATCAAACAGTTTGCGAAAATGATGGTCATGGGTCTTCAGTTCATGAATACGTTCCTTCAATTCTGGAAACTCATGGATCAGGTCATGGTGTTCTACGGACATAGTCTTTCCTCTCTGTTATTACCTGTATATCCTAGGCTGACAGCGCCCGACAGGCCTTGATGCAGATCATAAACCCGGCACGGAGCACCTTCCACCTGCAAATCTGCTCGCGCCCTTCTTGTTACCTGTCCCAGTGAAGGTTATCCTTGGTCTGCTCAAGGGGCTTGAATTACACCACTTACATCCTGGGGAGGAAAACCATGAAAACCGCATTGATCCGGTCACTCGCAGCAGCCTTACTGTTTCTGGGTGCCAGCCTGTCAGCACAGGCCCACCATTCCTTTGCTGCTGCCTACAAGATGGATGAACCGATTTCCATCACCGGCAAAATCGTCAACGTCCGCCTGACCAACCCGCATTCCTATTTCTTCCTGGACGTGGAAAACGAGGCCGGGGAAATCGAACGCTGGTCCTTTGAAGCCGGCACTCCGTCGGGCATGATCCGTGGCGGTTATTCCGACAAGGTCATCAAACCCGGTGATACTGTCACCATCAACGGCTTCCGTGCCCGCGACGGCTCCACCAATGGCATGTTGACCCTGCTTATCCATGAAAATGGTACCGAGTACGGCATGTTCGGCCCGCGTGAGCGCTAGAGAGCACCGGGAAAAAGGCATAGAGGAAAAACCATGTTAAAGACAATTATTGGAAATGCAGTTATTAAATGTGCAGTGCTGACTGCATCAGCCGTCTTCACCCTGAACACCTTTGCCGCTGAAGCCGGACCAGTACCGCGCATGTCTGACGGCAAACCTGATCTTTCAGGTGTCTGGTGGACCGGTGGCGACCTGGGCAGTGAAGGTTATGGATCCACCACAGACCGTAGCGCCGGTTTGCAATACAACCTGTATACCGACCTTTACAACGCCGATGCAAAAGCGCGCATGGCCACCCTGAGTGACAAGGACGACCCGACACTGAACTGCAAGCCAACCGCCTTCGGTACACTGAGCGTGCGTCTGTTTGATGTCGGCACACTGGGACAGATCATTGCCCGTCCGGAAATGGTGGTATTCCTGCAGGAGACCTTTCACGGTTACCAGCTGATTCCCACTGACGGTCGTGATCATCGTGATTACCTGCCGCCGTCCTATCGCGGTGATGCCGTAGGTCACTGGGAAGGTGACACCTTTGTCGTGGAAACAAAGAACTTCACCGACGATACCTGGATGTTTGCCGAAGGTGGTGTGTCCTTCCATTCCGACCTGATGCGTGTAGTCGAACGCTACAACATGGTTGATGCCAACACGATGACTATCGATGCCACGGTTTACGACCCCGAAGTGCTCACCCAGCCCTGGGTCGTACCGACCAAGACCGTCGTCAAGGCACCGTTCGACCAGCTCCTGCCATTGCGCTGTGAGAGCACGGAAACAGCAGAAATCATGTCAAACGCCCAGAGCGGCGGAAACTGAGCGTACTTCGGTCATTCGCGGTTATTGCCGCGAATGACCAGCACGCTGCAACCGAACTGCCTTCGTGAGCCGTATTCACCTGAATAACCCCTGGTCCAGGCTTGTAGCCGGCGCCTTGCTGGCATGCCTCCTGGTCCCGGCATTTGCCCAGGACAGCCCAAACATTCCCCGCATGGCAGATGGCAAACCCGACCTTACCGGTGTCTGGTGGACCGGTGGTGACCTGGGCAGTGACGGTTATCGCAGCACGCCCGGCACCGATCAAGGTGGCCAGTACAACCTGTATACCGACCTGTATACACCGGCAGCCCGAGCCCACATGGAAACCCTCACGGACAAGCATGACCCGACACTGAACTGCAAACCCACTGCCTTTGGCACCTTGAGCGTGCGCCTGTTTGATGTCGGCACGCTGGGCCAGATCATAGCCACACCGCAAATGATGGTATTCCTGCAGGAGACCTTTCATGGCTATCAGCTCATTCCCACCGATGGCCGGGCGCATCGTGATTACCTGCCAGCCTCCTATCGTGGCGATGCCGTGGGTCACTGGGAAGGCGATACCTTTGTCGTGGAAACGAAGAACTTCACTGGCGATACCTGGATATTTGCAGAAGGACGGGTGTCATTTCATTCCGACCAGATGCGCGTGGTGGAGCGTTACAACATGGTCGATGCCAATACCCTGACCATCGATGCCACGGTGTACGATCCCGAAGTGCTGAGCCAACCCTGGGTGGTACCCACCAAGACAGTCATCAAGGCACCGTTCGACCAGTTACTGCCCCTGGATTGCGCCAGTACCGAAACCGCGGAACTTATGTCAAACGCACAGAGCGGTAACTGAAACAGGCCATAACGATCACGGCTGAATTAC
>Ga0181592_10003329_pt1 | contig 13327 bp, 14 predicted proteins | sample 071ome_20_FD_133755 | JGI IMG/M metagenome (GOLD analysis project Ga0181592, IMG submission 133755) | Coastal salt marsh microbial communities from the Groves Creek Marsh, Skidaway Island, Georgia - 071412BT metaG (megahit assembly) | ecosystem: Environmental > Aquatic > Marine > Intertidal...
CCCTCGCTGAGACATACGAGGAGGCAGGCGAAACCGTTGACGCCTACAACCTTGGGCTCAGGCGGGAAGCTATGCCGGCTGTCCCTGACGACGTGCTGCTTATTGTTAAAGGGGCCGACGTACAGGACGCGAGAATTGAGGTTAGCACGGTGGGCATCGGTAAAGATGACGAGCTATGGGTGCTTGAGCACGAGACATTCTATGGCGACCCCTCTACCCCGCAGCTATGGCAAGCAGTTGAAAGCGACCTGTTCAAAACTTACACAACCGAAACCGGGCGTGAGATGCGTGCGCGCGCGACCTGCGTCGACAGTGGCGGTCACTTTACAAACAGCGTCTATCAGTTTTGCAAGCGCCACTATGGAAACCGGGTATTCGCTATAAAGGGCCGCGGTGGTGAAGGTGTCCCTATGGCTGGCCGCCCATCTAAAAACAACGTCGCTAAATGCCCGCTTTTCCCTGTGGGGGTCGACACTATTAAGCAGCTTATCTTTAGCCGGGCTCAGATTACCGAAGAAGGCCCGGGCTATATGCACTTTAGCGACGTCCTAGACGATGAATACTTTCGCCAGCTAACAGCAGAAAAGCTGGTCACTAAATACCACAAAGGGTTCCAACGTCGGTCCTTCGAAAAAATTCGACCCCGGAACGAGGCCCTTGATTGTCTTGTGTACGCACTGGCGGCTTATGCTATTGTTAATGTCAACGTCAATACGCTGGCCGCTCGTCTGGCCTCAAATACTGAGGACGCGAAAAAAGTGGAACAGCCTGCGCAGCAACCTCGCCCATTCATTGGCCGCCCACGCAGCGGCTTCGTTAATTCCTGGCGGTAGATATGGCGAACCTTTTTGATGTGAGCGAAGCCCCTACAACTGAACCCGCCGAAATAGTCGTCGGGGACTTTATCCAGTGGAAGCGTACCGACATTGCGGATACCTACCCCACTAGCGAAGGCTATACCGCTGAATACGTCGCGCGTATAACCGGCGGTGGTGCTACGGAAATTAAGCTGTCGCAGGCGGCAGGGTCGACTGACGACTATTACCTGTTCACTGTTAGCAGCGTTACCAGCGCCGAATTCGTTCCTGGCCTGTATCACTGGCAGTTGGAAATTACGCAAACCAGCAGCGGGAACCGCGTCGTTGTCGACATTGGGGATTTTGAAGCCATCCCCGATATGGACAGCAATCAGGCCGACCCGCGCATCCATGCCGAAATCATGGTCGCCAAAATTGAAACGATCCTAGAAGGCAAGGCCGACTCAGACGTTTCAAGCTATAGCATTGCCGGGCGCAGCCTTACCAAAATGAGCTTTCAGGAATTGGTCGACCATCGGGACTATTACCGGCGCGAAGTTATTTCCCATAAAAACGCTGAGCTGGTGAAGCGGGGTAAGAAAAACGGCGCCACAGTTGAAGTGAGGTTTGGCTAATGGGCATTTTTGACCAGCTTTTTGGAAAGCGGGAAAAAGTATCTAAGCCCGTTTATAGCCAGCGCCAGTATGCCGCGGCGCAAGCTGGCCGCCTGTTTGCTGACTTTAACGGTTCTGAACGGAGCGCCGACTCTGAGTTGCGCCCGGTTATCAACCGGATGCGGGCCCGCAGTCGTGACCTTGCCCGAAATAACGAATACGCTAAGCGTTACTTGTCCCTGCTCAAGACCAACGTGGTCGGAGAGCGCGGCTATACCTTGCAAGTCAAAGCTATGGACACAGTCGGTCGCTTAGATCAGGCGGGCAACAGTGCAGCCGAAAAAGCGTTTCGGGCCTGGGGGCGTACTGGCCGGCCTACGGTGGACGGCCGCATGTCTTGGGTGGATGTGCAGAAACTAGCCATTGAAAGCCTTGCCCGGGACGGCGAGGTGATCCTGATTAAGCACCGCAGCGCCAAGTTCCACGACAGCTATGCGCTTCAGTTTATCGAGCCCGATATGCTGGACGATCAAAAGAACGAGCATCTACCTAACGGAAACGAAATCCGCATGGGGGTAGAGCTTGACCCGTTCGGCCGACCCGTTGCCTACCATTTCTTGACCTATCATCCTGGCGATTACGACTTCAGCAACTACAACGCGACCAAGAAGCATAAGCGCGTCCCTGCTGACCAAGTTATCCATGCGTTCCTGCCTTTACGGGCTGGACAGACCCGCGGCGAGCCCTGGCTGTCCCCGGCTATCCCTGCGCTAAAACAGCTTGGCGCGTTTAGGGAAGCGGCTGTAATTAACGCCCGTATCGGCGCTAGCAAAATGGGCTTTATCACTACGCCGGCTGGCGACGGGTTTATGGCTGACGATATGGTAGACGGCACGCCTACTATCCAGGCGGATCCGGGTACGTTCCATGTCCTGGCGCGCGGGCAAACGGTTGAGAAGTTTGACACCGCGTTTCCTAGCAATGAGTTTGACCCGTTCCATAAGGCGGTTCTGCGGGGTGTAGCGTCTGGGCTAGGTGTTAGCTATACCAGCTTGGCAAATGACCTTGAGGCCACCAGCTATAGCAGCATTCGGCAGGGTGCGCTTGAGGACCGGGACAACTACAAAATAATCCAGCGCTTTATGCTGGACCACGTCATTGTGCCGGCTTATGAGGGCTGGCTAGCGGCTGCCATGGAGCTTAATAGCTTTGGCATTCCTGTCCGCCAGTACGAGCGCTTCCTTGATGCTAGCGAGTTCCGTGCGCGCGGCTGGTCCTGGGTCGACCCGCAGAAAGAAATGAGCGCAGCAGTTACCGGCATGAAAGCCGGCGTTCTTAGCCTGCAAGACGTTGCTGCCCAGTATGGCAAGGACGTTGAGGAGCTACTTGCGCAAATCCAGCGCGACAAGGCGCTTATGGACGAGTTTGGTATTAAGTACGCCCTTGAGCCGTATGGCGCTCAGCAAATGCCGGTCGCGCCAATTATTGACGAGGAAACCGGCGAAGTAATGCCAATGGCTAATCCGCAGGCAGCGCCAGCAGCGGACCCGTCCCCGCAAGCCGAGGACCAAGGTATCCAGGCCCCCGACAAACTTATGAACGGCGCGCAGGTGGCGTCTATTATTGAAGTCGTTACGGCATACAGCACCGGGATTATCGGGCTGGAGTCGGCGGTGGAGATTCTTATTGTCGGCTTTGGTGTTGCTGAGGATAAGGCGAAGAAGATCGTGGGCGGCGCAGCCCAAGGGGTCGCAAATGCCGAAGTATAAAGGCGTCGACATTGACACCAGCCCAACTGAGGGCATGGTGACAGAGGCTAAGCGCGCGCTTGCCTGGCGGGAGGAGTTTGGTCGCGGCGGTACGGAAGTCGGCGTGGCCCGCGCCCGCGATATTGTTAATGGCCGCAATCTAAGCCTGGACACTGTAAAGCGCATGGCGTCCTATTTTGCGCGACACGAAGTGGATAAGCAGGCAGAAGGGTTTAGCCCTGGCGAAGATGGCTACCCATCGGCAGGGCGCGTAGCCTGGGGGCTTTGGGGGGGATCGCCGGGCCAGACCTTTGCAAACAAAATTGTCGACCGCATGGACCGGATTGACGAGGACGAGCGCAGCTTAGAAATGGAGCGCCCCTATCCTAACGAGCACGCGGCCCGTATTAAGGACCCTGAACAGTATCAAGGCTTCCGCCGGATGAACGATGAACTGGGCGCCGGCATTGATATAATTTTAGGGCTTAAGGACGGAACGTCTGAGATTCAAAGCATTCGCTTCGATGCTGAGCGGTTTACAGCAGAGGAAGCTAGGCAATGGCTGTCGGACAATGGCTACGAGCCCTTGCTCTTTGAGCCAGCACTGGAGGAACGAGCCATGGAGCCCGTCGATCAAGTTGAAGAAGTAAAAGTGGAAACGGTTGAGGCTGAGCAGCCCGAAGCCGTTGAGCCTGAAATTGTTGAGGAGCGGAAGGCTGAGGTAGAAATTACTCACCGCTCCCAAGATATGGAAGCCCGCGCTATCGACGAAGATTCGCGCCGCATCCGTATGAGCATTAGTAGTGAAACGCCTGTCATGCGGAGCTTCGGCGCCGAGGTTTTGGAGCATAGTAAAGACGCCATTGACCTGTCGTTTATTGCGTCAGGCCGCGCACCATTGCTCCTCGACCACGACCCGTCTGCCCAAATAGGCGTGCTGGAATCTGTCGAGCTTGACCCGGAAACGCGGCGACTCCGCGCTGTAGCCCGTCTTGGAAAAGGCGCGCTCGCACGGGAAGCGTTCGACGATATTGTCGACGGTATTAAGTCAAATATCAGCATTGGCTATGCCATCGACAAAATGGAGCGGAAGGACGGCGACACCTATGTCGCTAAGTCTTGGAAGCCCCTTGAGGCCAGTCTTGTAAGCCTGCCAGCGGACCAGAGTGACATCGGGATCGGTCGCAGCGCGCAAGCTCCTCGCGTCACCGTAACGTCAAACCAAAAGGAGATTGCCATGAGCGATCAAATTGATGTGGCGGCAATCGAGGCGCAAGCCCGTAAAGCTGCCGAAAAGAACGCTGCCCAAATTGTAGAGCTTGGCCAGCGTCATAACCAAAGCGCCCTTGCACAGAAGGCAATCGCGGAAGGTCGCAGCATCGAGGAGTTCCGTGGCGAACTGCTTGAGGTTGTGGGCTCGCAGCGTGCGCTGGAGTCGCAGGACATCGGCATGACCGACAAAGAGGTGAAGCGTTTCTCTTTGCTGCGTGCTGCTAACGCGCTTTTCAACCCGACGGATCGTCGCGCTCAAGAAGCTGCTGCTTTTGAGTACGAGTGCTCTGCCGCTGCTTCTAAGCAGTATGGCCGCGCCTCGCAAGGCATCATGCTTCCCGCCGACGTGCTGCGTAACTGGAAGCGGGACCTTAATACGTCCGACGATTCCAACGTTCTGGGCACGGACTTCCGCGGGGGCGAATTCATTGACGTCCTCCGGAACCAATCGTCCGTCATGGCCGCAGGCGCGCGTATTCTTAACGGCCTGCAAAACGACGTGTCGATCCCCAAGAAGGCAACCGCTGCTTCTGCAACGTGGATTAGCGCGGAAGGTGGCGACGCCACTGCCTCCGAGCCGACCTTTGGTAGCGTGACCCTGTCCCCCAAGGACCTTGCGGTCATGACCCAAGTGACGCGTCGCATGATTCAGCAGTCGACCCTGGATATTGAAGCACTTATCCGCGACGACATTGCTGAGGCCATTGCCCTTGGTCTGGACCTTGCTGCCCTTGCTGGCACCGGTTCTAGCGGCCAGCCGACGGGTATCAAGAACACGTCCGGCATCGGAACCGTGGACTTTGGTACTGCACCCGACACCGTGCCCACCTGGGCTCAGGTGATCGCAATGGAAACCGCTCTGGGTTCCGCGAACGCGCTGCAAGGCAACCTCGCGTATATCCTGCCGGCTTCCATGTACGGGGCACTTAAGAGTGTCGAAAAAGCGGCGAATACCGCCCAGTTCGTGATTAGCCCCGATGGGACTATGAACGGCTACCGGACCATCGTGTCCAATCAGGTGTCGGCCGGCGATCTTTTCTTCGGCAACTTCAACGACGCCCTGGTAGGAATGTGGGGCGGCGTCGACCTGCTTCTGGACCCTTACACGAACAGCGCTTCTGGCACCGTTCGACTTCGCGCAATCAGCACGATGGACTTTGCGGTCCGTCACGCTGCTAGCTTCTGCCTTGGGAACGACGGCGGTAGCTAAGTGAAATAGGTGATGGCCCCCTTCGGGGGGCCTGATCCTTTGGAGAGATTATGCGCTACAAGGTTTTGCAAAGTTGCGTAGCTGGTGGTCGAGCCCGGCGCATGGGTTCAATTATTGAGCTAAGCGATTTAGAGGCACGGGACCTAATGTCCATTGGTCGGGTGGCACCTCACGACGAGCCCGCGCCTGACGAAAATAGGGCTTTGGGTTTTGACGAAGTGACCAAGCCGCGGCGACGCGCCCGGGCTAAAAAGGTCGAGGATTAAGCAATGCCTGTAGAAACAGCAGACGACCGCGCCTTGCTTCTTGCCGACTTTGGCGTAAGCGCGACCTTTACCCCTGCTGGGGGAACGGGTTCTGCTGTGACTGGCATTGTGGATAACGATTATGAAGCGGTAGATGCAGGGGGTAGCGTTAGCTTTGCAGTGACGCGCCCGCGGTTTGTCTGTCGCACTGCTGACATTACTGGCGCAGCTGAAGGGGACGCGCTGGCGATTGATGGCGTGACGTACACCATTCGGGTCGTTATGCCTGACGGCACTGGTATGACCGAGCTAATGCTGGAGAAGCCATAATGGCTCACGTCCGCAAGCTAATAAGGGACAATATTGAGACCGCGCTTACGGGGCTTGCTACTACCGGAAGCAACGTCTACCAGACGCGCGTTTACCCTTTGGCTGAGGACCGCCTTCCTGGCATTGCCATTTTTACGAAGTCGGAGACAACCGACTACGCTACGGTAAACCCGCCGCGGACGCAGATACGCACGCTGGTCGTAACCGTTGAGATTTATGTGAAGGGCGTCAGTAATTTTGACGACACGCTGGACGCTATTGCGGTCGAGGTAGAGGAAGCGCTTTATACTGACCGCACCCGCGGGGGGTATGCAAAGGACACGCGCATCATTAGCTTTGATGCTGACTTCAGTGGGGACGGGGACCAGCCGGTGGCGCAGGCTACGCTTGACGTCGAGTGCGAGTACACTACGCTAGAGAACAACGTGGAGGCCGCGGCATGAGCGAGCTAGTCCAAATTGAAAAGGACGGTCATATTATGTTCGTGACCGAGCACAAGTTTAATTTTCTCAAGGGTCGGGGCTGGAAGCTTGCCAAGAAGTCTAAGGCAGCAGCTAAACCTGAGCCTGAGTTTGTCGAAGCGCCCGATCCTGAGGAGGATGACTAATGGCGACTGTAACTGGCTCCAGCGGGAGCATTAAGGTCGCGACCAGTGGCGGCTCAGTCGCTGCGGTCGCTGAGGTTCGTTCGTTCACGCTTTCGCGTGCAGCTGACGCCATCGAAGATACGGTAATGGGTGACACCCACCGTACCTATAAGCAAGGCCAAGGCAGCGCCACGATGTCCGTGGACTGCTACTGGGACAGCAGCGACACCACTGGCCAGCTGGTCCTTGACGAGCGCGCGAGCATCGACTTTGAGCTTTACCCGGAAGGGACGAGTTCCGGTGCCGTGTACTACAGCGGGTCCGGTGTCGTTACTGCGTCTGACATTACGGCGTCTTTTGACGGCATGGTAGAAGCATCCTTTAGCGTGCAAGTTAGCGGTGCTCTAACTGAATCGACGGTGTCGTAACCATGGGAAAGGCGAGGGAGTTACGCAACCGCAGGACAGTAAAGCGGCATGAAATTCGTGTCGTGGATTGGCCGGAGGAGGACGGGTCCCCGTATGTAATGTGGGCCCGCCCTCTTACCTGCCATGAATACCGGGAGATTCAGAAAAAGTACCCTGATTTTCTGGAAACCCAAGACATAGCCGGCATGGTGGACTTGATCTGCATGAAGGCTGAGGACGCAAATGGCGACAAGCTATTTCCGCTGGCGGAAGATCGCCTTGACCTTATGGGCGAGGAGCTATTGGTAATTGGCAAAATCGCTGAGCAGCTAATGGGAACGGTGCAGTCTGCGGAGGTTGCTGAAAAAAACTCCTAAGCGATCCCATGCGCATGAACCTTATTGCGCTTGCGGATCGACTGCATAAGACAATCGAGGAGATTGAGCAAATCTCCGTAAGCGAGCTAAACGAGTGGCTTGCTTATTTTAAAATAGTGACGGACAGCGATGGCCAAAAGACCTGAAGTAAGCATAAAGCTAACCGCCGTCGACAAAACCGCTCAGGCGTTTAAGTCCGTTAACCGCAGCCTGGGGGCGGTGCGCAAGTCACTGCTTAACTTTAAGACCGGCATTGCTACTGCTGTCGGTGCTGGCGGCCTGGGGCTTATGGTTAAGGCGTCGCTTGACGCTACCGACGCCCTTGCCAAGACAGCAAACCGCATTGGGGTAACAACCCAAGAGCTCCAAAAGCTGCACCACGCCGCGACCATTACTGGCGTTGAAACAGCCACGATGAATATGGCGTTGCAACGCTTTATTCGTCGAACGGCTGAAGCTGCGCAGGGTACGGGCGAGGCCAAGGCCGCTCTTAAAGAGCTTGGCCTTAACGCTAGCCAACTGACAAAACTGCCCTTAGAGGAGCAAATGCTGGCGCTTGCTGACGCCTTTGCGGGCGCCGGCACGGACGCGGATCGCGTTCGCCTGGCAATGAAGCTTTTTGATAGCGAAGGTGTAGCGCTAGTCCAAACCCTTAAAGAGGGGCGCTCCGGCCTTAAGGGTATGTTTGAGGACGCCGAAACCCTTGGCATGGTGCTTAGCACCAGCGCCGTCAAAGGGGTGGAGGCTGCGAACGACAGCATGGCCCGGCTTGTGGGCGTAGGCAAAGGGTTTAGGGATCAGGTGGTCGCAGCACTGGCCCCTGGCCTAGAGGCCTTGACCACGCACTTCACAAACCTAATTGTCGAGCAGAGCGCAGCTAAAGGCGGCTTTGAGGCTTTAGCAAAGGCCGTAGCCGTCGACCTTATCGAAGGCATGAAAACGGCTGTCCTGGCGGGCGTTAATTTCTTTAATTTCTTTATCGAAAGCATCAACACCACGGCCCAAGCGTGGGCCAACTTTAAAAATATGTTTACGCTAGACGAGCGGTCTGGTGCGCAAGTGCTTCTGCAAAATTACGAAAAAAACCTAGCGGATTTATACGCGGAGCTAGAGAAGGCGCCCGATAAAGCGGACGGGCTGTTTGGGTTTTTGACCCGCACAAAAGCTGACGTTCAAGCAAACATCGACGCTTTAGAAGCGGAGATGGCCCGCTTGCGCCAAATTGCCAAGCCTGAGGATGGCGGCAACTTAATCGACTTAATCCCGACCGATGGCCTTACCGCTGCTTTTGATGCGTTGCTTGAGGGGCTTGCTAAGTCAAAAGACGCGGTTAATGAAGTTACCGAGCCGGCCGTCGCGGCCGTCGCGAAAATGCCGTCACTGTTTCAGCAGATGGGCATGGCCGCTGGCTTAGCATTTGAGGACATTGCGGAAGGCTTTGGGTCTATAGGCGAGCGCGGTAAAAAGATGGAGGCCGACTTTAAGAGCCTCGCGGAAAGCGGCATTGATAGCCTGACGAATGGGTTGGCCGCGGCTGTCGAAGGCACTAAGAGCCTTAAGGACGCTTTTGCGGATATGGCGCGCGGTATCGTCCAAGACTTAACAAAAATGCTCATCAAGTATTATTTGGTGCAGCCGCTGTTCAACGCTATCACCGGGGCCTTCCCAACCGGCCCTTCCCCGGCACCGTCGTCGCCTCCCACGCAAAACGCAATAGGCGGCCCGGTCCATAGGGGCAAGATGCACCTCGTTGGGGAGCGTGGGCCTGAGCTATTTGTGCCTTCCCGCAGCGGCAGCATTGTCCCTAACGACAAGCTAGGCGGCGGCAGTGTGATAGTACAGCAGACTATTAATGTCACGACGGGCGTGCAGCAGACGGTTCGTGCAGAAATTGCGAACCTTATGCCGCAAATACAGGCAGCAGCGAAAGCAGCGGTCGCGGAAAGCAGGATGCGCGGCGGTGCTTACTCGCGGGCAATGGTGGGCGCGTAAATGGCCGCAGACTTTTCCTTTCCAAGCGTCGGCATACAGTCGATGACCATGCGCCTGCGCTCAGCAACCGCAATGAGCAGCAGCCCCTTTACGTTTGACCAGCAGGTGTACGAGCACCCCGGCGTCCGGTGGGAAGCTGAAATTAAACTTCCGCCCTTAAAGCGCAGCGATGCGAAGGCGGTGGAGGCGTTCCTGGCGGGCCTAAGAGGCGTTAGCAAGACCTTTAGCCTAGGGAACCCCCTGCATACAACGACGGCCACAGGCAGCATTAGCGCTGTCACAGCAAACAGCACCAGCGCGACGGGCAGCTTTAGCAACGTAGACCCTGGGGATTATTTCCAGCTAGGCGACCACCTCTACATTGTGACGGCTGTGACCAGCGGCACGGCTATTACGATTATGCCGCCAGCGCGTCAAACCATTAGCACGAGCACGGCGCTCGACTTTACTTTGCCTAAAGGCATTTGGCGTCTAGCGTCTAATGAGATTGACTGGAACATTGACCAAGCTAGTTTTTATGGGTTTACCTTTGCTTGCGTGGAGGCGCTATGAGCCGTGGCCTTTCAACTGAAATGCAAGCAGTTGCGGCCGCGGAGGTTGTCCGCCCTGTGCTGCTTGTGGAGGCGGCTTTTGATTCGGGCAACGTAAACCTCTGGAACGGCATTGGGGACCTTACCTATAGCTCAACGACCTATATTGGCGCCGGCAACCTTCTGAGCGTCGGGGCCATTGAGGAAAGCAGCGACCTCGTGGCCAATGGTGCGAAGGTAGTTTTGTCTGGCATTGGTGAGCCGCTTATCAGCAAGGCCCGGGACGAGAAGTACCAGGGGCGGCAGCTGGACATTTACCTGGGCGCAATGAACGAAAACGGGTCTGTAATTAGCAGCCCCGTCAAAATCTTTAGCGGCTTTATGGACGTTATGGTTATTAGCGACTCAGGGCAGTCCGCCGAAATTGCTATTAGCGTTGAGAACCGGCTTATCGAATTTGAGCGCACGCGCGTTCGCCGTAACACCGCAGAGGACCAGAAGATCGACTACCCCAATGACAAGGGGTTTGAGTTCGTGACGGAGATACAGGAAAAGGATATTGTCTGGGGGCGCACCGTTGCCCGCGGCAGTACAGGCGGGCGCGACGTTGACGCGGAAGGAGTTTCGACAGACTTAAAATTGAGGTGAGGGCATGGTTACAGTTCAGCACGAGGCTTATGAAAGCATTAAAGACGAAATAAAAGACCTACTGGCTGAACACTGGCGCGAGATTGCCCTTTATCAAGACCGCATTGCCCTTAATCCAAACTGGAAAGAATACGCCCGCCTCGCCGCTGCCCACGCCCTGCGGTGCTATACCGTTCGCAGCGACGGCCTTTTGGTCGGGTATTTTGTCCTCGTCGTATCAACTAGCCTGCACTATAGCGACCACCTGTTTGCGACCAATGACGTCATTTATATCAAGCCAGAACATCGCAAGGGCACCACAGGCTGGCGCCTGATAAAATTTGCAGAGCAACAGTTGCGCGCCGAAGGGGTGTCCCTAATGACGGTGAACACCAAAGTCCACGCGCCTTTCGATCCACTGATGGAGCGGCTCGACTTCGACTATATTGAGCGGCTCTACGCAAAATGTCTTAGGGGTTAGCCATGGCCGTTTCAGTTGTCGCAGGTTTAGCCGCTGCCGGTAGTGCCGCGGTCGGTGGAGCAGTCCTGGCGGGCGCTGTAAGTGGTTTAGCTATCGGGTGGGGTGTTGCTGCTGCGGCCTTTGCCATTGGCGCTGGCCTTAGCATGGTAGGTCGCGCCCTGGTTCCAAAACCTAAAATCAACACAGCGGCGTCACTTGCCGGCCTAACAACGACTGTCCGCGAACCTGCTACTAGCAAGAAGCTTATCTATGGCCGCACCCGTATCGGCGGCACTATCGTCTACGTCGACACAACTGGCACCGACAACGAATACCTGCACTTCGTCGTTGTCCTGGCGGGGCATGAAATTGACGCCTATGAGGCGGTCTACTTTAACGACGAGAAAGTGTGGCAGGGTACTTATCAAAGCGGCTGGGGCAGCTATGCCCGCATCAAGTTTTACAAAGGCGATCAGACCGCCGCGGACAGCGACCTCGTTTCCGAAAGCACGCCCTGGACCAGCAGCCATATCCTTAATGGCAACGCTTATATGTACGTCCGCCTTAAGTATGACGCGGACCAGTTCCCCAACGGCATCCCTAATATCAGCGCCATCGTCCGCGGAAAAAAGATTTACGACCCCCGGCAGGACAGCACCAGCACGCATTACGACGCCAGCGTTGGCGTCAATACGCACCGGGTAAATGACGCATCGACCTGGACCTGGAGCCAAAACCCGGCCCTAGCTGTGCGCGACTATTTGGTAGACACGCAGTACGGCTTAGGCGAAACGGCGGCCGCTATCAATAGTGCTGCCCTAGTAACGGCTGCGGATTACTGCGACGTCAATACGGACACCAATAGCGACCCTATTCCTTCGCTACAGATTAACGGCGTGGTCGATACGGCAAACAGCCGAAAAGAAAACATCGACAGTATGCTTTCCGCCATGGGCGGGATGCTTGTCTATAGCGGCGGGCAGTATTACGTCCGTGCGGCGCAGTACCTAACGCCCAGCGTGACGGTCGACGAAACAATGATGGTCGGCCAGATTCAGGTGCAAACCCGGCAGTCGCGGCGCAGCCAGTACAACGGAGTCAAAGGGGTTTTTCTTTCTAAGGAAAAAAACTACGTCGTTGCAGATTACCCGGCGCAGATTAGCAGCACCTATGCCACGGACGACGGCGACCCTATCTACCTCGACATGCCTCTGCCCTTCGTTACTGATAACGAGCAGGCGCAGCGCCTAGCAAAGATTGGCCTACTTAAGTCCCGCCAGCAAACGGTCATCACCGTTCCGCTTAACCTGTCTGGTCTTAAGTTTAAGGCCGGGGACTTTATCTATATCGACAACGACAAACTTGGATGGGACGGCAAAGCCTTTGAGGTTTTGGACTACGGCATTGCGGTCGACAACGACGGGTCAATCCGCGTTGACGTGCGGTGCATTGAAACCGCGGCAAGCATTTATAACTGGCTATCTGATGACGCAGCTGACTTCCTAAGCGGCGGCGAGATTACCCTTTACGACGGCAAAACCACGCAACCCCCGACCAGCCTAACGGCTACGGAAAGCACGCGCATTAATTCTGACGGTGCAGTTATCCCAACTATTGAGCTTGGGTGGACCGCTGCTGCCGATGCGTTTGTCGATCATTACGAAGTCGAGTGGAAGCAAAGCACCGCCTCAACCTATAAGACGGTCAACACCGTAGGGTCGGAATACGAAATCCCTGTGCCCGTTGTAGGCGTGACTTATAACACCCGCGTCCGCGCAGTAAATGCGCTGGGCGTGCGCAGCACTTACGCGACGGCAAACGTCACGATGGGCGGCGATACCACTGCCCCCGCCGTGCCTAGCAGTCCTGGCACAAGCGCAGACGTTCACACCCTGGTCGTTTCGTGGACTAATCCAAGCGACCTAGACCTTAGCTATGTCGAGGTGAAGCGGAACAGCGTAAATACAGAAGGGACGGCGACCGTTGTCGGGCGCAGCAGCGGAACGTCTTTTGTTGACGGCCCTTATACCGTAGCGACGACCTATTACTACTGGGTCCGCGCTGTGGATAATTCCGGCAATGCAAGCGCTTGGGTTTCTGCTGGTTCCGATACTACTGCTGGAATAGTAGAA
>Ga0181592_10003331_pt1 | contig 13323 bp, 12 predicted proteins | sample 071ome_20_FD_133755 | JGI IMG/M metagenome (GOLD analysis project Ga0181592, IMG submission 133755) | Coastal salt marsh microbial communities from the Groves Creek Marsh, Skidaway Island, Georgia - 071412BT metaG (megahit assembly) | ecosystem: Environmental > Aquatic > Marine > Intertidal...
ATCATGCATCTTCTAGCATAGTGCAATCCGCACTAATGGTTGTTCAGTCGTTCTGTAACATTTTGCCCAGTAACGAATGAAACAATTCTTTGTCGCCGATAAAACCAACGATTTCATTGTTATTTTCGATAAACACAGCATGGTCGGTATCGTAACGAATTTCCAGTACATCACGCATTGGAGTGTTCGCCGTTACAATGGTGCCGGTTGCTGCCAAGCCGGATGTTTCGTTGTGCTGCTGATATTGCAGAGGGACTTTCTGGTCGCGATAAATAATCGCACTCTTATCAGAAGTGAGCCAATAGTCATGGCGTTTGCTCAGGCAGAAGCCTTTGTCAGAAGTATCCAGATCGGTCAGCGGACGCATCAGGTCCTTAGCTAACAGAACGTTCATGGGATTAGTGTGCGCAACAAAGTCGCGAACGTAATCGTTGGCCGGATTCATCACAATTTCCTGTGGGTTGCCGTGCTGAACGATTTCGCCGTCTTTCATAATTGCGATGTGGTTGCCTATTTTCAGAGCTTCATCCAAATCATGCGAAACGAATATGATAGTTTTATTTAACTTTGCCTGAAGTTGCAACAGTTCATCCTGTAATTGGCTCCGAATGAGCGGATCGAGTGCCGAAAACGGCTCATCCATCAGCAGAATGTCCGATTCGGTAACCAGAGCACGCGCCAGTCCTACACGCTGCTGCATGCCACCAGACAGCTGTCCCGGCTTGTGATCCGCCCACTCTGACAGGCCCACAATGTCGAGCTGCTCCTGAACACGGGATTTAATCTGTTTTTTATCAACACCCTGCAATTCCAGCGGCATGGCGACATTTTCGGCCACGGTCAGCCAGGGCATCAATGCAAACTTCTGAAATACCATCGAGATGGTTTTCATACGTAATTCGCGCTGAGTCGCTTCATCGGCGGCGGCGAAATTCACCAGCTTGCCCTGATATTCAACGTTGACTTCGCCACGGGAAATGGGGTTAAGGCCGTTCACGCAGCGCAACAGGCTGGACTTACCAGAGCCCGACAGACCCATCAACACACAGATTTCGCCGCGATTTACTTTCAGGTTCGCGTTTTTAACACCCAGTACCTGGCCGGTTTTCTCCAGAATATGCTCTCGGTCATAGCCCTGATCCAGCAGCTCCAGAGCCGGCTGCGGTGCATCGCCAAAAATCACATCAAGGTTGTTAATTTCGATCATGCACTCACCTGCTCTTTTTGTTTAAACAACCGATCCAGCAGAATCGCCAGTAACACAATGGCAAGACCCGCTTCAAAGCCACTGGCAATATCAACGGTATTCAGTGCCCGTACCACCGGCTTACCCAGGCCATCGGCACCGACCAGAGCGGCGATCACCACCATCGACAATGACAACATGATGCACTGAGTGATACCTGCTGCAATGTTGCTCGCCGCTGCCGGCAACTCAATACGAAACAGCAGCTGCGTGCGGGTGGCACCAAATGATTGCCCGGCTTCGATCAGTTCCTTCGGTACTTCAGAAATGCCCAGGTAGGTCAGCCGAATCGGTGCAGCAATGGCAAAAATAATGGTTGAGATCAGCCCGGGAACCACACCCAGTCCAAATAATGTCAACGTAGGAATCAGGTAAACAAAAGTTGGCACCGTCTGCATCAAGTCGAGCACCGGGCGTAATGCGCTGAACAACCAGGGGTGATGTGCGGCATAAATGCCGAGTGGTAAACCGATCAGCATACAAAATAATGTGGCATACAAAACCAGAGACAGCGTCTCCATGGTTTCGCTCCAGTAACCGAGATTCCAGATCAGCAACAGCGAAACCAATGCAAAGATAACCAATGGCACCGAGCGATGTACCCAGAATGCAACACCCGCAACCAGCGCAATAAATGCCGCCGGGTGCAACCACAACAACCCGGATGTGAGCAGGTCGATTAACCACTCAAGTGAGTCAGAAACAACATCAAAAAAACCAGAGGCGTTGTCCACCAGCCAGTCAAAAAAATCTTCGGTATAGCTCCCAAGCGGGATTTTGTAGTCTTCCACGGTATGGCCCGTTCGCTTATGGCAAAAAGAGTAATCAGGGAGGCCTGGCAGCCTCCCGATAGAATGGCTGAGCGCGAGTGCTTACTCGGTCAGCGCGATAGCAGATTCCAGCGCAACCGCGCCGTCTTTGGTGGTCACGCCAGCCAACCAGCGCTCCAGCGCTTCCGGGTTGTTCTTGATCCAGGCTTTCGCGGCGGCTTGTGGCTTCTGACCGTCGTCGAGGATCGCGGCCATGATTTCGTTTTCAGCCTGCAGAGTGAACGTCAGGTTTTTCAGGAACTGGCCGATATTCGGGCACGCTTCGGCGTAGCCTTTACGAACATTGGTTTCAACCACAGCACCGCCCAGGTTCGGGCCAAAGAAATCATCACCACCTTCCAGATAAGCCAGGTCGAAGTTGGCGTTCATCGGATGTGGCTCCCAACCCAGGAATACAATCCATTTATCGCGACGGGTTTTGCGCTTAACCTGAGACAGCATGCCCGCTTCACTGGATTCAACCACTTCAAAACCTTTCAGGCCAAAAGCGTTCTGATCGATCATGTCCTGAATCAGACGGTTACCATCATTGCCTGGCTCGATACCGTAGATTTTATTGTCGAATTTATCCGCAAACTTAGCGATATCAGCAAAGTTTTTAACGCCGGCATCGTAAACATATTGTGGTACAGCCAGGGTGTATTTAGCGCCTTCCAGGTTGGTCACCAGAGTTTCAACAGTGCCGCGTTCACGGTAGGGTTTGATGTCCGCTTCCATGGTTGGCATCCAGTTGCCCAGAAATACATCGATGTCGTTATTTTCCAGCGATTTATAAGTCACCGGTACAGAAAGCACCTGAGTTTTGGTGTTGTAACCAATGCTTTCCAGCACCACGGATGCTACTGCAGTCGTTGCGGTAATATCGGTCCAGCCGACGTCAGAAAATCGTACCGTGTCGCATTGATTAGCCTGAGACACCATTGGCAAGCTCAGCAGCGCTGAACAAACGAGATGTTTAAGTTTCATAGTTCTTCTCCCTAATGATAGTTCGAGTCGTTTCGTTGTTATCGTACTTAAACCTGTCGTTGTGGTTGCCCACGACGTTGACGGGTTTGCCATTGCGTATCCATTCCGACATCGGCATCACTGGCAGCCAGCATCGAATACTGCGGATCGTAATGGGCTTTAATTAAATCGGCGGCTCGCTCCGCCGCCATGATAGTTGGCGCATTGAGGTTGCCATTCGGAATGGTCGGGAATATTGATGAATCAACCACGCGCAACCCTTGTACACCATGAACCTGAGTGTTTGAGTTAACGACTGCCAGTTCATCCTCACCCATTTTGCAGGAGCAGGACGGGTGGTACGCACTCTCAACGCTGGCGCGCACAAAAGCATCAATTTGTTCGTCGGTCTGAACCTGCTCTCCCGGTTGAATTTCACCACCGCGATATTCATCAAACGCTTTTTGGCCAATGATTTCCCGGGTGCGTTTTACACAATCCCGGAAGCCTTCAATATCATCCGGATGCTGCAGGTAATTAAACAGAATTTCCGGATGGTCTTCCGGGTTTGCCGAACGCACATGAACATGGCCACGGCTTTTCGGTTTATTGTGGCCAATATGAACCTGAAAACCATGGCCATCAAACGCCGCCTGGCCGTCATAGCGCATCGCCGCAGGTAAAAAGTGATATTGTAAATCCGGCCATTCCACTCCGGCTTTTGAACGAATAAAACCACAGGATTCAAAATGATTGGTCGCACCCAAACCGGTCTTGGTAAAGAACCAGCGTGAGCCGATTAAGAACTTATTCCATAAATCCAGCTTGCCATTCAGAGTTACCGGCTGCTGACACTTAAACTGGAAGTAGAATTCAAGGTGGTCCTGCAGATTTTTACCAACGCCCGGAAGTTCGTGCCTGACTTCAATGCCCGCTTGCTTCAGTACATCCGCATCACCAATCCCTGATAGCTGCAATAAGTGCGGTGAACCAACCGATCCGGCACTGAGAATAACTTCTTTTGTAGCCGTTAACTTCACGGTTTTTTTTTTACGACGATACTCAACACCCACCGCTTTGAGTCCCTGATCGGTATCTTCCAACAGCACCTTTTGTACCTGTGCCTTGGTAATCACGGTTAAATTGGGGCGTTGCATGGCCGGGCGCAGATAAGCATTGGCGGTTGACCAACGACGGCCATGCTTGACCGTCATATGCATGGCGCCAAAGCCTTCCTGCTGCTTACCGTTGTAGTCTTCGGTAAAGTCATAGCCCGCCTGCTGCCCCGCTTCGATAAAGGCTTTATATAACGGGTTTTTCATTTCATTGCCGTTATTGACCCCTAACGGGCCACCGCTGCTGCGATAGTCATCATCACCATACGCCCAGTCATCGGCTTTTTTGAAATACGGCAAGCAGTGAGCGTAATCCCAGTTTTCAGCCCCTTGCTGCGCCCACTCATCAAAGTCACGTGCGTGGCCACGAACATAAACCATACCGTTAATTGAGGATGAGCCACCCAGTACCTTACCGCGAGGGCAATGCATAACACGGTTGTCGAGAAAGGGCTCCTCAACCGTGTGATACTGCCAGGCATATTTATCGGTATTCATCGGGATGGATAACGCGGTCGGCATCTGGATAAAAATACTTTTATCGCTGCCGCCGGTTTCAATTAACAGCACCGAATCATTTGGGTTTTCAGACAACCGGTTCGCTAACACACAGCCGGCTGAACCAGCGCCGACAATAATAAAATCGTAATCCGCCATAACTGTACTCAGAAAGGAGCCTCCAGAGGATTCATACCCACATACACGGATTTCAGTTGGGTATAGTGTTGTAGCGTCACCAGGCCGTTCTCGCGGCCCACGCCGGATTGCTTATACCCGCCAACAGGCATTTCTGCCGGTGATGCTCCGTAGGCATTAATCCAGCAAATACCGGCCTGTAATTGATGGATGACCCGATGCGCGCGGCGAATGTCGCGGCTGAAAACACCGGCCGCGAGACCGTAGTGAGTGTTGTTGGCACGTTCGATAACATCCTCTTCGTCACTGAATTCCAGTACCGACATTACCGGCCCGAAAATTTCTTCCCGAACGATGGTCATATCATCCTGACAATCGGTAAACACCGTTGGCGCGACAAAAAAACCATTCGGCGCCGAAAGCGGCTGCAGCGCATGACCACCACACAATAATGTCGCCCCTTCCGCTTTACCCTTTTCGATATAATCCAATACCAGTTGGTAGTGTTTTTCAGAAATTAACGCACCCAGGTTGACCATCGGATCCATTGGGTCGCCCGCAATAATATTGGCCTCTGTACGCTGTTTTATGCGGCGTAGAAACTCATCTTTAATGCCAGACTGTAAGAATACCCGGGTGGCGTTAGTACAGATTTCTCCCTGGGTATAGAAATTACCCAACATCGCGGCGGAAACCGCTTCGTCAATGTCGGCGTCATCAAAGACGATTAACGGCGATTTACCGCCCAGTTCCATGGTGACGTCTTTTAACGTTGTTGCAGCCGCCGCCATAACCTTTTTGCCGGTACCCACCTCACCCGTGAAGGAAACCTTTTCAATGGCAGAGTGATGCGTCAGCCATTCACCCACTTCGCGCGCTCCCTGAACCACATTAAACACACCTGCAGGCACGCCGGCGTCGATAAATATTTCCGCCAGCTTAGCGGCCCCCATTGGGGTTTCTTCCGATGGCTTAAAAATCATGGCATTACCACAAGCCAGTGCCGGTGCTGATTTCCAGCAAGCGATTTGCAGAGGGTAGTTCCAGGCGCCAATACCCGCGCAAATACCCAGCGGTTCGCGGCGGGTGTAATAAAAATCGCCACCCAGATCTTGCTGATTGCCTTCAATCGATGGCGCTAAACCCGCAAAAAACTCAATGGAGTCCGCGCCGGGAACCACATCAACCACGCTGGCCTCTTGCCATGGCTTACCGGTATCCAGTACTTCCAGCCGCGCCAGCTCGTCATTGCGCTCACGTAACAACGCAACCGCACGATTGAGAATACGGCTACGTTCCATACCGGTCATAGCAGCCCATTGCCGAAACCCCCGGGATGCACTGTCGATGGCCTGTTGCTGAATAAACTCATCCGCCACTTCCACCTGGTAGATCACCTCCGCTGTTGCCGGGTTAACGACATCAAAAGTCTCACCACTTTGGTTACTCAGGTACTGGCCGTGGATAAAGTTCTTCAGAATCATAGTGTTTCCTAATTAGATAAAGCCGCCAGCGTCTGATCGATATACGCTTTGCAGTGGCGCTCCGCCGCAATAAAAGCCTGATCCGGAGCGGTACTCAAGGTACTGCGCAACCAGAAGCCATCAATCATGGCGGCAGTCATCTCGGCCGCCACCAGAGCATCCGGCCGCGGCATCAGCGCCCGGAACGAACAGAGCAGGTTGCTGCGTAACCGCCGGCTGTTCACCTGCTGTAAACGCGCCAGTTCCTGCGAATGCGCCGCTTCCGCCCAGAAACACAACCAGGTTCGAGAGGCGGAAGACGATTGTTGAAACGCGGCAAAATTGGTTTCAACGATGCAGTACAAACGCTGCTTAGGTGTCAGCTGCTGCACTTCACTGCCACTTTGCAGGTTATCCAGCAAGCCTCGCTTCAGCTGTTCCAACAGAAAGCGCACAGCCGATTCCAGCAATGCCTGTTTGGTACCGAAGTGGTGATTAATTAACCCCACTGAAATACCCGCGATACCACTGATGGTTTTAATGGTTGTCCCGGACAATCCGTACAACTCTATTGATTTCAGTGTCGCTTGGACGATTTCTTCACGACGCTGACTTTGCGGTTTTAAACGGCTCATAGTTTGATTGAACGTTCAATTTAGATATAAGACTAAACAATTGATGTCTAAACATCAACACGAGGGATGCCTGAAAGTGGCGCAACGGCGGGCTTGCCAGGTAAATCACCTGACATTTTCTGCAAAATTTCCGTTAGATTTCTATTCTTCAGGGCACAGGAAAGAGAGGAAAAGCCGGCATCAGCTGACCATGTTGTATTCAAACCCTTTGATTCTAAGTCCCTTAGAGATGTAATCATTTACATGGATACCAAAACAACCGCTGCGGAATACCCCGGCAGGTTGGTAGAACTCGCCCTGCGCATCCTGTGGGGCGTTGGCAAGGTTGATAATCCGTTCCGGCTGGGGCTCTTTATCAGGCCCCAACACCATAATCGCTTTTGGCTTTAATGCATACCCGGGATCAGCCGACAAGATAATGCCAACCTCACCATTGGTCATCTCAATCAGGTAACCCGGTGGGTATAAGCCGATCATAGCGATGAATTTACGCGCCACCTCTTTATCGAACTGAGTACCGATATTACGATTCAGAATCTGCAGTGCATCAATCGATGACATTCCCTGCTTATAGCAGCGGTCGCTGGTCATCGCGTCATAAGCATCGGCCACCGTAACGATACGGGTAAATAACGAAATCTTGCTGGCGTCCAGGCCGCGGGGGTAGCCCTTACCATCGAGCCGCTCATGGTGGGTATACGCCACATCAACAGCACCGGGGTAAATATCCGAGCGCCCCATCAGCAGCTGCCGGGCATACGTGGTGTGGCGCGCCATTTCCTCGAATTCCTGCGGATCAAGGCGGCCGGGCTTATTCAGAATGCCCGTCGGCACTTTCATCTTGCCAATATCATGCATCAGACCACAAATGCCGATATTCTCCAGCTCGTACGGTGCCAGATCCATTTCCCGCCCGAGCGCAATCGACAACAAACAGACATTCACCGAGTGCTCAGCGGTGTAGTCATCCTGATGCTTGAGGCGCGTCAGCCAGAGAATGGCGTTGGGATTGTGAATCACCCGATCAACACAGTCTTTGACGGCCTCTTTCGCGCCGTCCAGGCTCATCGCCTGACCCAGGTAGGCAGTGTTCAGCAGGTATTTGATTTGTTGTTTTGTCGACTGATAGGTGCGATTGGCCTGAGTCAGCTGCTGCGCCACGTCGTGCTTTTCAACGTACAAAGTACGTTTACGCGGTATCGCCTGCCCTTTGGGATTATGCTCGTGCCATTCTTCTTCGATGACATCCACAATTACCCACTGGCAAACGTCCTGAACCATGCGAATATCGTCGGCGGATTCCAGCAAGAATCCCTGAAACAGAAACGGCGACTCGATCCACGGCCGGTCCAGTTCAACAATGTGCATCCCTATCGTTAATTCTGACACGTCCAGGCGCTTACGCGTGTGTCGTTTATTGATCTGGAACTTGCGGCCATTACGGGTGGTTGTAATGGAGCCAATCACAATGAACTACCTTCTTTATCGTTGTTATGAGGTCAGCGCCTGAGGCAGGCACCAACCGAATCAATCATGTTCAATGAGCCGAATCTTGCTACGGTCACCGTCGGCTTCAAACTGTAAGCGATGGCCAATCTGCGCCGGAATTTCTTCGGCCAAATGGGTGACGTACAGCAAGGTTACCTGTTGTTGCTCCACCAGCCGCGCAATAAACGCCAGCACCAGCTGTCGGCTTGGATCATCCAGCCCCTGACACGGCTCATCCAGAATCAGTAACGGTGGCTGCTTAATCAGCGCCCGGGCAATCAACACCAGCCGCTGCTCGCCGTAAGATAAATGCTGCAAGCTGTGATTCGCTTTTTCGCGCAGGCCAATGATATCGAGCCATTGCAGCGCCAGTGTGCGGTCACTATCGCCGCTGGCCTGATACAGACCGATACTGTCGTACAGACCGGAGATCACAGTACTGAGTACATTGGTACTGGCGCGGTATTCCCACTGCAGCGACGCCGATACAATGCCAATGTGTTTTTTAATATCCCAGATGGTTTCACCGCTGCCACGCTGCATACCAAACAGCCACAGGTTATTACGATAACATTGCGGGTTATCACCCGTAATCAGCTGCAGCAAGCTGGTTTTACCACAGCCATTCGGCCCCTGGATCGCCCAATGCTGACCCGCTTCAACCTGCCAGTCAAAACCGTCAAACAAGGTTCGCTCGTCATAGCGGATTGAAACGTCGGTGAGCCGCAGCAACGGCTGTTCCGCAGCCAGGGCATAGTCCGTCGGAGACGGTGGAAATTCCGGCAACGCCTGATCAAAGTGAAGCAACCCTGTCACTTCCGGCTGGCTCAGCACCTGCGCTCGCGGCCCCTGATACAACACCCGGGCATCGTGCAGAAACATCACATGCGTGATCCAGTGCGGCAATTCATCCAGGCGATTGGCCACCCACACGATGGCCTGACCTTGTTGTTGCAGAGTATCCAGCTCAGCCACCAGCGCCGCACGACTGGCGCTGTCCAAACCTTCAAACGGCTCATCAAGCACCAGCAAGTCCGGCCGCTGACGCAGGCTGTTAACCCACATCACCTTGCGACTCTCACCGGTTGATAATGAACGGAAGCCCTGATCGAGCAAGTGGCGTAAGTTGAGAACATCGAGCCAGCGCTCAACCGGAGCCAGCGGCGCCAGCAGATCCCGCACCCGGGTGCCAGCATCCGGGCAATCATTGAGATCACTCTGATCGAGTTTACGTTCTCGTTCGATCTGCGCAGCCTGAGCCTCAAGCGATACAAACTCAACCACGGATGGCAGCCCTGAGGCCACCCCATGACTGAGCGGTAAGGCATCAGCCAACAGACAGGACAAGGCGGTTTTACCACTGCCATTGGTGCCGCTGATCGCCCAATACTCTCCATCGGCCAGCTGCCACTGATCTACGCGGATGTGGCGACCGTCATGAAGACGGGCAGCAATATCACGAAATTCGATCATGACATTTAGCCCGGAGGCCAGCTCAGCGATCGTCCTCCAATGACGTGCAAATGAAGATGGAAAACGCTCTGTCCGGCGCCTTCGCCGTTGTTCACCACCAGCCGGAATTTATCCCCAAAGCCCTGATCCGCAGCGACTTTATTAGCCGCCAACATTAAGTGGCCGAGCAATGCCTTGTCGGACTCATCGGCATCACATAAACGCGGGATGGGTTTCCTAGGGATCACCAGAATGTGCATCGGTGCCGCCGGGTAGAGATCTTTAAATGCCAGACACAAATCGTCTTCATAAACGATGTTGGCATCCATTTCGCCGCGGGCAATTTTGCCGAAAATCGTGTCTTCTGACATGGTGAAAACCTCGGTTATGGCGTGTTAAAAGAGCCAACACCTTAGAAAAAATGTCCTTCTATTACAATAAGTTATTACCAGACAATGAACCGCATCACGCTCAATCTCCCATCACCAGATTACGGCCGGCTTCTTTGGCCCGGTACAAATGTTCATCGGCGCTGGTGAACAGTTGCTCCAGAGTGCGGGGTGTGTCGGTAACGGTCGACACACCCAGCGACACCGTTACCCTGACAAAATCATCCGGTATTTCAAAGATGCGCTCCTGCACTCCCTGGCGGAAACCGTTCATCAGACTCACCGCCTTATCATTATCCAGCCCCGGCAACAGGATTGAGAATTCTTCACCGCCGGTGCGTGCCACCAGAAAGCGCCCCAGAGATTCTTCCAGATACTGCGCCATTTGCTGCAACACCTGGTCGCCAGCCAGATGACCGTATTCATCGTTGATGCTTTTGAAGAAATCAATATCCATTACGACCAGACTGATCGGTTTCTGCTCACGAAATGCACGACTTAACAGCAACTCCGCTTCTTCACTGAAGTAACGCCGGTTGTAGAGTCCGGTGAGGTAATCACGCGTAGCCTGATGATGCAGTTTTTCGATGCTTTCCAACGCCTCAATATTGTTGGTCACCCGGCAGAAAAACTCCTCCTGCTGAAACGGCTTCATCAAAAAATCATTGGCGCCGTTCTTGATAAATTTCACCGACAGCGAGGCATCTTCCTGACCGGATAAACCAATCACCGCAATATTACGTTTCTCAAACTGGTGGCGAATGGCCTGCACCAGTTCAAAGCCATCCAGATTGGGCATGTGGTAATCCGATATCACCAGCCGAATCGCCGGATTGCTGCGCAGCAGCTCCAGTGCCTGTACGCCGTCTTCCGCCTCATGCACCCGGTATTGATGCAGGCACAGCAGTTTGGTCAGATATTTGCGAAAAGTGCGGGAGTCCTCCACCACCAGCACATCCAGCTCACGATTTTTATCCAACCGGTTGAGCATCTGAATGGCATATTGATACGAAAAGCGGGTTTCTTTAATGACGTAATCGGCCACGCCCTTAAGTAACAACTGCTCACGAGTATCACCGTCACTGGTCCCCGTAAGAACCACCACCGGTAAGCCCTGCTCCAGCAGGTAATCCACCAGCTCACCATTCGGGGCATCCGGCAGTGCCAGATCAATCAGGCCGGCTACCAGCTCATGCTGGTGCGCGAGGTACAACTCTTTGGCCTCAGCCATATTGGTGGCGTACAGCACGTCAAACGGCAGCTCCTGACGGGCGATATGCCTGAGGATTTTCAGGATGACACTGCTGTCTTCGACGATCATAAATTTCGGCATACACGCTCCCGCTCCAGAGAAATCCGCGGCCCACCGGTCAGACAGTGGCATGCAGGCGCCAGGTCACTGTCGATGAACCCTCTCTTCAGTCTAGAAGGCTGCAGCCGGAATGATGGCAATAGTGAAGGACTAAACTGTCAGCAACGGCATCGCACGGGCTTCCCGATTGCTGACTTACGTCAGCTCTGCCGCGGTTATGGCGCGGCCTTTTATTGAGACAACCGTCGAATTTGTTTACTATGCGCGCGATTTCTGATGAGAAGGCTCAGCTATGAACATCGTTGTTTACCCGGGTACTTTTGACCCGATTACCAATGGTCACACCGATCTGGTCGAGCGGGCTGCCCGTATGTTCGACCACATCATTCTGGCTGTCGCCGATAACCCGAAGAAAAAACCCATGCTGGATCTGGAGACCCGCGTCGATCTGGCAGAAGAGGTTTTAGGGCACCTGCACAATGTTGAAGTCACCGGTTTCAGCAACCTGCTGGCTGATTTTGTGAAGGAAAAACAGGCCAATATCATTTTACGCGGCCTGCGTGCGGTATCCGACTTCGAATACGAATTTCAACTGGCCAATATGAACCGTGTATTGGCTCCGAATGTGGAAAGTATGTTCCTGACTCCGGCCGAGAAGTACTCCTACATTTCTTCTACCCTTGTGAGAGAGATCGCATCCTTAGGCGGCGACGTCAGCAACTTTGTCCATCCGGCAGTTGCCAAAGCCCTGCAAAAGAGCGTTCAAAAATAAGCTAACCCCTGAATATCTGCCGCCAAAGCAGATGGCCCCTGACGGAGGTATGTCATGGCTCTGATTATTACCGATGAATGCATCAACTGTGATGTATGTGAACCAGAATGTCCGAACGAAGCAATTTCCGCCGGCGAAGAAATTTACGAAATTGAGCCGTCAAAGTGTACCGAGTGTGTTGGTCACTATGATGAGCCACAATGCCAGCTGGTGTGCCCGGTTGATTGCATCCCTCAGGATGAAAACAACATGGAAACCCAGGAAGAGCTGGAAGCCAAATACGAGCAGCTGACCGGTAAAAAGATCGCCTGATCATTCTCTGATAACGGTTTCTGTTCGATAAGAACCCCTGCTTCGCAAGAACCGGGGGTTTTTTTATTGCTCAATTGAATATATTTAATCACTACAATTGACGTCTCATCCCGGATTAGGATCACACATCCAGGAAGATTCTTCCGATCCGGTGAATGGAAAAGCTGAGTGATGTAAATGCATTGTTCCACTCACGCGATCGTTCATTGCTTGAACCCTTACGGCACCTTGCCCACACTAGCGGCTATCCAAGCGAAGGAATTCTCACCATGTTGAAGCGCACCCTCCTGTTACTCAGCAGCAGTCTGATGATTGCCTGCAGCCAGTCGCCAACGCCAACATCAGCCACAGCCACTTCACAATCGTCAGATAGGCTGCCGAAACAAGCGGCGATTGCCAGTGCCCATCCGTTATCAACCCAGGCGGGCATGGATATTCTGAATCAGGGAGGCAATGCCTTCGATGCCGCCATCGCGGTAGCCGCCAGCCTGGGCGTTGTTGAGCCCTACAGCGCGGGAATCGGGGGTGGCGGCTTCTGGCTGATATACCAGGCGAAAAAAGACCAATACACTTTTATTGATGCACGCGAAAAAGCACCAGCAGCAGCCCATCGTGATTACTATCTGGACGCGGCCGGTAATGTCGATCGTGACAGAGCCGTCAACGGCCCGACCGCGGCAGGTATTCCCGGTCAGGCGGCTGCATTTGCACACCTGGCCGAGCATTAC
>Ga0181592_10003342_pt1 | contig 13305 bp, 12 predicted proteins | sample 071ome_20_FD_133755 | JGI IMG/M metagenome (GOLD analysis project Ga0181592, IMG submission 133755) | Coastal salt marsh microbial communities from the Groves Creek Marsh, Skidaway Island, Georgia - 071412BT metaG (megahit assembly) | ecosystem: Environmental > Aquatic > Marine > Intertidal...
ATGTTTGAGTAATCTTTTGCGCCTGTCCTGTAAGAGTAATGTCTTCTTCTACCTCATTATAATTAGCATCAAGACCTATAATCTTTACAGAGTTAGCACCTGTTCCACCATTAGTATCTGCTGTGCTGCTAGAACTTACATACAATTGAGCAGCACTAGTAAGATAAGAATAGATACCACCTTGTGACCAAATAGTTTCTTCTGTTCCATTTACATCACCATTATATCCAAACTTATATATTGATTGGTGAAAAGCAATTTGTTCCCTAGAAACTTGCAATTCCCAAGGCTCATGCTTTCCTGTACGTGTCATTGAACTAGGCGTACCCATTTAACCACTCCCATTCTTCCTCTGTATATGGTAACATTAGAAACTTCCTTCTTTCATTGCGTTACTTAAAATTATTGCTCTGCGTCCTACTTGGTCAGCCCACCTCGAATCCAACATTTCGGTAGATGCAATATCAAACAATCCTTCATGAATTGCGTTCCACATCTTTACGAATTTTTTTAGTCGAGGTACACCCATATTAAAAGCCATGTCTATCAATATCAATTGACGTACTTCATCCAGTTCTTCTACGCACGGATGGGCTTTACATAATTCTTCTTCTACAATTTTGATGTCATTGAGGGCTAGATACCTTGCATCTTTTTCAGTTATACCATGTTCATAGACCACCTCCATGTTCGGAATGTCAAGGTAATCTAGCTCCTCTTTACTGATACCACGGTCTTCTAAGTTTCTCCCTATTCCAATGGTATCAATACCTAATGAATCTTGATAAACTTCCAGAACCAAACCTTCATGTTCAATGAGTTTGTTAATTAAATGTTCTCTGTTATATTTCATATGTTAAAGTTTCCTTGTATTTTTAACATTAGATGTTAAATATGCTAGGTTTTTTTGTTCTCTCCGCCCATCCAGATTCCAAATGCACCTGTCATGGCTCCCATTACAACGCTTACAAACGCTGACTGTGCTGCTGTTGGGTCTTCCAAGTTCATAAACCACTCTGCACAACGCCAACTCATTAGCGTCATTATCAGCATCATAAATCGTGGGAGTATTTTCCATTCAAGAATTTGCTTGGCTGACATCACTCATATATTCCCATAAATAAATCTCTTAATGGTGTACTATTATCAATCATACCACCACCTGCAAATTTAGGACCACCTTTATCTGTAGAGGGTGCAGACGGTGATGGAGAAGAAGGACTACCACCACCAATAGATGCTTCCATAGCCTGTTGTGCTGCTTCCTTCATAGCCTTGTTTGCTTCAGATTTAGCAATCTCAGAAGCTACGTTAGCGGCATGGTCAAACTGTGAACTGTTGTAACCACCACCCATTCCTGGTCCTTGTGAATAAGGGCTTGATTGAAAACCACTACCAGTACCATAAATAGCATCAATTGCATCTGGTGACAAGCCTCTACCATAACCTGTAGTTTGTTTTTGTTCTTGTGAAAAATCACCAGGAGAAGCACCACCATACATTTCTTGTGTTACCACTGGTGACTGCATACCTAAAACTTTACCAGCTATTGTCTGTGATAGAGCGTGCATAATTCCTGGACCTGAAATTGTAGGCTGTCCTAGTTGTTGACTACCTGATGCCATATTAGATAGAAAACCAAGACCTGACAAACCTGCACCTACTACAGGATTAGCAAATCCCACAACAGAACCAATGTTCTGCATCTGTGTACCTACAGGAACATCTTCTTCTTTTTTCTTTGCAGGCTGTGCGGTACTTGCTTTTTCTATGCGTTCTTGAAATACATCAACCATTAGTCTTCCTCAATCTTTGTTCCATTAATATGCTTAAAAAATGCTAAAATATTTTCATATGGTATAGGCGCACCAGAATAGTATTCTGCTCTACCATAATCAGGAACAGCAGGTCTAAAAATATTTTGTCTTGTATCATTCAAGAGGTCTGCCGTTTGTTTAGATACAGGGTCACCTGTCCTAAACTTTAAAGCCTTAACCATTTCTTTTCCATAATCCTCACCAAACAATGCCCCAAAAGAATCATTGATTGCTTTTAATTCTTGAAAACCATTTAGTCTCTGTCTTTGTGACTTAACATAAGCATCATATATTTCTCGTTTAGTAGCATTAACAGGTTTTAAACCATCAGCAAATATTCTACTGGAATTATTAATCTTATTAATGCTAGGCTGTAAAGCATACTTTGCTCTTGCTGTCAAATCTAAACGCTGGTTACGAAGGCCAAAGAAAGCAGGCAGTCCTACTTCACCACCAAATGTTTGGTCATATCCTGAAATAGTAAAATCACCAGGACCAATACCTTCTGGTAAGTTTTCACTATCGCTAAAATCACCCATTAACGGTGACACAATTTTCCAAGTGTCTCCTTTAGTTTGTTCGTAAGCCTTACGTTTATTAAGAAAGTTAGCAACGCCAGGGGTCAGAGGACCAACGGCAATTGCAAGACCGTTTTGAATCTTACCCATAATTCCTGGTTCATTAGAATATGTTTTACCATCAACCAAGTCTAGTGCTGCTTTTGTTATCATGGAAGGTGACACAAAAGGACCAACAGCATTTTCAAATGTTGCAAGCGCGGCCTTCTGAGCATCTTCATCCGTCAATGAACCTGACTGTGATGCACGTATGATACCTTTAGCAGCAGACTTCATAAATGCGAATGGGTCAAGCGGACCCATACTTAGATAGTTGACACCAACATGACCAACCTTATCTTTGTTAATACCACTCAGATAAATTCTATCTTGAAATGCTTCGTATGATGGAACAACATTATTGATTCCTTCTTCTTGCTCATCTGAGATATTATTAACATATCTTGAATCTGCAGACCAGATAGCAGGACCAAGACCAACTACAGTAGTTCCAGCGGCTCTCTTAGCGGCGGCTTTTTGTAGTTCTTTATTACCACTCATTGCGTCAGCATATGTGTATTTCATAAGGTTCTTTGTTACACGTGCCATCTCTGCAGGGAAAGCAATAAAGTCTGCGCCAAACCATTGACCACGAAGTTTCTTCAATGCACGAGGAACCGCATCATAGTTCGGCATCAAGTCTCTTGTACGTTGAGCCGCCATCTCTGCAATTTCTTTTGAGTTCTTATTAGGATATGCTTTTGCCATCATCTTCTTTGTTTCTTCAAAGTGAATGATTTTAAACATATCGTCTTCTGATTGATACAAGTTCTGAAGAAAATTATTTGTTTTCTTTAATCCTCTGGTTGCAATGGTTTTATCCATCCAATCTTCACCGCCAGATTTCTTAATAGCATTAAGGTTTCGGCGCATGATGTTTACATTAACACCACTGTTTGTCACACCAAGACGTGCATATTCAGCCGCAATATCAGCAAGTTCACGATTTGTTTTGTTTGCAAGAAACGCTGCAGTTTGTTCAAGTGCTTTAGCAGATGACTTAACCCCAGGTGTAATACCATTAGCAGTAAGAATAAAGATGTTACCAATAAGGTTACGACCATGTGTAGCAGGTGACAAAACAGTCTTAGCATTTTGTGACCAGCCTTTTGCTTTCATCCAATACTTTAAGGCAGAACCTTGGTCAGGCATAATCTCATCGAAACCATCTTCAATGGCTTTTTTATAGATAGGGTCTACGTAAATACCTTCAAGAGGATTTTTTACCTTACCTTGTTGTGCTGCTCCCTTACCTACAATTCTACCAAATCGTGTAAGACCTACATCACGAAGGTTAATATCTCTGATGCCTTCTGACATACCTCTTTTAGCAACGCCATTTGCTACCATCTCTTCTGCAAGTTCTGTAAGAAACTCGTTCTCTGCTTTGATAAGAGAAAGTTTAGAAAAAGTATTTGAGTAATTTTTAAGAGGGTCTTTGACTTCACCCCACATAAGTTTAACAGGGTCAGCAAATTCACCACGCTTGGAAAGAACTTTACTTGTGCCAGGAAATTTATCCATTCCCCTCGCACCTATAAACTCCATAAAGCCTGAATCATCAGCACTCTTCGGTATGATGCTACGAATAGTTTCTACAACTTCATCAGCAGGTGTTCCCATGTCTTGAAGATGCCTTGCAACACCCTCAATAACATCATCTGTAGGCATATTACCTACGTTTTCAAGTTGACCTGTTGTAGGATTATATGTCTTACCGTTTCTCCATTCATCAAATCTTTTATTGAGAGCCTTTCTAAAGTTGGCATCGTCAAATACTTCATATGAACGGTTAAGATATGTACCTAGATTGTTGTCAAAGGTTACCTTTAAACTATTACTTACAACATTATCTATTGCATACTTAGATAAGTCATCTAAGTTAGTACGCATTTCGTCAATAATATTTTTAGTACGTCCACCAGCCTGTGCAATCTGGTCATAATCTACCTTATTACGGCGCAAGTCATTTAAAATATTATTAGCAAGAGGTATAGATTCTTCTCTTACCTTTTGTAATATTTTTGCTTTACGCTGATGTCGAACAGTTCCAGGAATTTCTTGGGCAAGTTCTCTTACAAGACGTTGTTCTTTATTTTGAAAAAATGCAAGACGGCTTTCTGCCTTTGCAAGAGCATCATCAGAATACTGTAATGCACCATTAATAACATTATAAGAAGAATCCCAATCGCCTAGTTCGTCAGTGGCTACATCCTTTAATTCCTGTACAAGCGCATTAGTTTTTATTTCAGCCGCTTTCTGCTCACCCTTACGAAGGAATATTTTATTAGCAGTATCTTTGTCAGTGCCAAGAGTAGAAGAAAACTCAGCACCTATTCTACCTCTTTTTGTAATCTTTGTTTTAGGTACTACTGTGTCAGTTACATTCAAAGCCTTTGCTAAATATCTAGGAAGCCCCAACAACATTGATGCAGGTAATTCAATAGCCGTATTCTTGACAAAGGCATCCAGATAATCTAACAGATTAGGGTCATCGTACTCACCAGTTTCTGCTGCACGTCTTACCAGTTTTTCACCTTCCTCGTCTTCCATAAGCATATCAAAAAGATTATCACGAGGGTCTTCAACAATTGTAGTTGCCGCAGAACCTGCAAGACCCATGCCTGCATACTTAGAATACCTACGACCTTTACGACCTAACTTTCTTTTAGTATTTGTTATAGTTGCTCTTACACCAGGAACTGCTTTACCAAGAGTTGTTGCACCCCTTGCTATTTTGACAACACCTGTATATGGAATAAGATAAGAACCAATAGTACCTGTAATATTTTCTGCACCTGCAATAAAACCATCACCATGATATGGGTCAAATGTTTCACTTGCAAACTCTTTTACAGAATCTGGAACATATTCACCAACAGCATCAAGCATACTTGTAAATGGTTTTTCAATAAAGTCTGGCGTAATAGCACTTGCAAAACCTGCTACACCTTCATAGGTTTCGCCTAATGCACGACCTACTGTACGTTCTGCTACATCAGGAACACCATATATAACACCGCGACCACGAACATCTAGTTCGCCTTTTTCTCTATCCTCTTTAAACTTTTCATTAGCATCAAGAAAATCATCAGGGTCAACACCAAGAGATTGTACAGTATCACGATAGTTTTCCTTAGATAACTTTCCCTCTCTTGCAAGTCTGTTTAGTTCTTGCCTAGTTTCTTGAAATGTCTGTGAACGATAACTAATAGCCATTACTAGTAACTATCCTTATTTATTTCCAGAATTAGGGGCAGGGGCAAATTGCTCATGTTCGTCAACGGCTTGATTACCAGATTCAGGTTTTGTTTGATTTAATATAGCATTGTCTCCACCAACAGCAATACCAGTAGCTTTTATTTGGTCAGCAAATATTTTTCTAAACTCTGCATCTGCATCTGCAGGAGAAGTTCTTAGGTCATAATCACTATCCATTGCGTCTTGCCATAATTTTAAAGCATTAGTTTTTGCAGTTTCAAGCAAAGCAAGGTCTTTAGGATTCAGCATAAGAGTATCTTGTCCTAATAATGCGTTAGCCATAGCAATCATACTAGATTCTGTTGGTGTTGAAATACCAGCACCCCATTCACCAAGTTTAATCTTGTTTTCAATATCTTTTTGAATTGCGGATTGAACTGAAATAATATCTGCAACTTGCTGACGCTCTGCAGTACGTGCCGCTTCACCGACATCTGCTTCACCTTTAAGCAATGCAAGTTTTTCTGCTTGTGTTTTCTCACCAAGTTCACCCTCTTGTGCAACAAGTTCACCAACTCTTGCAAGTGGTTTTTCACCAGCCTGTGCAACCTGTGCAAGCAAACCTTTAGTTGTGTCAGCCCCAAGAAGACTACGACCAAACTCTGCAAGTTGTAGATACTTTTGCTTTTTAAGTTCTTCCTTACGTTGAGATTCTTTTTTACCAAGACCTTCCCGAAGAGATTTAAGTTCTGCCTGATATGCTTTCATCTCAGGAGAAAGAGTTTCTCTATCTTGAATTTTCTTTAGTGTTTGTTCAAGGAATGACAAACCTTCTTTTTGTTCCTTTTTAGTTACATCTGGTTCAGGTTTAGGCGGCATAACCGTAGAAGGCGGAACTTTTTTAGTTGGGTCAACATTTGCTTGAGGTTGTGGTTGAGGTTTTGTCATAGTCTCAACAGCCTGAGTAACAACTTCAGGTGTTATATCTTCAGTTGTTGTTGTAACCTTTGGTTGAGCCTGTGCTGTTGATGGAATAACAATATCTGTTTCTTCTGGCGGACCAAACAACATTGTACCAATGTCACGGTCTTCACCAATAGTCAAAGGTTTTTCTGTTGTTCCAATAATACCAGATTCTGCAGCACCCTCTTCATCTACATTCATAAGGTTAAGGCGAATTAATCCTGAAGCTGGGTCTTTAGCTAGTGTATTATCTTTCTTTACACGATACCAATCACCATCTCTAAATTCGTACTGTGTTTCTCTACCAGTCATATTAGAAACAACTCTACGCTCACCTTCTTGAAATGGTAATACCTCTTCTTCTTCTGTTTTAACTCCACTACCAAACAACATCATGTCGTCAGGTGACATAAAATCATCACCTCCAACAGTTCCTGCTTGTTGCCTACGAACTACACCACCTTCTTTAAATCCACCAAAGGCTCCTGCAAGACCTGCAATACCTGTACCAATACCAAGAACATTCTGTGCTAGGCTTGCTGGTGGAGCAATATAGGATGACGTACTATAAGTAGAAGGCGTGAAAGGAAAGCCACGAATAATAGACTGATACTCTTGCAAGCTTCTTGTTGGAAAAATTTGCTCTTAACGGAACTGTGAGTATCTAAGGTCAAGCGCACGTTGAGCCATTTGTTGACGTTCTAAACCAAGAGCCTGTAATGCTCCAATTTCTTTGAGAGCCTGTGCAGGAATAGCCGCACCCATCTGCGCTAAAGAACCTGCAGCACCACGTTCACGTGCCTTCTGTGCCTCAAATGCAGACTGCGCACGGTCATAAGCAGACTGAAGACCACGTGTTTGTATGTCACCCAACTGTTGTTGAAGATTACGACCTGCTTCTGCTTCAAGAATAGCTTGGCGAGAACCGCCAAAAGCACCTGCACGTGTAGCCTGTGCGCCAATGCCTTGTTGAACTGGTTGAAACTGACGAATTGCTTCACGCTTCTCAACATCAATAACTGCTTGCTGATAAGGTGACATGTATTGTGCGGCCTGTGGCGCACCAAACTGTTCTGTTTGACCTAGTGTAAGACCAAGAGCAGGTGTGTAATAGGTCTGAGCAGAAGACAAACCAGGACTTGCAGCAACGCCTCGACCTGCAAACTCACGAATAGCTTGCTGGGATGCTAACTGTTCTGGTTCAAACTCAGCAATACGAGGACCAGTATATGCCTGATAGCCCTGTTCTTCTTCTCGTTCAGCCTGCCCTTTTGCACGTTCCAAAATATCCGTAATATACGGACGGAGTTCGGTAGGAAACTCCGAAGTAGTTGTTTGGGTTGTTGCTGCTGGGGTTCCACCACCTTTACTCATCTTTTAGTTCCTTTGTTACTATATAGTGGGTTTGTTTGTACCCACGTGTTTCTAACTTTTTTATCCAGCCTTTGCGTCCTACTATTTCTATTCTGTCACATTCTTGCGACACTGCAAACTTTTCAAATATTTTTGTGTCCACCCAACTATCAATATTTTTACCACCCATCAAAACAATACGTAATGCTCTTCTTTTTTGATACGGTAGTATTTCTGTAACTGCAGAATAGATTATTTCTTTTTCGTTATAACCTACAAACAATTGCATTGTACTATTCATTAGTCGAGACAATACAAAATTAGTGTCAAAGTCTCCATCATTATATTCAATGGCTCGTTGTAGCATCGGCTTTACAACAGGCCAAACAAGGTCTACATCATCGACCTTGACAAGAGTTTCATCAAGCATAAGATTTGGCTATTTTCTTTCCATTAATTTGGTTAGGTTGTTTCTTTTTGCCAAACGCTTTCTTGCGAACTTCTTCCCTAAATTCGTCAAGTATTCTTGCTCCTGCATCAGAGGAGCCATTACCAAGTGCAGATACCGTGTAAGCATCTACAACATATTCATCAGGACTTAGCAATGCCGTATCAATATTACCGCCACCTTTTACTTTAAAAGCGACATTATCTGACATACCATCACCACGTCCACTATCATTCACCATTCCTGCAAAGCGACCACCACCATTAGTGCTTGCGGCATTTTCAATTTCACCACCTTGATTTGCACCCACAATTCTAAACTGTGCAGGGTTTACATTATATCTATAGAACTGAAGAGGGTCAACAGGTCTGCCATCACGTTCAATAAATGCTCTTTCAATACGTTCTTGTGTCAAAGGTTTATCTTCAATGTATTCCAATGATTCTGAACGAGGACGTGAAACTTCTAAACGCTCACGTGGTGCTTGCTCTGGCATCTTAGGTTTATCATAAGTACCTGCAAGAGTTGCTGCAAGAGGTGTAGCGGCTTGTGCGGCTCCAACTTGTGCGGCTTGTTGTGTTGTAAGTTGTGTAGGAACTCCAGCTAAAGCCTGTTGTACAGGTGTTACTTGTGCTGCAGGACCACCTAATGCCTCAATACCTTGTGCAAAGTAAGAAGGCTTTGTAAGTTGTGCTGTAACTTCTGCGGCTGTTGGAGCCGTTGCACCAACTATTGGAGATGTTGCGGCGGCTTGTGCTGTTTGTTTAGCCACCTCTTCTTTTACAATTTCTTCTCCAGGAACTTGTGCGCCACCTAACATACCTGCCATCTTAGCACCACCAAAAGCCATAAGACCGTCCATAGCGGCTCTGCCAATATCACCCTTGTTTGCTACAAGAGATGTACCACCTGCAAGCATAGCGGCTTGTAAAGCAGATAATCCACCACCTGTCATAATATTACCACCAATAACAGCAAGCGAAGGTAGAATGTCTTTAAGTTTAAACGCTTCAGGCAAACCTGTTGATGGATTAATAGTCAACTGACCCATTGTCTGTAACGCAGCAACCTCTGGCTTTGTCATGTGTACAAGTTCTGTATCACCCATTCTACCTTTCATAGCCAGTAGATTGGCTAATCCAGATTTAGGTGCTTGTCTATTTATCATATATGCCATATTAAATTACCTTATTTGGAGCCATATAGTTTGACTGCGCTTTTGTATTATCTGCTTGAAAATTACTTATATTATTATACACCGATTTCTGCTGTAATGCCAGCCCTGAATTAGCTTTTTTACCAAAGTAATCTTTTGGTTGTGCTATTCCACTATTAACATTTCCTACAAATGTGCTGTTATTAAGCAAATCAAAATATTTTTTACTGTCCATTAGTTTAAATCCACCCATCCTGTACTGCTTACATACCCTTTAAATTTTTCTTCGCCTAATGAAAAGGCAATATCACCAGGAGAAGGGCGACCAATCTCTGTAACAGTGACAACGCTATAAACTTTTGTAGCAGGTTTACTATCTACTTGTGCATCTCTTGTGTCAAGTTCATACGCTAAAGCATCAATAACCTGTCTCAAGTCTCTGTATAGTTCTTCTACCGTCAAGTTTCTGATAGATGAATAGTTAGGTAACTGAGGATAGTTAGCCATTACCGCATACCATCAGGTTGAATATTAGCACGTACAGAACCCCAACGCCATGAACTGTCGGAACTTGCTGACACAATAATCTCTGCTTGTCTACCACGACCACGTAAGTCTACTTTCTTTGTTGACTGTGTAATAGTGTATGGTCCTTTTGTTATCGGAGTACTGTTTGGGTATTCGCTAAACATAATACTAAACTGAATACTACCATTGTTTGTAATAGTGTAGTCAGGAATAATTCTGTCAACAAATAAAAGTTCGTTACCGTCTTGAATATCAAATGAAGATGATTCAAGATATGAAGATAATATTTTACCATTACCAGTATAAACATTTGCAGGTTCGTTATTCCAAATATATCTACTATCTGTTGCTGATACACGACCTGCGCCAAGAGTGTTATCAAATACTCTTTGACCTGCTATTACAGAATAAAAAGTTGTACCATATACCCAATGATTTTCTTTGTAGCTATAGATAATATATGCGTTAGGTTCTACAGAAGTTCCAGATGGATAAAGCCACATAATTTCATTAAACTCTGCATTAACACCTGCATATACCTTATCTTTATTTATCATGTTAAAGTTATCATATAAGTATCTACGTACTGTACAGTCAAGGTTTCTTACACGACCATCAAAAGCATAGAAGTTATCTTCTCCCATCCAGTATGAAATACCATCCACATCAACAGCAGCATGAGGAGCAATCAATCCACAGTTTGTTCCTACTTGTTGAAATGCAAATGTAAACGGTGGACCAACATATTGCTGTGTATACATTGCTGTATCTGTCCAAACATGAATAGCATTACGAGAGCGAATAGAACCCATAATTTCTGTACCACCTGTAAGAACTACTTCTCCTGATGTAGACGAGATAGAAGGTGTCCAGTTTGTATAGTCTTCTTGGTCTGACCAACGAACAAGCATTGGATTATATTCGGCAGTACCAAATTCAGTTGAACCGAAAGCAATCAAATGTCTATCGTTAGGTGACACACGAATATAGTTATTTATTGAAGGTGCTGCAGAAACGACTACGGCACGTTCTGGTGTGGTAGAAGAATCTGCATCAAAGTAAAATATCTTACCGCCTCTTCGACATGCTACCATGTCTTCACCCCAGTTGTCTAGGGTCCATTGAGAGTTAAGGAATGTAATAGCACCTTCTGCAGCAGGCTGGTTCCAAGCACGTTGGCCTGTTGTACTTACTCCTGCATTATAAACACCTGCACCATAACCAGTACCCTGAATAGGAACTGTATTTTGAGTGGTTAGAATAAACTCCATATCTGCAGTACCACCTTGACTTACTGTATTTGTAGCAGTCGTAGTAGCAGAAATTGTAAAGCTATTTAGATTATCTACAGCAACAACAGAGTATTCACCAGAAAGAAGAATACCACTATTACCAATAGATGTTGCAGAAGAAATAAATATTCTATCACTAACGGATACACCATGGTTTGTTAAACTAACAACAACAAGAGGCGAACCTACAGATGTATCAAATACACTTGTTAATGCAACAGCCGACACAAATGGTGTGATGTCATAGAGTTCATTTGATTTGATTGCATAAAGAAACTTCTCTGTTCCAAAAGACGCAAACTTTTTTGTGTCATTATCTGACCAAGTTATGATGTCACGAGCAATACCAGTATATGCAGTTTCTATTGCCTTGTTATAGCCACGAAGATTTTCTGGCTTTCCTTCACGAAAGCGTACACGGTTCCCATCGTACCATTTACCTTCTTCAGCGTATTGTGTAGATTCTCTGTGAAAGCCTGGTATGAATTTAAGGGTTGATAGTCTTCCGCTAGTAGAAGCCATAGTTTACCTTTTCATATCTTGTATTGCTACCATGTCAATATATGCACTTGTTACACTTGCAGATACTGAATAACTCCGAATAGAATATGCAAATAAATCTACTGCGGAAATTGATGTTGTAAATGTAGGCACTGTACCATTTTTAAATTTAAAGTCACTTGCAAATGAAAGTGTTTTACCACCTGACGTTGCATCTTGAATGACATAAATAATGCCTTGCTGACCTACATTAAGATTATCTGGTTGACGTAGTGTACTATCTGCACTTACCTGAAATACAAAGTTATTACCTGCATCCATGTCAACAGCAAAGATGCTTGTATCAGATACAGCAACAGTAACAAGAGGTGAGTAAGCAGAACCTGCACTGACTTTTATTTCACCATTAAATTCTGTAAGAGATGTAAAAATATTTGTTGAGCCATATGTATTTGTGTATGGTGAACTTACTTGTGCATAACGAATGTCAGTTGTTGACAATGCTAATAGTTTCGGATTAACATCTGTTGGGTTTGTGATAGTAGCCGCAGCAGATACTTCAATTTCACCAATGCTTGTAAGAACATTTTTTGTTACAATGTTAGTAAAGCCAAGACCGCTTGCATCAAGACCACGAACATTAGTACCATCAGTTACAACAAGAAATGTACCAGAGCCAGTTGTTGATGTATTAACAGTAAAGCCTGTTGCGGTTGCTCCTGTATTCATAATACGAAGAGTACCAGTACTAGATGTCTGTGTTACTTTATTATGTACAATATAAAACTTTGATTGTGCTGGAAGAACAACATTAGCCGCAGATGCGCTAACAACATAACCTTGAATTTCAAGAGCGGCGGAACGTGCTTCATCTGACGCACCATTATTTGTTGTAAGCGTATTGTCACCTACAATTTGTGAGCCAGATGTTCCAATAGTTGTGTAAGCACCAATAGCATCATCAAGCAAGTCAATGACGTTTTGGTTTAGAATATCACCCCAAGAGTTTGGGTTTTCACCGTCTGCTTGCTTTTCAATCCTAATTCGTGTGGTATATGTAGATGCCATGCTTCTCTTCCTATAATTACAATTTCTTTATATTATATACTACTTTACTCGGTCAGACAATATTTTATCCAGTTTGTCTTCTACTCTATGCAACGCTTCCATTACTCTATTCATGTCATCACGAAGTTCCATTTTAGTTGCATAATCTTCACGTGTTCTATTTAACAGAATCTCAAGACGCTTTAATTCGGCTGACATAGTATTAATCCACCAGCCACCGCCAACAATAACTAGACCAATTAATACATCAATAAGTTCTGTCATTTCCATTTTAAGATACCTTTATGCTAGGCCAAGTATTGATAGGAGCATTACCATCTGCAACTGTGTTGCCGTCTACTACTGTTGTAGGTGTATCAAA
>Ga0181592_10003351_pt1 | contig 13282 bp, 18 predicted proteins | sample 071ome_20_FD_133755 | JGI IMG/M metagenome (GOLD analysis project Ga0181592, IMG submission 133755) | Coastal salt marsh microbial communities from the Groves Creek Marsh, Skidaway Island, Georgia - 071412BT metaG (megahit assembly) | ecosystem: Environmental > Aquatic > Marine > Intertidal...
ACCAATGGTGTTTCACTAGGGTCAATACGATATATCACATCGGATAGATCTTCTCTCTCACCAACAGCACTAGTAGTAGTATATGTTGCCATTGTAATTTTCCTTAATCAGTTATTTAGTTAGTAAATATGCGACCGCATCTTCTTTGCGACCGCTCGAACTTAATTTATCAAAAGCCGATTTTCGGTTTTGTTCGGAAACATTTACTTTAGATTTCGGTTGACCGGACTTGATCATCTTCGGTGCTTTCTTTACCTTTTTCGTTGCGGTTGGTTTACGTGATTGTAGTGCATCGTAAAGGTAGGCACGTCTGAGTAAGTCGACAACACGACTATCGGTAGTTGCTGCAATCTCTTGGTCAGTAAAACCAAATCGCTTAGCATAAGTAACAATGCCTGAACGTTCTTTAGCAGCTACATCATTGTCTTTCCATTCAGGTATTCTCTCTAAGAGTTTTGCCTGTTCGGTTTCGATATGACGTTGATGTAATGCCATTTGCTCTTGTTGCAATGCTTGCAATTTTGCCTGCTTATCACGTGCGTCCTCTTTTTCTTTCATATAAGTAATAGGGTCACGTTGATAGAGCTCTGCCCACTCTTGCTCTGATCGATTACCTTGTTCCATTTGGGTCAAAGCATTTTTCAGTAGCTCAAGATTTTCAGCATAATATTTCCTCTCTGCCTCAACTTGCTGCAAGTCTGCTTGGACTTTTTTACGTTCCTCAGCTGCCTCACGCAATCGTTTCTGAGCAGTCGCCTCGATTTGATAGGACTTGATGAGATCATCAGCAGTTACTTCGACCTCCTCACCATCAACCTTAGCTAAATATACAGTGACTTCTTCTTCATCAGTTTCTTCGTCATACTGTTCGCTTTCTTCCTCCTCATCGAAATAATCAGCTTGGTCATCGACTTCTGACTCAATTTCGTTTGGGGTTTCTTCAGCGGACACCTCAGGGGTGTCGTTCGACTCTTGAATATCCTCACTTGCCTGACTAGGGGTGTTATCTCTATTCAAAAGTAAATTTACTGCATCTGTTTTATCTAATGCAATATTTTCAGTGCTTGTTCCATCGTTAGGAATACTAGCCATGTTTTTTACTCCATTGTTGTTATTTTTTACGAACAATGCTTTCAATTTGCTGCGATGCTAATTTACCGGTTGCGATCAACGAGTCTATTTGACCCTCGATCTCATTCAGTGCTCTTAGCAAATAAAAAGCCTGTTCCCTTTTCTCAAAATCACTTGGTTCGGTCGTTGACCAATCGGTGATATAAGAATCTTTTAAAACTGTAAAAATCTCTGTCAGTAATGGATTATTGCGTAATGTTTCCGCTAATAAACCACGTTGTCTTTCGTCATCTAAACCCATAAAATCTTCCCTTATGCTTTAGGTAAATTCGTACTAACGTCCCCACCTAATGATATTTTTTGTTGTCTTAGATCTAATTCTGCTTGCAGCTCCTCACGTCTTAACATTAATTGTTGCTGCATTTTTTCTCTCTCTAGCTCGATCTCTAGCATCATTTTTTCTCTCTCTAATGCGATATCCGCTTGTAGTTTTTGTCGTTCGATATCAGTTTGCAGTTGAGCTTGCATTTGTGCCATGCCTGCAGGGTTTGCTGCATTTGCTTGTTGCTGTTGTTTCTCAGCTAGTGCTTGATCTATTGCCTCAGCAGAATTAAAAAATTGTGTTGTGTCTTTAAATCCTGCCATCTCGACAATCTTAGCAAGTGTTGTGACATATTGACTTGGTTTGACTACAGGATTGTCCATTCCTAATTGCTGAATGAGCTGCTCTTGTTTGCCTGCAATCTGCAGCAGCATTTGCATCTTTTCATCTTCTTTACCATTACCAAGTCCAACATCAACTGATATATCAAATTCGTTGTCCCATTCTCTTGGGTCTACATCAACATATTCATTACGTATGCGAATGATGCGTGATTTCATCATGTGTTTCTGACATAGTAATAGAACTGTTTTTGCTAAATCTTTGCAGCCTGTTTCAGCGAATACACGTGCAATCATCTCAGTCTTGAGCTGAGCACCCTGTATAGTTGAATTTACAGCCTGTGCAGTAGTCGATTGTAAAACTTTTGGGTCTAAACCCAATGATGCTTTTGAAAAGCCTGTACGTTGATCTCTGACCTGATCTATATATTCGAGCATATTGAAACCACTTGTACCAATTTGAGGTACTGCAAGCGGCTGCACCATTCCCGGAGCTCTCATGCGTACAATATTGCCCGGTCTTGCAGATAATAGATCTTCTAAGTTAACTTGCCCCTCGACAACACCAACACGTGAATTATTTGTGAGGTACATATTATCGAGCAGCTGTCTTAAAATTGTAGATTTAATAAGCTGCAGATCTTTAACCATTTCTGCGACTGAGCGACCGACCATTCTATGTGGCATCAGTATCGGTGATAAGATGCAGAATGGTATATGATCAAATGCCTCGTTTTCTAATACGAAATTTTCTTCACCAATGCATAAAACACGTCTGAGCTCAGGAATACCATCGCCATCATAGTCTGCACGTATATAAATTTCATTGACCAAACATTCATGCATTGTTGGGTCGTTTTTACTTTCTGAACGAGTGCCTGACTCAACTTGTTGGAAACGTTGTTGTACTTCAGCCTCGTTATCAATCTCGTTATATCCTGACTTCGATAATACAGTGTCATAATCATAACCAAGATCGACAAGATCACCGACTTTCATGCTTGATCTATGTGCAACAAAATCTGCTGTTTCTAATGATACTGAACGTCTTGAGAATAAAAATTCTTCAGGTGGTACGTTCATGATTTTTACACGACCACTATTTTTACGTCTTTTTACATCAACGTCATAACTTACCAAAAGTGGAATTTGGTTATCAGGGTCAATAGCATCATCACCATCATCACCATCATCTGCGATACCTATCTCATTCATAGATTGTGACACGATTTCTATATCGTCATCATCAACCAACATTGTTAATTCATCTTCGCTGAGGTTCTGATATGACTCCTCAACAGTTTGTATGTTTTCTTCCCAAAATACCTTTAAGACACCAATCTTAAACAGCAGTGAATCTTTGAACCAATTATAAATATTCACAAAACCATTATTATCATTATTGATGACATAATTAACAAGATCGGTTGCCTGTTCGGCAGCTTTCACATCTTCAGGATTACGTGCAACAAAATGAGCAAACTTATCTGATGATTGAAATACTTTCATGAGCTGAGGCATGATGTATTCGATTGTATCAGACACTTCTGTAGCGACCACTTGTGATCTGTTTTCTACTTCATTGCCGAATGGCTCACCAAGATAATAATCTAATGTTTCAGATCGATCTAATGAGTATTCAGTATCGTAGTAATTCACTGCATCGACCATGTGGTCATTGATCAGTGACTGAAAATTATTGTCGTCCATTTTCGGCATTATTTTCCTACTTTCTTCATTGCTTTTTGGTGTGCAGCTTTAAAAGTCGAACCATTTTTTATATCTTTTTTCATTTGTGCCATGTGTTTCTTACTGTGATGCTTGCTATGTTCCATCAGCATTTTTTTTATATAAACTTTCACGATGACCTCTTTTCTAATCCCCTATATAGCTATACCACCCTGCAACAATGTATTTTTCATGACTGTCACTTACGACACCTCTATGTGTATGCGTCCAATCAGTTGGAAATATTATTGTCAGTCCTTTTTCTGCTTTTGTTTTTAATTTTTGGTAATAAAATTCTGTACCGCCATTTTCCAAATCATTTAAATAAGTTAAAAAAGCCAAACATTTATTGCTTGTTGCTTTACCTAACCTCTCAAAATGCCACCTCTTAAAACCACCTCCCGGTGGGTAATATTGTATGTTCGTCATTGTATCTATATTGAAATGTGACATTCCATTTACATATTCAAAATCTTTCGTATAAGCGTCTAAGCATTTCTGTAATTCAATGCGATACGATCTTATTGGTTGGTGCATTTCATCTTTACCAAAACCTATATCAAGCGAGTCTTTCGCATCTTTGTTGACCACTAATTTCCCTTGACTTATTGTATTGCCTGATGCAGCCATCTCTTTGTTTGTTTCGAAGTAATCAACCATCAGATCACAAACGACAGGGTCAATATAATATCCGCCAATAAATGTAGATTTATCAATAGACTTATCTCTCTTGATCATTACTGTCCCTTTCTTCTTTTGTTCAAATCCTTGTAATAACCATTAAATTTATTTGGGTAATGTTTTTTCTTCAAATCCTCATACTCAGAAGTAGTCAGAACATGGTGCTTAAAAACTACTCTTTTTTCAGTCATAGGGGTTATATACATCATCGGCTGCCCTGCAATGAAGTCGTACTGTTTACCAACCTCAAAAAAACAATTTATGTGTGTTGCAGGTTGGTTTTTAAAACTGACAGCACCTGACGGCATCAATAATCTATTTTCATAATGGTTATGAGAATAAACAGCTTGTGAGAAATAAAATGATATATCTTTCCTACAACGCAACATATAAGGCGAGTGTATTTTTAAATGATACAATGGTAAAAATGCACCGCCTGTCTGCAAAACACTATGTTCCGACATACCATAATTAAAAACAGATGCGGGATATTTCCAAGTATATGTATTATCTTCATTAATTATGATGCATAAATCTGCCCACATGGGCAACACAAACATATTATGAAACATACTGATAAAACCATCACACCTTTTGAACGTAGGTCTTTTTATCTTATGCATACCATCATCAACGATTTCTGTTGGGTGTAATGAGTGAAACCATTTCGGTAAATATTTTGTAAACTTATCAATCGGATAATCGGTACTTATTTGCTCATTATCAACAAAAACATCAACAGTTATTGTGCTGATTTTATTCCATACAAATATGTTCTTCATTAATCGCCCTTTTGTCGTGGGTATATGATCTCTACACCCAAACGTTTCTGCTCCTCACTACGAGGTCTAAGTATGGTCTTGCCTTTAGTGTTTCTTAGGCTGCCATCTTTAGCTAAATAATTTGATTGTCTGATGCTGCGTGCTTTTACATCGTATGCCTTGAACTCACCGGTGTTACGATCTAACGTCACGATATCGATCAACCCTAATCCCATTAATGGAACAAATACGAGCAGGTTGGGATTTTCAGTAAACTCTAATTGAACCTCGAGCTCAGCCTTGATGCCCTCAATCGTTCGCTTATCCCTTTTTGGCATATCACCATTTCACTCTGTTTGCCCAATATGCAGCGGACATTTTGCCCTTTTTAATGTTTTCTGCGTGTCGTGCTTTAAACGACTTCTTTCTATTCTTTTCACTTTCGGACTTAGGGTTCTTACCTGCACCCTTAACACCTTGTTGACCAAAACGTATGGTTTTAACCTGATCACCGGATTTCGCTACGACTACGTGTGACTTTGTAGGGTGACTTGGGGTTCTTTTCGGTTTGTTGTAACCATCAACACCTACTCGTGATAATCTTGGGTCTTTAGCCATTATCTGCCTTGTCCTCGATATTTTTTTAAGCTGCGTCTTTTAGCTTTATTCATTGTCGAAGTTATGGGTCTACGACCTTGTGATGTACCTTTTATTGTAGGTTCATGCAGCTTAACTTCTTTGACCTTAGCCATTAATATTTTTTCTTGGCAGTCTTAGCAGCTTTTCTAAAATCATCTCTCTTAGGTGCTTTACTGCTTTTTGCACTTCTCATGCGTTCTTTGCTGCCTGCTTTTATGCGTTTTCTTTTTGCGTGAATATTATCGTATAAACCTTTACTTTTGCCCGGCATATTGACCTCCAAATTGTTCCACCTACGTTTAAAAAGCTATTCAAAAAAGGGATTTAAATGCGTGTTCTTTTATTAGTAGGTGGTTAATCTAAATTCTTTAAAATCCACGCAATTACATCAACTGTCCAACCATTCCCAATCATCTTGTATCGTTGGGTATTTGATACACCCTCTGTATAGTTGTCAGGTAGTGTTTGCAGTCGTTCACATTCTAAAGGTGTCAGCTTACGATAGAAAAATTCATTCCTATATAAACCACTATGTCCACCCTTTCCACCTTTTGATTGTGCTGTAAGAGTAGCAGCCTTGCCACTAGTTTTATAAACTCTTGAACCCTCTGAGTAATTTCGTGATAAGTTTTTCCCATCTTTCAACCTACGACCGCTCTCTAAACCATGAGAAAAATGTAATCCAGCAGCCCCAATAGCCACTTTAGGCTCTGTGTTACCACCTTGCATAGAAGTAAGTGTCGGACTCTTGCCATCAGGACTGTATATTCTTTTAATCATATCGTGTCCGTTTATATCCGATGCATTTCCGACTTGCATCGGTTTATCTGATTTTTCACGTACTCCAGTCATTGACTGATTCCCGAAGCCTTTGTAATCTCTTGCCATCAAACAATGGGATTTTTCTATATTAGAACGATATGTTTCTTTCCCTTGATTAATAACTAGATCTGCGACTTCATTATTTTCGAGAATATCACGTAATACAATACCCCTATCATCTGGTTGCCTAATATTTGGAATGTTCGTCCAATACAAACGCACCCTATTCTGTGCAGATACGAGTGAACTATTAATCATAATAGGCTCAACACCGAGATGTTCTGTTATGACATCTTGGTATTCTTTTTTCATACGAACATTTTCGAGTAGAAAATATTTTGGTCTACATTCTTTTAGTACACGTACAAACTCAAAAAACAACGCTGAACGAGGGTCATCAAAATTAAGTTGTTTCCCTGCAAAGCTAAAACCTTGACAAGGACTGCCACCACACAATAAATCGATATTTTGATATAGATCACCCCTCACCTCCCTTACATCACCAATATGTACAATGTCAGGATAATTGGCTTTTGCTACTTGTATTGCATATTTGTCGACTTCTGACGCATAATATTTATCTACGTCAAAACCGCATCTTTCTATAGCAACACGAGCACAAGCCATTCCATCAAAGAGGCTTAATACTTTCACGTTAATCTAAATCAAATTTGTAACCATTTCTTGGGAATATCGTGTCTACGAATATCTCGATATCGTCATCTTCCATATTCTGTCCCTTGAGTATATCGTGCGATAACATACACAACGCAGTTGCAATCGTGTCACCGCTTGCAATCCCTTGAACCATTAAATCAGTAATGATCTCACCGAAAAAATTATAAGCATCATTAACATCGTCATTATCTAATAATTCGTAATATTCTTTTGTGTGGGTAGGACTTGGAAATTTGATGATATTACTCATACTATCCAACCACTATTTCCATAATCAATCTTTTGATTGAATTTGTAACCTGCACCGCTGCCTGATGCTCGAACAGCCATACCTGCAAACGTCAGCATCAATGCATCAGCAATATCCGGTGATCGATAACCACGTTTTTTCATTTGCTCTTTACTTTCGACTTTGAACTTACCGCTCGATAAAATCTCATATTGCACCGCAGTCAGCTCGTTAACGAGCTCCTCTTGATCGGGTATTAGTACATCTTTTTGCTCTAGCCATTCCCGGCATTTAAACCATAGCTCATCACGCAAACGCATATATCGATCATTCATACTCGAACTCTCAGCAACATTGATGCCACGTGCCGGTAAATCGAGCTCAACGAGCCTATCTACCACACCTGCACCCAAACCAATCGAATCGATCAGAATTTCACTAGGTCGGTCTTTGTAAGGGGTTGATTCATACTCAGCAACAATGATACCTACAGTTTCCATCAAATCCTTGCCACCCCAATGCTTGATTGGCTCGGTAATGACGTTTCCCTTACGTTTACACAATGCACATCGATCTGAACCCATACGAGCTATATCAATGCCCCAAACAGGTAAGACGTTGGTTGCCTCAACGTCCCTACCTACTGCCGACTCAACGAGGACACGACCCATAATCGCATTGTCATCAGTTGTAGGGGGTAAGCCAAGTACACGTACTCGAAATACATTGGAGTCCTCACCATATTGACGTTTCATATCATCAATATATTGAGGGTCGACAGTATCGGCATCTGCACACGATACAGTCATTGTTTGCCATGATTCAGAATTTCGATAGAACGCATCATAGAAAAAACCCGATGCCCGGTTGGGGTTACCAACCATAATCGTTTTCGCATTATGTGTCGACATAGCTCCCTGAGCGACCTCGAATATAACATCGGGTACACCTGATGCCTCATCAATGATAAACAGCATATTGGGTGAATGGAAACCTTGTAGTGCCTCCGGATTTTCACGTCTACTCGTTCTTGCCACACAAAAACTATCAGGTGCGTTTTTTAGTGTGATCTTGTCGGTACGAAATTCAAACTCATCTTGAAAACCTTTGGGCATCATTTTGTGCCACTTTTGGATTTCAGACCATAATATTTGTTCTAGCTGAGATGCACTATTCGCTGTACACGCAATTTTACATGGGGGACGTGTCGTTAAAAACCAAAGTACGCAGAACGACAAGAAAGTTGTCTTACCTACTGCGTGCCCGGAACGTATTGCGAGTCTGTTGTGTTTTGCGATTAGATCTAATGCCTCACGTTGCCACTTTTGTGGTTCAGCTTGTAGTACAGTTTGCACAAATAATACAGGATTGTTACGCAAGGCGATTAGAGTGTCTGCCGCATCTCTAATTACTTTAGCCATATTTTAAATTGAAAATGGACATAGCCCAAACTTGCGGAGTTAAAAAACTATGTCCAAAAATTATTATATAATAGAAAAACCCCTGAGCACAAGTTGTGGGTGAACAGGGGTCTTTTTTGATAAAGGTGTATATATGTATATTATATCAAACATACGTAGGGTATGTTATCATCATTTATACTTTATACTGTAAAGGATTACAAACGAATAATTATACCGCCTTGATTTTTTTCACAATTTTTTTTAAGGGGGGTATTGAAATCAAACCCGCCCCCGCCCATTTGGCAGACAGGGGTCTATCACCTTTTTTTCAGGATTTTTGCACGTTTTTGGCAACTGTTTTGGAAACCTCAAAATAAAACCGCAGAAATCTGCGGGTTTCAGACCCATTGCACACGTCTACATATCGTGTTCATCGTGTTCGATGACTTCTACATCAACGACTTCACCTGCATCGATCAACCGCTGCTGCACTTCTTTCAGTGCTGATGCGAAGTTGTTTTCTACAGTGATATTTAGATCAGCAGATACACCCGGTAAGAATTTACCTAATAAATTCAATGACTTAGATGGTGTCTTACTTTCAATCATTTCCTCAGCTAGCAGCATATACAACGGGAAACCACGTCTTTCGCACTCATCGATCGCTGCTTTTATGGAATTTCTGACTAAAATTACTGAGCTAAACGATGGTGCAGTGCCTTTTGGGCGACCTCTAGGACGTTTCTCTTGATCGTTTTTCGTATTTTTTAATTCATTAACCATTTGATAATAAATACTCTTTAAAGTTTAAAAATGCAATTACTTATTTACAAACGAATAATTATTCTACAAAATATAAGTAATAATTGACAACTTTACTATTTGTAAAAAACAAACTTGCGGAGGTTAGAAAAATGCAAATATTACAAGATCAAAACTATAAAATATTTTACGAATCAAATAAACAGATGTTGGTCTGCTATAAAGACAATGCTTTTCATCAGTTGATGTCTTACAAAAAACCGGTGTTCAGTGTTTATCAGTTGCGTGACGATGCAAGAGATTGGTACGAACAATGGATAGCACCAAGACTTTCTATTCGTGATTGAGTTAATAAAAAAGGTTAATAAGTAAAAAAGGGTGACTTCGGTTGCCCTTTTTTAATGTATGCCGAAATGATCAGCGAGTTGATTTAATGCAGCTCGTAATAACTTCATACTCATTCTACGACCACCATAATCAACTTGATCTAACGATGCTGCAGTCATGCCATCGATAACAATCCATTGCACAACTTTAAACATATTACTGTCTAATGATCTCATTGCTTTCATGTAGTCTGAGAAACCTACACTTGCATCATCATTACTAGCACCTCCACCATCAACTCTTACATCATATTTCATAGCAGTTGCTTTCATGCCTTTATTATAAATCCTGAAAAGATATTGTGCGGTATTGTATTGTCGATCAGTGATAATATTTCTTTGATGATAACGATCAATCAAACTCTGAGTTAATATTCTGCGTCTTAAAGGTGAACCCGCAGTCAATCCTGTAGGCTCATCTTTATAGACTTCATCAGCTACTCTTTCATCAGTACCGAGATCGGATTTTAATCGATTAATCATGAGTCAGATGGTTTCCCATTTAATACGTCACTAAAATCAATTTCTTTTAATGTTTTACGTGGTCTATCTTTTGTGTCCTCATGAGATTGCATAGCTCCTGCAAGTGCAGTGTAATTTATAATATCGATAATACTATCTTCACTATATGGATTTAAATCTAATCGAGCTAACTTTAATTCGATCATAATTCTTGCAGCTTGATATGGTGTAATTTTCTCACCAATCGTATAACCAAATCTTGTTGCCATACGTTCAAACAAATCAAAACAATCACCATATTCTCGACCACGTTGATCAAGTATTGTTTCAGCTTGAACCAAAAATGCTTTAGGTGATTTTCTCATGTCATATTTAAAAGGGTACTTCGTCATTATAATAATCCTCATTTTCAGGGTTGCTAATAGACTCGACTTTAGTTTTCTTAATACCTTTTTTATCGAGTCGGTTCTTGATATCGCTGACAGACCTATAGTTATCGATAAGTTTCATAACTTCTTCGAGTGTCCATACTGCGTATATATCTTCACGTGTTTCTTTGATTAGATCTCTAGCCTCGTCATCGAGGACGACAGCAAACACCTTGCCATCATCACGTTCACTCGCCAACACGTTTGGACTTGTAAATAATTTATGCTGCTTGACGTATGCCTCCATTGCATCGAGTCCACGTTTGCAAATCTCAGCACGTTGTTTTAATTCACCCCATTTCGTGCGATCGTCTGCAGGACATCTACGTATAGCAATGTTGAATTTTGTTAATGCACTATCGAAACGTTCCGCCATTTCTTCAGGCACTAACGATACCAATCCACAAACTCCATAAATCAAATCAAGTTTTTCTTGTTTCTCTAAGTAGTCACGAATGATGCTCCAAAACGCACTAAAGCGATAAGCTCTCACTCCGACTGTTCCGCCATCACGTCTGTCAAAGAACTCGTATATATCATTTCGATATTCTCGAACAGTATGTAACTTTGTCCGGGTCATTTGAACCTCAACCTATTGACGTTCCCACGTGAGGTGGTGGTGTAGTGTTTCGCCTTTAAAGATAAAGGCGTGCACACCACCACACCCCCAAACACGTGAAAACGAGAGTCAATAAGGGTTTGAGCACAAAATGACTGCAAGTCAAGTGGTGTAGTAAGGTGGTGGTGTAGTGATTTCCTTAGCAATTTACTACACCACCACCACTAAATTTGGTGTCCCCAAGTATAATTCTTTGCTGAATATCACGTGATTTGTACTTACTATCATAGTCCCTCATTGCTACACTTTCGGTGCGAAATACATCTTCTTTTAGCCATGTATTCACAATGCGGCTCATGCGTTTCTTTTCGAACTTATCTTCGAAGTCGAGTCCTAAGAAATCACAAATAAATTCATGTATCGATATTTTATAGTCGGTACGTTGTGACTTTATATTCGCCATTAAAAGCATAGACGTGCTATCGACCTCTTGGTGCAGCTGTCTGATGCGTTCGATCGAGATGCCATCGAACAATGATGGCGGTTCATATTTACGCACCACGACCATGTCTGCACCATTAGGTATGATCGTGCTGTCCTTATAAAACCATGTCACTTGATCGGTAGGTAAGGTCAGGTTGTTTTTGCCTGAGTCTAATCTGAAATACCTGTATGAATCTTCGATGCCGAGTCCCTCAGCTACGTCCTCAGGCATTTTATTAATAATACGTGATGTACGTACTGCACCGAGTAGTGAGCTACCGCCTCTTGCGTCCTCATCGGTGATGGTCTTTTGGTTCATAGAGATCTTACGTGTATGGTGTATGATCAATATTGCGGTGTTGGTACGATCTGCGAGCCTCGATAATTGATTAACCATCTTGGCAAAATTCTCATTAGTTTCTGTTGCCCGGTGCATATTGGCAAATGGGTCGAGTATTAATACATCGAGTTTTAGTGATGTTATGATTTCTTCGAGAGCATCGTATGCATCTTGGTTAATATTACCTGCATCGTTTTCCATCAACACGATCTCAGTGTCCCTACCCGAACCCATAAAGAACTGATCGATAAGCTCGTCTTGATCGATGTTGTATTCCTGACAGATTGCAGTTACACGAGATTGTATTAAATATAATGGGTCTTCGGCATTGAAGTATGCCACTTTGCATTTAACTGTATGCTGCCCAAGTAATGATTGCCCGGTTGCCATACTGATTGCCTCAGTGATGGCGAGTGCCGATTTACCAATGCCGGGCGGTGCTATTAGTGAGCTGCAGTATTTTCGAACATATATATAACTATATAGAAATTCATCACGAGGTAAGGTTAAGGGGTCGACATGATACCAACTCGATATTAATGATCGTGACGTTGGTATCGTTCTCTGCGATAAGCTGTTGTTAATATTATTGTCGAACCCCTTAGCTCGTGCACCCTCGATCGCCTTGTCGATTTCTCGTACAGTTTGTTCGAAAGTGTAACCCGATTGCGTGATGCCTGTCAGTGCCTGATGTATCTCATCATCATTACGTCCACGACTCACGAGTGATGCCACAACTTTGATCATATTGTCGTGCCAATCAATATTCTGTCTGATGCGAGCTATCGCAAGCTCGATGTCTACTCGTTCTGTTTGTGAGAACCCCATGAAATTTATTTCGAATTTTTCAGGGGTACTATAGGTCGGAAAATTCTTTTTAAGTGCCTCTATGGTCTTTATATCGCCTTTATTTTTCAGTAATTCGGTCAATTCAGTGACTCTACCCCTCGCTTTCTTCTTTTCATCGGGATATGAGATAGTGCCTGCGAGCCGCATTATGCGTGATGGATTGTGTATCTTTTCATCGCTTTTGAACTTATTACTGATTGCTTTTTGCATTTCCCGCCATGCTGCCATGTCGGTCATTGGTTCTTCGAGCTCATAATATATATGACCACGTGGTGGTAGTTTGCCGGTGTGCACTGCGAATGTTTCGTTGAACCCATCTTTTATATCTTGTCGTACGT
>Ga0181592_10003357_pt1 | contig 13269 bp, 7 predicted proteins | sample 071ome_20_FD_133755 | JGI IMG/M metagenome (GOLD analysis project Ga0181592, IMG submission 133755) | Coastal salt marsh microbial communities from the Groves Creek Marsh, Skidaway Island, Georgia - 071412BT metaG (megahit assembly) | ecosystem: Environmental > Aquatic > Marine > Intertidal zone...
AGTCGCAACTGACATGGAAAAAGATTTACAACGTCCTGGCCAACATCCTGGTCTTGCCCGTCTTGAGCTACTTTTCGTTTTCATTTGGCGATGATTCAGACGCTTTCCTGAGGTTTCTGATCGATTTTTACATGTTGCTTGCCCTGCCCCTTATCTGCCTGACGGCGTTTGGCGGGATGGTGCGAGATGAGTTGCAGGAAGACACAGTCTGTTTCCTCCTCACCCGCCCCATGAAGCGATGGCAGTTCTTTTTATCCAAATACCTCAGCCACCTTGTCTGGACGCAAATCATCGGCACGCTGACATTGCTGGCATTTGCGGTAGCAGGAACATTGAGAGGCGTCGACGACACTCCCATGCTGGTTTTCAGCGCCTTGAAGGTTCAATTCCTGGCCATCATGGCCTATGGAGCCATCAGTTCGCTGTTGGGCTTGGCCACCAAGAAATACCTGGTGCTTGGATTGATCTACGGGTTCGTGGTGGAGTTTGGCATCGGCCAGATCCCCACCAACATCAACACTCTGGCGATGACCAATCATCTCAAGAGCCTGATGGCACGCTATCAACCTCTGGCAGAACATATGGATTATGACCCAGGCCACATGTTGACCGCACTGGCAGCGCTGGTGATCACCACAAGCGTCTTTCTCGTCCTCAGCAGCGTGTTGTTCACACTGCGCGAATACAATCACTCGGATGAAATGTCCAAATAGGAGTCCCAACAAAAAACATCCAGCCCATCCTGTTCATCTCAGAGATCCCGCAACTGCGGTGACTGTCTAAAAGAAACGCATCCATCTCCGGTGAAACGCGAAGATCTATTCCCTGTCATATATGAAGATGCATCGCTTCTGGTAGTGCATAAGCCAGCCGACCTGGTTTGTCACCCTACCAAGGGCGATGAATATTCCAGTCTGATCAGCCGGGTGCGCATCTACCTTGGAGAAGCTTCTGATGGACAGATGATCAACCGCCTGGATCGCGAAACCAGCGGCATTGTCCTGGTAGCCAAAGATCAGGAAACGGCACGCTCATTGCGCATCCAATGGGAAGCACGCACCGTAGAAAAATCCTATCGAGCGATCGTCTATGAATGGCCAAAGGAGGATGCATTCGAAGTCAATGCAGCTCTTGGAAAGGACGAATCCAGCGAGGTTGTCATCAAGGGCTGTGTCCGAACGGACGGACAAGCATCCCTCACCCGATTCAGGGTCGTTAACCGATTTGAACGCGATGGATCACGTTTTGCTCTCCTGGAAGCGATGCCGGAAACAGGACGCAAACATCAAATCCGCATCCATCTTCAACACATCGGTCACTCCATTGTGGGAGACAAGTTATACGGCCTTGATGAGCGATATTACCTGGACCTGGTCTACGGTCGTCTCACCGACGAACAACGCAAAACACTCCTCCTGCCGAACCACGCATTGCACGCCCGTAGTGTCACCCTCAACTACCAGGACAAGACCACCACCTTTACATCCCCTGAAGAAGACTGGTTTCTGGAATTCCAGCAAAGCACCTGATCCCCTCTCTTCGCGAGGACGTCCGGATAACATGGCAAACAATTCGATCCATTGACTCGATCAGTCTTCCGTTGAATCTAAAATCCCAAAATGGCGTTCTTCACTGTTGCCTCGAATCTCGGGAATATACATGGCATGTCCAATTGCCGGCAGCGCGTGAAATTCACCGGGCACTTCCGCACGCAGGGTGTAACGCATTTCCCAGACGCCTTCAGCCAAGCGGTCGACGAACAGGGCAACCTTACGATCGCGCCATTCCTGGTGCACCCGCTGCTGTCGTCCGGTAAATCTCCAGTTACGATCCACGGTCAACGAAGGTCTGCCGTCTGTTTTCAGTTGATCGATACCTCGCTGTGATAAATGACGCATGAATGCACGTCCGCCGCTTTGGAGTTCCACAGCTTCCAGGCCTGCCGGTTTAAGATCTTCGATCAATAGATACTCGTAATGGTTCCGCAAGTCCAGAGTGAGGACGACTTCGACGCGATCTCCGCTTTCCAGCGCTTCTCCTTCCTCGACCGGAACGCGTTCCAGCACCGTCCCTTTCAACAGGGTAGGTGTTTCTTTCAATCGAAAGTAATCCCTGCGGACGAACAAGTGATTACCGGCCGCAGGAACAGGTTCCTCAAAACTGAACCAGGAAGCTTCCACCGCATAGTAAATCGGCGCGTCACCATCCGTTTTCACAATTCGAATCGGTGTCGAATCGTTCACCAAATCGTTGGGGATCACAAAACGACTGGGCGCTTTGAAGATGTTATCGGGAGTGACGCGCTCGGTTGCGACCAGGGTGTCACCTGCATAGATTTCATACTCCAATTCGGAATCCAATTCTCCACTGACCTTGAGGTAATCATTCAAAGCGAGCAAAGTCATCGCGGTGTCGCGTGTGTTGGACCAATGAGCCCCGCGTCGATTCTGAATCAACCAGCGAAGCACCGGCTCGATCAGCTCGCTGTCCGGATCAATCGCAAGCAAAGCCCGCAAGGCAACAGATGTCGCCTCGACCCCGCCATCCGACCAGCGATGATAGATGCCGTCCTCTCCCCAATGCGCGGTGGCGCCTGATGCGCCCGACAAAGTTCCCGCTTGCAGTTGGGAAGGAGCAGAGGCTTTGGCATGAATCACACCGTTTTCCAAATTGCGAATCAGTGTTTCAGCCTCATCCACCTTCCCGGCATCATGAGCCGCCAAGGCCAACGAAGCACGGGAGTAAGCATTCAGGGAATCTCGTTGTTGCCAGGCATTGTCCCATGCCGCTTCGACCGCCAGACGCGGTTTCTCTTCCAAGCCTCGCACACCCACACTGTGGATCGCATGCAGCAACCAGGCTTGAAGATCAGGCATGGTTTCAGATCGCACAATATTGGAGGCCAGGAAATCACGACCACGCAGGAGCAAGCCATGCTCAAAGTCCAGACCGGATTTCTTGGCCAGGCTCAACCCCCACACCACGTAAGCGCTCATGAACAAATCGGCATCCCCACTCTCCCACCAGGCCCACCCGCCATCGGCATGCTGCAGATCCTTCAATCGCTTCAAACCTTCAGCGGTCACTTTGTCGATTTTGGACAAAGACTGGTATCCCGAACGATGTGTCGACTCCACGTGATCCGGATTCACTCCGCCAAATTTTCCAGGCTCAATGGACTGAACAGGCAGCCCCAAATCTTCCAGCGTCTTTCGAACGCTTACAGCAGGCACGAAACGACTCAAAGTCTGTTCAGTGCAGCCATAGGGATAATCGATCAAGTAAGGCACCGCATCCAACATCGTCACGGCCAGGCTGGGTGAAACTTGAACGACCAATTGGGTGGATCCCGCTTTTCTCTCGCTTGGAAGGGTCACCGGAATATTGATTTTAGATTCTGAACTTTTTCCCGTCCAGGCAAGGAACTGTTCAATCCCATGCTCGTATGCTGGCAGCGTGATTTCCACAGCATCCCCATGGGTGTCACTTTTGACCGTGGCTTGAAGTTTGATGTCGCCGGGTTTCACAGCCACAGCGCCGATCCAGTCGATACGATGCTCACCATTTGCTGGTATGGTAATCATTCCGGGCTCCTCAATGGTTTCGGCCCAGATGATGTTTTCGGTTTCAAGCGTCACCTTGGCTTGAATGGCTTCATCCGTCTGGTTGTTGACGATGGTTGAAATGACCGCCTGATCGCCCACCACCAGAAACCGGGGTTGTTGCAATCGAATCAACAAGGGGCGACGTGTTCCAACTGTGGTGTCCCCTGTGCCCACTTTGGTTTCCCGGGTCACTGCTCTGGCATCCAGTTTCCACTTGGTCAGGGTATCGGGCATTTCAAACTCCACACGACCTTTACCTTCCTGATCGGTCAGGATGGACGGTTCCCAAAAGGCCGTGGCCCGAAAGTCGTTTCGAACGATGATTTCGGCCTGCTCGTCTCCTGATTTTGCTGCCGTCATCATGGATTTAGGAGTCACTGCGTCAAAATCCATCTCGGCAAGAGGTGCTCCTCCAGCCATGCGGCCAGCTGCGCCAGGCAAAAGCCCATAACGCCGCATCATTTCTGAAGAGGCTGGAAGACCTGTCAGGGGGGCTAATTGTGATTCCTCCATCATTCCGCCAAATCCACCACCACCAAGCCCCCCGCCACCGAGTAGTCCGTATTCATGCCTGAATCCCATTTGTCCGCGTATGTAATCCAGCTCCTTCTGAATATTGTCCGGATCTACTCCCATCTCACGATAGCGTCGTATGTCTTCTTCGGACATCACCCGACCATCCTCAAGCCGCTTTAAGTTCACAAAACCCCGCCAGAGACCACCTTGCTCCGAAATCAACCTGCGGGTGTCGCCATAAAAGAATGAACGGGGATCACCGGCGATGTCCTGCTGAATGTAGGTCACCGATTCGTCAAACACCGCCAGTGAGATTTCACCTTGGACGGGTTTTCCCTCATCGTTGGTAACCTGAACGTCCACCACTGCTTTCTCACGTGGTTGGTAGTTGGGTTTGTCCGAGGTTACTTTTACCTGCAGGAATTCCTGAACCGGTGGAACCGTCACACGTTCCTGATCGGAGCGCACGCGATAATCATCCACCATCAAAGCCTGAATGTAATAGTTCGGGATGTGGGCGGCGCTGATCTCAAGCGGAACCATGCGAGTGGTTCCTTCGATATGGATTACACGGTGCTCGATCATGTTTTCGGCGCCCAAGGTCAACAGGACCCATCGATCATTCGTGGGAACGCTCAACATGACCGGGGCTGTTTCCCCAGCTTTGAAGGTGTCTTTATCAATGATGATTTCCACACCTTCGCTCTTGTAACCCAAGGCATCTTCGCCAGCCCCGCGCACCCAAAGATCGGTTTCGGACCGAATTTCTTTACCAGGGCCGGGCAAACCTCCCTCACGTTTGTCCTCACTCGTCCAAAGTGCCGTGTAGTAGCCGGATTCGGCCGGAGTAAAAGTCAGTTCGGCATGGCCTTCGGCATTGGTGGTCACGTTGCGTTCCATTACCACTTCCGTAGCATATCCCTTCTCTTTCAAACGCCAGGGACGTTGATCGGGTCTTGAGGGCGGAGGAGGAAATACGGAATACATTCGACGCACTCGATCGAGCGCTGCTCCCTCCAACTCAAGTCCATCGGGGTTCCACCAGACTTCGCGCCATCGTTTGCGAATGATCTTGATCTCTCCTTCGATTTGGAGAGGACGTTCATTCACATCCAACACCAAATAATCAAATGTGGCTTTCTCGCCTGGTTGCACCAGCTTGCGATCCAGCTTGGATTGAACAAAATGCCCCTGACGCGAAACTCGCACCTCATGTTCGGTCACCACTTCACGACGGGAGCTGTCGGTTAAGCGCACTTCGACACGATAATTCATATCGCTCGACAAATCGTCGGAGCTTTCAAACTCAATCATGGCTTTTCCTTGAGCATCCGTTTTGACGGTCATTTCATGATTCAACGATTCGTTGCGTCGCCAATAACTGCGTTGATTCCTGATCCCAACCGAGTTATTGTCTTCATACAACCATGAGTAGGGTCGCTGGACGGGAAACATGAAATAATGCGGTCTGCGGTAAATGCGGACTTGCCCCTCACCATTGATCACCGGGCCTCCGAAATAATATTCGGCGGTTAATTCCAACTTGATCCGATCCCCCGGCCTGGGCACGAGCGCTTCCTCCTCTGCCCCATCATCGGGCAACCCGACGGAGAGTTTCATTTCAGGACGTTTGTATTCTTCCAAACGAAATAAATCAGCGCTCCCAATCTGTTTGTCAGCTCCGTTCAAAAACGATATGCGATACATCCCCAAAGCAGCTTCGCTGGTCGGTTTCCATTCGCCTTGAACCGATCCAAAATCGTTCAAAGTGACCGATTCCTCCAACACCACCGCGTTCTTGGGATCATAGATTTTGATTTTGTAAGTGTGTCCCCTTGGAGTGGAGTATCCATCATCCGAATGCGACCTGAGGATTGCCTTCCAGTGCACGGAATCTTCAGGCCGATAGGCCGGTCGATCGGTGAACGCGTAGATTTTCCAATGATATGGAAAGTTTCGATAGCCATTGGTTCGGAACGTGGTGAGGTTTTGCTGATCTTCATGACGTGCGGCAACCAGCCATTCAAAGGAAGACTCATTTCCTTCCATATCCACAACGACCAAACCTTGGTCATCTGAGGAGCGAACCACACCGTCCCAAAAACGTTTTCGATCTTTTCGGTATCGTTTCCAAAGCTTGACCTCCGCATCGGGAACCGGACGCCCATTCCTGGCATCACAAACCCAGATCAACATGCGGTTGGTGGAGGCCTTCGCCAGAACCGATAACTGACTTACCAAAACCAGCTCCCTGCTCTCTTCAGCTCCATCGGCGTAGGAGACAGCCAGATAGGCTCCTTCCTCCAGGGTATTTTCGAGAATAATTTCCCGGGAACCGGGTTCGTGCTGGCCTTGGTCTTCGGTCTCAAAAGATTTTTCGACAGCAGGTTCCCGCCCCTCGATGCGGATGGATTTCACCCACTGGTCCGGCCCCAGTCCACCATCGACTAATTGAATATCTTTGACCAAATCGACAGGGAACAATTTCAACCGAAAGTCTTTGATGTTCCGCCAATGGGCATGTAAACGAATCTTGGAACCTGGGACAAAGGCATTGCCAACATTTAAATCCAACCGCGCACCAGTGATGTCCTTGATCTGACGGACTGCATCGTTGTGATAACGAGTTTCCTCCTTGTCATATAAATCGAGCAGTTTCTGCCAAACCTTCACAGCAGATGGAAAATCTGACCGAAAGGACCACTGGCCATTGTCCTCTTTGACAGGCTTGCCCTGGAACGACAACCATTGAGCGTATTGAGCAAGCGCGTCATCCAGCCAGGTGTATTTAACATTCCCTTCCGTCGCTTCCAGATAAGCGCGCTGAATCCGTTCGTAGGTAAACTCTGAGAGTCCAACCTGAGGTTGCAGCGAGCGAGCGAGCAGGTAGTTGGCATGCCCCCGGTCTTCCTGAGTTTCAGCTATACGCACGGCATTCTCCAATACCTGCACTGGTATGTAATTGCCATACCTACCATAAATATAATAACGGTTGGCGTCATCAGGACGTGAAGCCTTCCAGACAATGGCAAGGTAATGATCCCTGGCGTAAGAAAGATTTGGTGATTGAGCCCATATATCCAAAGCTCTTTGGTAAAAGGACCAAGCTTTATGCCAATCACGACTATACCGTGACACCCACCAGAAATCACCCGCGGACTCCAGCATGAGGGCGTCCATTTCTCCAGGCTCGGACTGGGAATCCCGATCAGAAACAAGGCTTTCCAGATCCCGCCAAATGTCATCCGTTTGACCGGAATCATTGGGACGAGATCCGCTCTTAGCCCTCCATTTGGTTTCCAGAAGACGGAATTCCAGCCAAACCAAAGCATCCGGTTGGTCGGCTAATCCATCTTTTGAAATCCTTTGGTACGCCTCACCGGCAAGCTGATAGGAGCCTTCACCAAACAAGCGTTCGGCTTCCTCAAACGCTGGCAGATCCCAAGGCTCCACCTGAGCAGCGGCGCTTGAAGCAATCGCCATCCAAAGACAAAACGTTCCGATAAACCTCCACATGCGAAGCATCATACCATCATGGACACCAAAAGCTGCAAACTATTAGAAGAAATCCAAAACTATCCCCTTGTTTCCGGAGAGTCCGGCCAATGGTTCTCGATGACCCCACCCCATTCGGAACATGATTAACAAGGATTTGCTGTCCCATTGTGCCAGGGTTTCCTTTGGATGGCATTTGTGAACACGATTGCCGCAAGGGGCGGACCGGGATCCACGCAGTCGCGGGACAAGCTGGTCCGATCTACCTGCAGCCACCCCATCGGCTTTACCATTCACTATTTTAAATTCACCATTTAAAAGCCACCTGCTGACGCAAGCGGATACCGCAGCGGCTACTGAGGTGGCTTTGAAGGGTGCATGAAAGGGACGGGTTCCGGGTTGGGGATGCTGCTTTGATGACGGTAAATACCATAGAGCCCCAAAGCAACCATGATAAAGAAAGCTATCATCATACCCGCAAACAACTTGCCCAACCAGGGTTGCCCTGTTTGTTCTTGTCCTGTGTTGTAATCGTCTTCGTTCATCAATGCATCCGGGTGCCCTTCAATGTGGCCAAGCTACACCTTCGCCACGGTTTATCAATCTCCGGATGCTTCTTTTTCAAGTGAAGCCAGCACTTCCGGATCACGCACATCGACCCAACGTCCTTCGATCTTGAGTCCGGCGATGGTTTTTTGATCTTTTACCAGCGCCGAGATGGCATCGGTCAGTTCGTATTCGCCGCGCGGTGATTTTTCGAGTCGATCCATGTATTCGAATGCTTCGGCATCGAATATATACACGCCTGCGTTGTACCACACCGGATCGCCATCCTTCAAAGTACCATCCGCTTTTAAAGCATCCAACTGGGCTTGGGTGGGTTTTTCAACGAGTTGTGTCAGACAAAAATCTTTGTCGAAGAAATTGATCCCACCTTTTTTGACGTCTTCTCCTTCTGTGACAGTGAGGAGACCAGAAAAATTTCCCTCGCCATAACGCCGCACCATGTCAGCATAGGTCTGAGGGCGCACCAGGATGTCACCATAGGTCAGCAGAAAATCATCTTTGCCCACATAATCACGCGCAGGCAGCGAGGCACGTCCGGTGCCGTCCTGCACTTCCTGACGTCGATAAACGATTTCAACGCCGAAAGCGGTTCCATCTCCGAAATGGGACTCGATCACTTCGGCTTTCCATCCGGTGATCAGGCAGATCTGGGTGATCCCAGCCGACTTCAATCCTCCGATGATGTGTTCGAGAATGGGTTTACCTTCCACCGGGAGCATGGGTTTCGGAAGTTCCTGGGTGAGTTCCCCCATGCGGGTGCCTTTGCCTGCGGCTAAGATAACTGCTTTCATGTGTCGTAAATAGAAGCGGGCGACGGCCAGAACAACCGCCGCCCGAGCTAAGGTTTTCAGAATGAATCAAGCGCCGAATTTGTCAAACATACGGGCGTGGGCCTGCATGTGGCGCATGAGGAATTTGGCTTCGAGCTGTCCCAGCGAACCAATGTTGGCTCCGGTCTCGGTGAATCGATCAAGCTTGTCGGAACCTGAAACGTCGGAAGTCAACAGAACAGGTTGCGGATGCCATGAATGTCCTTTCATCGGGCATGGTGTGGAGTGATCACCGGTGATCGCCAACACGTCGGGACGTTTCTGAAACAGGATCGGCAGGGCTTCATCCAACTCTTCAATGGCCTTTTTCTTGGCTTCGAAGTTGCCGTCTTCACCATACATGTCGGTGTATTTGTAATGGATGAAGAAGAAATCGTAGTTGTCGTATTCCTCGAGATAACGGTTGAACTGCTCGCTGATAGATTGCGGTCCTTCAATCTTGTCCATCCCCACCAACTGGGCCAGTCCCTTATACATAGGATATACCGCCAGGCAGGCCGCCTTGAGTTGGTAACGTTCTTCAAAGGTTGGAATGTCGGGTTGATGAGCGATGCCGCGCATCAGAAATCCGTTCGCGGGACGTTCGTCTTTGATGATGGGAAGGGCTTTTTCGTAGAAAGCTTTGATGAGCTTGGCTGCTTTCTGAGCTTTCTTGGATGAGGCATCGACAGGAGTGGCGTCAGCAATGGGCAATCCCTCACGCTGAGGATCGGTATCACTCAGGGGGCCTTCCAGTCCTTTGCCACGGAAAATCACGACAAAACGATGGCCTTTACCCGGCTGGATGATGACTTCCGCATCGGAGACTTTCTTGACCTTGGCGGACAACATCGCGCAGAGACGCTCGCATTCTTCGGTCTCGATTCGACCAGCCCGTCGGTCGGTCACCAGACCGTCAGCATCCAGTGAACAGAAGTTGGCTCGAGCGGCCACATCACCGGGTTTGAGCTCCAGCCCCAACCCCAGAGCCTCAATCACACCACGCCCCACCTGGGTGTCGATCGGATCATAACCAAACAAGGCCAAATGGCCGGGCCCACTACCTGGGGTGATGCCAGGCGCCACGGGTGTCATGCGTCCCTGAATGGATTCGCGGCTCAATTGATCCATGTTGGGCGTTTTGGCCGCTTCGAGGGGTGTCAAAAAACCACTGTCCTTGGTGGCGAGGTCTCCCACCCCATCCAGCACTATGAGAGCCAGCTTAGCCTTGGTTGGCAAGGTCAACTTGGCGTACAATTCGTCGAGTTTTGTCATTTCAGTTTTTCGTTTTCAGTATTGAGGTTCAAGGAAGGACGGCAAACAGGCACAGCAACACCCCGTATTCATTTTTCTGAAAATCACCCCGTCACGAAACACCCCCGGCCAGTCCATCCGGGCCGATGATATTGGATAGAATAAAACCGGAGGTCAATTGGATATTCAAAACAACGCAACACAATATTGCTTAATTGCTTACACAAACCACAAATCCACACACGATTCGATATACCGTTTCAAAAGGCTTTGGACCGGCGCCAATCGGAGATCAATAGCACAATCTGCCAGGCTTCCTCATCATTCAAAGCTTCGGCAAACGCGGGCATTGGGGTGCCAGTCATTCCGGTAAGGATCGTACGCAGCAGATCTTCTTCCTTTTCGCCACAACCAAGAGGCATCAACAGATTGGCAGGTTTAATGGGGTTCCCATAGGAATCCATCAATGTCGCAGCTGCGATGCCATCACCTTTTCCACCGGCTCCATGACAGGGAGCACAGTTCTGCGCAAACAGCAATTCACCGGACGCAACCGCCGCTCTACGCCCGGTATCGGATTGCATGGATTCCGGTTTGGATGGCAAAGGAACCGCATCGGCATGAAACTCATCTTTGCGCCAATTTCGTGAGAAGTATTTGATATATTCCGTGACGGATTCGATGTCCTTGTCCTGCATGTCATGAAACGTCGGCATGGCTGACCCGGCGATGCCCCGGAGGATGGTTCGCTTGATGTCGGCGTTGGTGGGGAGTTTACCGTAGGGAGTGGATCGGTATTTGAAATCTCCGGTGGAAAAATCTCTGGGAAATACCTCCCATGCCTCTGTCACCAATTCTCCATTCCCCCGTCCGCGCTCACCGTGACAAGGCTGGCAGGAGACTTTGTAAATGTGTTTTCCAGGCAGGTAGAGCGAACGATTTGGAGGTGTGCTTTTGTCTTCGGAAACGTCTCCAGCGTGATTCAACATCACGCTGACGAAAAACAACCCCAACCAATCCCGAATGATCCTGTAGCGAACTCGCATATTGACCGCCGTTGATTGTAAACATTTCCAGCACCCGCATACAACCAAATGCCGCTCGGGCTTTGGATTGTGGTGTGCAGCACCGCTCTGGATACGCCAGGGTAACGTTGTGGTTGGCTTGCGCAGATTGCATCCCATTCCTCATGGCGAATCTCCTCACGAGCGAGTTTACGTTTGAAGAATTTGAATACGACCTGCGCATGCGGACCGTATCCAAAGCTGTGTCAAGCCACAGCACTCAAAAATTGCGATGGCATTCATTGGATACCAATGGGTGGGTGGATGCGCTGATCCGGAAGGAAGTCTATGTCAGCAAACAGAAACAATCTTCCCTGAGAGTCCGCTTTGCAATCGATAGGTTTCACCGGCTTTTTTTCCTTTGAGAGCGGCGCCAACAGGAGATTCGGGGGTAATGACCGTGACGACGCCCATTTTCAGCTTCAACTCGATCCCACCACCGTGATGCATGAGGAAAAAATAGTCCTGAAAACCATCCATATCCACCTCCACGAACGCGCCAATCCCGATAGGTTTACCTTTGAAAGAAACTGTCGACATGGATCGCAGCTCATCCACCTGGGCAGCCAGTTCCTTGAACTGCAAGGCGTGACCACGCGCCAGATAAGAAGCCTCCAACCCACTGGTATCCCACTTGGTTTCGGCTCGGGATTCCTCATTGGTGGCGCCATCGGAAGCCTGCTTATTGGCGGCATGGTGCCGTCGCAATTGCGATTCCATGCACTCCAACAACGCTTTCATGAGTTCGGATTTATCCATATTCAAATCCCCCGTTCCATGCCCAAAACCAACTCGTTTGTAAATAGTGAATTTAAAATTGTGGTTAGTGAACGAGTCCGAATGGGAATGCGTGTCGTCTCGACGGACAAACCCTATGGCATTCTTACCAACGAATCACCTTACAATGGAAAGCCCAAATCATCCGAACGCCCCACATCCGCACCGCCGCCACTCACGGACAGATCGGGATATTTTGATCACCCTTCGCGAATTCACCATTCACCATTCATTCTCTCTGGTCATTGATGGCATTTCGGTATCCGCTGATGTCGTTATTCTTGAGAGTGGCATGAGAGCCTTTACCAATGGAAATGCCACTGCCTCCATTCTGACCTTCGAGTCGATTCCGGGCTGCAATCAAGTTGCCTTGTAGCAATACACCTGCCACTCCGCCACCTTTGATTTGATTGTCAATGGCTATGGCCTGGCTTCCGTCCAATATGGCGACGATGGGAGGCATTCCACCCGTTCGAACCAATACATTTTCCTTGATGACCACCTCACTGCCATCACGCACTCCGATGGCAACCAGTTTATTTTCGAGGCATTTATTGTCCGCTATGTATGCCTTGGATTGCTGACTGATCCCGATGCCGGCGGTTTTGTTGGCTTCGAGTCGATTGCGCACAATGGTGGGTGAAGCCGACTCGGAACCAATCCCGGCAGCTCCGTTTTCGGAACAATGATTTCCTTCGACCACGGGCGTGGCATGATCGCTGCAGCCGATCCCGGCAAGTTTATTGCGATCACAACGATTGCCACGCAATACCGGGGCTGATTTCTCGGTGCATCCAATTCCCGCCATCTCATTTTCATAGCAATCGTTTTCTTCCACAACCGGACGGGTACCGGCACCGGTCCGGATGCCGATGCCTGCGCGTCGATTGCCGTGGCACCGGTTCTTTCTCACGATCGGGCTGGCGCCGTTACTGATACCAATTCCTGCACGAACGTTGTTGAAACAATCGTTCTCCGTGACCAGTGGACTGGCGTTGTTATGTCCGATGCCGGCATAGAAATTTTCGAAACAGGTATTGCCCGATATGATGGCGGTGGAACCCTTCATGGATCCGATTCCGCCCCCCATGTTGCGGTAACTGACGTTGTTGAATATCCTGGGTGAACATTCCTTCGCATCCTCACCCTGAATCGCAATACCGGTGTGACCATTGTGGTGCA
>Ga0181592_10003362_pt1 | contig 13265 bp, 9 predicted proteins | sample 071ome_20_FD_133755 | JGI IMG/M metagenome (GOLD analysis project Ga0181592, IMG submission 133755) | Coastal salt marsh microbial communities from the Groves Creek Marsh, Skidaway Island, Georgia - 071412BT metaG (megahit assembly) | ecosystem: Environmental > Aquatic > Marine > Intertidal zone...
ACTTCTTCAATCCAAAAGTGATCGGTGACCAGGGTAAAGTACTCCTGAAAACCATCATTCAGACCGGGCAACAACCTGCCATAGCAATCTCGCCCGTGTGATGCTGATCGGTTAAGTGACAGGGTGTTGGGGCTTACTAGTGTGCAAGTTTGATCTGAGCGGGTGGCGCATGAGGTTGGTACGAGCGGGATGTCGAGCACCGTTGATGATAGAGAAGAGTCAGCCCCGTTTATGCGCCTGAGCAGGAAGCTCATTGCTAGTTGGGCTGGTGTTGCGTGATCGACCTCTCGCTGTGATGTTTGTGTGTAGTAATCAAGGATAGCGCCAGTAGAGACTGCAATAATGCAGATCAATGCCAGCATGACGAATTTTTCGCTATGTGTGCGCTTAACAACCTTCACAAACGCACCTCTGACGTGACGTTGGGTGACGATTCATTGGCCACTAAACTTGGATTCAGAGAAGCATTTATCGTGAGCTTCTTATCGTGATTGACTAGCGTGAACACCACTATGGGGTCAGCTGCTGACCCCGCGTGTGTCTGGCAACTGACTTCCCATAAATCTATTACAGCTTTAAGGTCGGAATGGCATCTAGCAAACGACTGATTTGTTGCAAAGTCGCCCGAGCTTAACTCATCTAGCGGGCATTGCTGAGTCGGTGTTTTAAAACAGTCGATTGGTGCTGATGTTGTGTAATTCCCTGTAGGATTCAGTCGTATCCTTGCGGCCAAATCATTTGTTGCTGAGATGAGTAGTGAGCGTAAGTGAGGGTGCGCAGCAGGTTCATGTTTCGGACTGACGATGAAAGCACTCATCAGCGTCACCGAGCATATTGCCACTACGATCAAAATCTCGAGTAGAGTAAAGCCCCGATTTTTATTGAGTTTCACAAACCACCCTCTTAGCACGAGTTAACAACAGGTTATGTGGCAACTCTACGAGCTAAACTCCAATCGGGCCAAGATGTTTGGATGAATGGTTGTAAAATCATGCCTAAAGGTAAACAAACATACCTGTTATTACTCAATGGCAAGCTTTTTACAGCGGTAGCGTAAAGCGCGGAAGCTGATGCCCAGTCGTTCGGCAGCGGCGGTTTTGTTCCAGCGCGTGGCCTCAAGAGCATCTTCGATGGCCTCGCGTTCAAGGCGTTCGAGATAACCTTCGAGGTCGCCGACCGCTTCGCTACGGGTGTGATAGCCCGCGGGCGCATCGGGTGGGTCGAACTGTAAATCGGTGGCGAGTATTTCTTCGCTTTCCATCAGGGTGAACGCACGCTGGAGCAGCAGGTCCAGTTCGCGCAGGTTGCCAGGAAAGTTGTGCTCGCTCAATGCCTCCCGAGCACTGTCACTGAGCGTGACGGTCGGCATGGCCCATTCCTGTGCGTACCCGTTAATCAGGTGATCACAGAGTGAGGGCAGGTCTTCGATGCGCTCGACCAGCGCGGGCATTCGAATACTGACTACCTTTAAACGGTAAAACAGTTCTGGGCGAAACTGCCCAGCGTCACTCAGTGCGGCCAGATCTGCCGAGGTACTGCACATCAAGCGCGTATCGTGTGGGTGGTCATCGTTGGTGAGCCAGCCCAGTAGCCGGGTTTGCTGGTCGTTGGTCAGGCGCTCCACATTTTGCAGCAGTAGCGAGCCGTCTTTCGCCTCGGCAATGACGTCTTCAAACGCCCGTTCACAGGTTCCGCAGGCGACGACAACTAAGGGGCCGTCGGCGCGGGCACTTTGTTGATGAATCAAGCGAGCGGCATGCGCTTTTCCGGTGCCGGGGTCTCCTTGGATAAACACCGGGGCTTGGGTGCGCGCAATTTTACGTATGAGTCCGCGCAGGCTGGTGGCCGCGGCGGACTCACCCGTCGTCAGCAGAGCAGTGTGCACCTGAGGTTGCTGATCAACCCGACTAAGCTTGAGCGCTGCCGTTGCCAGTTCACGCAGGCGTTGGGTATCAATGGGTTTGGCCACTACATCGAAAGCACCGGCTTTCAATGCGTTGACCCCCAGCTCCATGTTGCCATAGGCCGTGATCATGGCGATGGGCATGTCTGGGTAGCTGCGCACGCTGTGTTGGATTAACTGTAAGCCGTCACCGTCCGGGAGCTTCATGTCGGTGATGCAGAAGTGATACGCCTTGTTGGCGAGCTGCTCACGTGCACTCTGGGTATCGGCCGCCTGGTCACATTGAATACCAATGCGCTCCAGGGCCATGCTGACCAGTGCACGGATGTCTTTCTCGTCATCCACAATGAGAGCACTGATTTCCTGCATGAGATTCGCTTCCTGTTGCTAATGTAATTGGTCGCTATCGATAGCGCTTGAACGACAGTGATAAGGCTCGAGTGATAAGAATAGAGCACTGGGCGAACGATGATGATCGATGTTGCCATTTCGCCAGTGGTGTTATTTTTATCAGTTACTGCGTCGGATTATCGCCTGTCGCAAGGCCGGACGGTGTGACCTTTGCCGCATAATTTATATCGCCTTGGTGGGCAAGTGAATGCTCGACGTCTACCGACTATTGAAATCGTTGCATGGTCAAGCGGAAGCAGGCGCCTGGGTCGCCGTCACGGTAGTCGATGTAGGCCAGATTGGCCTGACAAAGTTCCCGGCAAAGATACAGGCCTAACCCGGTACCGTCGTGCTCAGTGGTGTTGAATGGCTCGAACAGGTGCGGCAGATGGTTAGGAGCCACCCCAAGACCATTGTCGCGGACTTCTAACAGCACTTGATCATTGCCCACGCGGCGAGCTTCCAACACTATCATGGGCCGGTCATGGGGCGCTTTACGCGCATATCGCAGTCCATTAACGCACAGATTAGTCAGTACCTGAGTAAGATGGTCGGGGTCAAATCTGACATGAATTTGCGGATCGCAATGCCACATCACCTGATAATCCTGGCCGCTGTCGAGTTGGTGAAACTGTCGGGTGAATTCCGTGAGGTAGGCCTGTAAGTTCAGGCGCACCGATTTGGCCTGCTTACCTCGGGATAGCTTCAGAATATCGACAATCGTACGATTAATGCGCTGGCTATGATGCTCAATCACTTCCGTCAGGTGCCGGTCGCCATCGGTCAGATAATCGGCTTCATTCAGCAGCTGTGCGGCTTGCTGTAACGCCGATAGCGGATTACGAATCTCATGCGCAATGCTCGCGGTCAGACGCCCTAAAGACGCCAGCTTGATCTGCTGAGCTTCGGCTGAAATGCGGGCTTCATCCTCGATCAATAACAGATAATCCCCCTCGGCCCCCGGCATGGCCATGCGGTTTAGGGTCAGTTTGCGGCCGGCGATGTCTCGATGTTGGCGACCTTCTGGATGGTGTCCGTGATGTTCCGAATGAGTGTCTGGGTTGGGGCTGTTATTGGGGTCGGTATTGGGGGCGGTATTGAGGTTGGCACTTGCCTCAATCCCCGTCGTTTTACTCTCATTCGTGGACTCAACGTTTACATCCGTGCGCAGGCTGTCGGGCAATGGCATGCCGCTGCTCAGTGAAAACCATTCCTGAGCGGTTCGGTTGCAGAACAACACCTCATGATTCTGATCGCAAGCGACTAGCCCATCGGGCAGGCTCATCACCGCTTGTTGGCTCAGTCGCTGAAGACGGCGCACATCCCGGGCATTATCGCTGGCCAGACTCAGCGCGTCTTTCACGCGATGAGATAACAGCTGGGTCAGCCAGGCAAGAATAAAGGCCATGGCGCCGTATACGCCGGTATTGGCGGTGTCGCTCAGGCTGTAGTCGTCGGTAATCACATGCTCACTGTAAATCAGCCCGATACTGATCCAGGCGGCGATACTGTAGCCAAGAATACCGGGTGCCAGCAGGTTGCCAACCACCACCGGAATCAACAGCAAAGCACCGAAGGCGGCTTCCAGACCGCCAGAGGCATAGATCAGTGTCATGATCAGTGCGGTTTCGACAAACAGGAAGGCGGTGGCCGCTTGATTGCTGGTAGTGCGGCTGGTCAGCGCCGCAAAAAAAGCCGCCGCGAAAACATACACCGACGACACCACAAGGAAGGTCTCTGGGGCGCGCCCACCGAGCAGTAAGTCGTCTTTGTCCAGACCATCAATCACGATCAATGACAACGCCAGCAGCAGGGCATAGTAGCTGTAGAGTCTGAGCAGGCGAACCCCGCTATGGGCCAGCGGATTCGGTGAGTGTGTCATCCTGAAGTTCCGGTTTGCGTCCTGAGGCGTATTTCCAGACAATACGCGGGTTAATCAGAGAGTACCTGCAGTCCATGACTAAGTCACTGACCCCACCCATGAAGATCGCGCTGGCGCAGTGCAATTTTCATGTTGGTGATATCCCCGGCAACACCCAACAGATCGTACGCGAAGCACAACAAGCAAAAACCGAAGGCGCACGCCTGATTGTCTTTAGCGAGTTGGCCCTTACTGGTTACCCACCCGAAGACCTGTTGTTGCGTCCGAGTCTGGCGCTACGGATTCAAGAGGCGCTGCACACGATTGCCGAAGCCAGTGACGGCATCGCGATTGCCATTGGTTACCCGAAGCAGCGCGGTGATTTCCTCTATAACTGTGCTGGCGTCTGGGACGGCGGTGAGTGCATCGGTGAATACGCCAAGCACGAATTGCCTAACTATCAGGTGTTCGATGAGAAGCGTTATTTTACGGCCGGTGATACACCCTGTGTGATTGATCTCGATGGCGTGAAGGTGGGGCTGACCGTCTGTGAAGACATCTGGTTTGATGCACCGGTCGAAAAAGCCGTGGCGGCGGGGGCAGAGCTGTTGCTGAATCTCAATGCCTCTCCGTTTCACAGTGGCAAACAGCAAGAGCGGGTCGACCTGCTTAAGCGACATGCCGAGAGCCACGGTGTTCCCATCCTTTATGTGAATCAGGTCGGTGGTCAGGATGAGCTGGTCTTTGACGGCAGCTCATTTGCGGTCAGTGAACAGGCCGAGCGCGTGCTGCAAATGCACTCTTGGCAGGAAGATCTGGCCATGGTCGCATACGCCGACAAGCAGCTGACGGCGGTGAGTGACTGTCGCGATGCACGCGAAGACGGCTTGGCCAGCCTTTATCATGCCCTGGTGCTCGGTGTGCGTGATTACGTGACCAAAAATCGGTTTCCCGGCGTAGTACTGGGCTTGTCCGGCGGCATTGATTCTGCGTTGACCCTTGCCATTGCGGTGGATGCTCTGGGACCCGAGCGTGTGCGAGCGGTGATGATGCCGTTTACCTACACCTCAGGCATGAGCAAAGAAGACGCTGGGCTACAGGCCGAGGCGATGGGCGTGGATTACCAGTCAATCTCGATTGAACCCATGTACAACGAATTCATGTCGGCGCTGGCACCGGACTTTGCGGGTCTGCCTGTGGATACCACGGAAGAGAACCTGCAATCCCGTTGTCGCGGTGTACTGCTGATGGCCATGTCCAATAAAACTGGCTACATGGTGCTGACCACCGGCAACAAGAGCGAAATGGCGGTAGGGTACGCCACGCTTTATGGCGACATGGCGGGTGGCTACGGCGCGTTAAAAGACGTCTACAAAACCAAGGTGTTTGCCTTGGCGGAATACCGCAATACGATTTCCCCCGTGATACCTCAGCGCGTGATTGATCGTCCACCGTCTGCCGAGCTGGCGCCAGACCAGATCGATGAAGACAGCCTGCCAGCGTATCCAGTACTGGACGACATTCTTGAGCGCTACATTGAGCAGGATGAAAGTGCCGAGCAGATCATCGCCGCGGGCCATGAGCGCGAGGACGTGATGCGCGTGATTCGTTTGGTCGATGTGAATGAATACAAGCGCCGTCAGGCACCGATTGGCGTGCGTGTAACGCGTCGTGGTTTTGGGCGTGACCGTCGCTACCCGGTGACGAATGGTTGGAAGGCGGGGATCTGATCCTGGCCAGGATCGAGTTCTCAGTCCCAGTTAAAGTTATCGGCTCAGTCGTGCGGACGCCGTGAATACCTCCCTGTAGGCTCAAGTGCGCCATCCTTGGCGGTCAGACACGCAGCCGAGCCTATCTGGAAGTACTTACTGCGACTAACCGACTCTTACACGGTGCCTGACCGGATCTTTTAAGGTATTGGTCGGGCGTGCTTACGCCGCCCGCTCATGCATGCGGTTCGCGCGTTTAAACGTTCCCATGTCGTTAAAGCGAATGCCATGACGACGCAGTACCTCGTGCGATTCTTTTTCAGCCAGATGGCGGATATAGAAGGGGTCACGTACCACAAAATGGTGGATGGCGTGAGTACTGCCAAAGTTAAAGCAAAAGGCATGCAGCGGCAGCAAATACCACTTGTTCATTACCTGGCACTGCTCATGAATAATGCCCGGCGTGTTGTCACCGTAGTAATGCATGTTCGATGAAATAAAGTGCAGGCAGAAGGTGCGCAGAACGTTCGGAGCTAACAAGGTCACCACCACAGCTGTTACCCAAGCTTCCTGCGCCAGCAGCCATTCTGGCCACGCAATGCTGGTGCCCAGCAACCAAGCGATGCCGTTTGCCACATGGAACAGTACAAAGCCGTGCCACAGGGTGTAGGCGATGTAACCGATGGGGTTAAAGCTGACGGCACCAATGATGCGCAGGTTACGAACGTCTTTGCGGTCGATTTTGCCTTGCTTCAGTAGCTTCTTAGGAACAACAAAGTACTTACCGGCGCGCAGATAAAAAGCCAGCATGTTGTCGCCGACCATCAGAAAACGCTTCCAGTCCCATTTCTCACCATTGGTGATACCGCGCTCTTCAAGGTCGGTCTCAGTGCCTGATACTTTGTGGTGATGCAGGTGCAGATAACGGCGCACCCAGGGGTTTTGCGTCAGCGGTCGGGCCAGATACACGCCCGCCATCATGATGTGATGCCACAGCGGCTGCTTGCGGAAATACATGTAATGAATCAGGTCGTGCTCCAGCTCATGCAGCAACGAGGTCCAGAAGGCGCTCAGCACAATCACCAGCCAGGCAGGCATGATGTCGTTGGCCCACAGAACGGCATTCAGCACCATGCCGCCAATGCTGAGCAGGAAAATGCCCATGCCCATGGCGTCCTGATGCTCGATTAAGGCCGGGAAGCGTGCGCGCACACGGTCACTGACGGCCATCAGGTCTTTCTGAATTTCACGGTCTTTTGCGCGCAGTGCCTGGTACTGCTCGCTGTTTTTATTGATTGGATCGTTCATACTCATACTCCAGTACACGGCAGTGCGAACGTCACACCGCCGGATACCGTCACTTTACGGAAGCCACGGCCAAGATGCTTTACCTCACCCGCCAACCGATTGACCATAAGCGACATGACTGATTCCTCGCAGAACGAATCCCAGCCCAAGGCCGTGGCCATGTTTTTACGCCCATTGGCCAACCTGTTGCGTCAGCACGGGGATGATCCCGATGCTTTATTTGCCGAGCACGGGGTGGCCGTCGCCGATACCTTTAACCCCGAGGTGTGGATCGGTGTCGATACGACGTCTGCCTTACTGACGGCCGCCGAAGCGCGTCTGCAGGATGCCTCGCTGGGTATAAATATGGCACGAGCCAGTGAGTACTCCGCCTTTGGTGGGCTGGGATTAGCCTTGTCGGCGGGTGGAAGCATGCTCGGCGTGTTGCAGCGCATGGCGCGGTATCAACGCCTGATCAGTGACGCCGTGCAGGCCGAGGTGGTCATTGCCGAAGATACGGTGGCTGTGGAATTTCATGCCCGAGCCGGGCACCGACCACATCCTCAGGGCATGCAGTACGTCATGGCCAGCCTGATGCGGTTGCTGCGCATTCGTATCGATCCATCGTTGAATCCACGCGCTTGTCGAGTGGCCTGTGATGCCCCTGAGTATCGCGCTCGTATGGCACGTTACTTTCGTGTTGAAGCCGACGTCGCTGAGCATTATGGACTGGTGTTTGAGCGAGCACAGGCCGAAGCGGAGTTGCACTCCAGTGACCGGCAAATGGTCGCCATGCTGGAAGCCACCCTGAATGAACGACTGGCAGAGCAGGAAAAGGGATCTCTGGTAATTCAATTATCGCTATGGTTAGAAGCGCAACTGCCAGAGGGAGAACCGTCGCTAAATGACGCCGCCGAGCGTTTTCATTTAAGTGCGCGCAGTTTGCAACGCCGACTTCAGGAGGAAGAATTAACCTGGAAGAAATTACTCGAAAAAACCCGACGAACCTTAGTCGAACGTCATTTATCCGTTCCCGGAACGACCGTCACTCAGTTAGCTTTTCTGCTAGGTTTTTCCGACGTTAGCGCATTTTCTCGTGCGTTTAAAAAATGGTATGGCGTTGCGCCAAGTCAGTTTAAAAAATCAAACTAAGAAAATACTTTTAACCATCATTTTTTTGAGCATGAACGGTCGACGTCATGCTTGATGTGAACGGTCGAAACCATGCTTGGATTAGCGAGGAGTAGTTTGAATCGCAACTCCCAGTAGCGACTAGGGTTTTGCCCACTGACGCATCAGGTTGTGATACAAGCCGCTCAGTCGTCTGACTTCATTATCACTGGCGCCTCTTTCTTCCGTGAGTACCTGAATACACTGATCCAGTTCAAACAATTGCTCCCGCTGAGTACTGTCTGGCACTAAGCTTTGTACCCAGAAAAAAGCGGCCAGTCGCTGCCCTTGGGTCACTGGGCGCACCTCATGCAGGCTGGTGGACGGGTACAGAATCAAATCCCCCGCATTCAGCTTCACTTCTTGAGCACCGAATGGCGTCTCAATGGCCAGTTCTCCGCCTTCGTACTCATCTGCATCGGACAAAAATAACGTACCGGACACATCGGTTCGTACCGTGTCTCCGTCATCGCGTTTCATGATGCTGCTGTCAATGTGCAAGCCATAGCTGCCGCCGCCTTGATAACAATTAAACCGTGGTGGAAACCACTTTTCAGGCAGTGCTGCGGAAATAAAGAGAGGGTGTTGCGAAATCGCCGACATCACCGCGCTGGCGAGCTGCGTCGACAACTCAGATTGGTGGTCGAGTTGCAGATTACTTTTCACTTCACGTGCAAGGCCGCCCGCCGTGTGCTTCCCATCCAGCCAGGTTCCCTGATTTAAATGCTGACGTAACTCGTCGACAGCGATGCGGCTGAGTAATTGCTCGACGGGTAATAACATAGTGCTGGGTACTCGTGAGGTTAACGAATCGTGACCGGTGCCAGCACCGCGTCAGTAATGTGCTCGAGGGTCGCGCAGCCAGTCAGTGCCATCGCAACTTCCAATTCTTCTTGCAGAATTTTCAGGCAGTGCGCGACGCCGAGGGCACCTGCAACTGCCAGCCCCCACATTTGTGGGCGACCGATGCAGACGGCATCGGCCCCAAGCGCCAGCGCCTTGAGTACATCTGTCCCACGACGAATGCCACTGTCCATTAGTATCGGCAGGTCAGGGCAGGCGGCCCGTATTCGAGGCAGGTTGTGGATGGCGGCCGGGAGTCCATCCAGAGTGCGTCCACCGTGCGTTGACACAATCAGTCCATCAAACCCGAGCGCTTGTAGAGCGCGGGCATCTTCTGGGTGTGACAGTCCTTTGGCTAATAGGGGGAGATCCGTCCACTGGCGCAATTGGGCAAGATTATCGCGCGAGGGGGCGTCTTGCATAAAACCGTGCAGTACACGGCTGTCGCCCGGATTAAGCGTGCGTACCGGAGCGGCAGGTAAGCCGCTTAGGTTGATTTCCTGAACATGATCCGGCAACTGAAAACCAGCGCGTTGCGCACGATTACGCAGTCCGCTGACTGGGGCGTCGAGGGTAACGACAATGGCTTCGCACCCTGCGTCAATGGCACGTTTCAGTAATGCTTGATTGGCTTCCAGTGACGGCTGCCAGTACAGCTGAAACCACCAATGGGCTCCCTGAGCGGCAATGTCTTGCAGCGGTTGGTTGCTCAGTGAGCTGACGATCATGGGTGTATTCATCGCTGCCGCGGCTGCGGCGGTCGCGCATTCGCCATCCGGATGCACCAACTGTTGATGGGCAACGGGGGCAAGAATAATAGGATGCGCCAGCGGCGTATTAAATAATTGGGTACGTGTGCTGGGCTGAGAGAAGTCAGCGAGGATACGATTGTAAAGCGTCAGGTCATCAAAGGCGCGTGTGTTGTTTACCCGGGTGCTGTCATCAGCGACCCCGCCATTGATGTATTCAAGAATGTCGTGGCGAATAAAGTCACGAGCTGCCTTCTCATAGTCGGTCAGGCAAACCAGATCTGGCGGAATGGCCGTGAGTGCAGGTTGTAAAATATGTGTCATTCAGTGGGCCTGAATTACCGGGTATGTGTCGTTCGTTACACGTTGATGTGATGCATTGTGACTGAGGTGTACGAACCAGAACAAGTGGTTCGTACACGGAAAACCCCGGGGCAGCGCCCCGGGAATCGCGATCAGAACTCGTACGCGACAGACAGTTGTACGCTGCGAGCATCGCCAATGTAGGCGAAGCTACCGCTGCGGTAAGCCGTCAGGTAGTAGTCCTTGTCAGTCAGGTTGCTGACATTCACGCGCGCATTCAGCTGGTCGTTGACCGCGTAGGTCGCAAACGCATCAAACACAGTGTACGCCGGTACACGAACGTCTTCGCTGGCGGTGCTGTCAGGCTGGCCGACGTAAACTTCGCTTGAGTGGTTCGCGGTTGACCCCACAGCAAACTTGTCGGTCAGCTGGTAACGCAGTTGCAGGAAGCCAGAGCGATCTGCAAAGTTGGCCAGACGACCACCGGCTTCTACCGCCGAACCATCACGGTTGGTCGCTGCCGTTTCCAGAATTTCTGATTTCATCAGCGCGTAGCCAAACTGAGTGCTCAAACGATCCGTCAGGTTACCAACCAGGGAGAATTCAACACCCTGTACGCGGTTCTTACCGGTGTTGTAAGTACCGTCAGTATCGTAGTCGGTGCCTTCCATTACGTTGTCTTTGGTAATGCGGAACAGAGCCGCCGTCGCCAGCAGTTTTTCGTCCATCAGGTTCCACTTGGTACCCAGTTCGATGTTCTCAACGTTTTCTGGTTTGGCTTGATCAACGTTTTCTGAGCTTGAGCACAGACCGCCATAACCACAGTTACCACCAACGTCAGATTCGCCACCATTGATATTGGCAGAGGTGCTGTAGGTTGCGTATACGTTGCCAGCATCCGTGATCTGGTAAACCGCACCGACGTGACCATTCCACAGGGTATCGTCGTACTCGTACAGTGTTTCTGTTTCACCGCTGGTGATCAGGTTGCTGTAGTCGAAGATGTCCGCGCGAACGCCAGCAAAAATGCTGAAGCTGTCCGTCAGGTCGACGGTGTCCATCAGGTACAGTGAGACAGTATCGATGCTGTAGTCGGACTTATCGCTACCGCGACTGATGTCACGTCCCATCAGGCTGCTGATACCGTCAACCACGTTACCGTCAGCGTCGACGATACAGTAGTTATCGGATACACCACCACGACCTGCGGTACGACAGTTAGTGGTTCCGGTGTTAGTCACATCGTAGTTACCGTTCAATACGTTGTTCTGAGAGTATTCCGCACCCACAACAAACTGATGCGCCATGCCGGCCAGTTCGGTATCGAAGTAGAGGTTAAGTTGGTTGACCAGATAATCGACATCCTGCCAGCCACGGTGCGTACTCAGAGAAATCGTATCGTATTCACCGTTCGGATCAGACGCATCGGTGGTGGTACCGCGAGCACCTGTCACAACATAACCGTTAGAGGTCGTGCCGTAGCGCAGAGCGTTCTCGAGGCGAAGGTTGTCGCTGACCTGGAACTTAGCGCGCAGCGTGGCACTGTCAACGCTGGATTTAATGAAGTCCTGATCCTGTACGTAAGAAGGAATGTCTTTGTACACCTTGCCAGTATCGCGGTTGATAAAACTACCGAGATCGGTGCGGTCAAACGCATCCAGGTGGTAGTAATCGGCGGTCAGAGAGAAATCTTCGCTGGCATCCCACGTGGTCGACAGGGCGATACCGTTACGCTCGCGGTCGTTATTTTCGCGGGCAGGAACGCCCTCGTAACCGTGCAGCAGGTTGGCACGCACTGCAACGGTATCGCTGATACCAACGTTGGAGTCGAGGGAGACACGACGGTAGTCATCTGTACCGACGCCGGCTTCGATTTTATTGAAGTCGTATTCGGTGCTGGCTTGCTTGGTTACCGAGTTGATTGCACCACCGGTAGAGCCACGACCAGCAAAGGTTGAGCTTGGACCTTTGGTGATTTCAATCTGTTCAACGGCAAAGCTTTCACGGGTAGTCATGCCCGGATCACGCAGACCATCGACAAACACATCCGAGCGTGCTTCATGACCACGAATCACGTAACGGTCACCAAAGGCGTTACCGTTCTCACCAGTACCCAAAGAAATACCTGGCTGAGCGTCCAGAATTTCCTTCAGGTCTGAACGGCCAGATTCTTTAATCTGGGTCTGAGTCAGTACGGTGATGGTTTGTGGCGTCTCAGCAAGATCTTTGACATGACGGCTATCGCCCGACGTTTTCGCCTTATAAGGAGCGCCCGGTTCCGCGTATGGGTTAGTATCGAGCGTACGCTCCTCCACCTGCATCGTGTCCAGAACGATGGCCTCTTCCGCGTGCAGAGGTGCAGCACCCAGCAGCAGTGAAGGCAGACCCAGAGTCAGAGCAGTGGCACCCGGTGCCAGACGATGTTTGCGCAAGCTTAAAGGCGCATTGCCGTTGCGTTTTGTGTTCATGTTATTCCCCAAAAGAAGAGTTAGTAATCAGGCTGAATTCGATCGGCATGACCAGCGGTAATTCAGTTCGGGAGGGATAAAAATCCTCGGGAACAGCCGGTACAGGCGTTGCTTTTTCCAGCATTCGTAAGGCAGCCTCATCAAGCAGTGGGTAGCCGGAGCTTTTTTGTACGCTGCTCCTTAACACATCCCCATTGCGGTTCACGGTAAATGCAAGCATGACAGTGCCCTGTTGCTTACTTTTCTTGGCGGCGGGTGGGTAGGTCCGGTGTCGGGCCAGCCACTTATATAAATCGCGGATATAGCTTTTTGCGTTACCGCGCTGTCCGCCGCTGCTTTGTTGTTCGGAGTGACCTGTCGCTTTCTGCATCGCCGTCGATGCATCCTGCTTTTGCTCTGTCGGGGTGACGGTTTCCGGGGTCTCGTCGACCGGATCAGGCGTCACCTCTTCAGGTGTTTTTTCTGGTTCTTTTTCGGGCGTTTTTTCCGGCTCAGGTGCCTGATATTTAGGAACGTCATCGGCCACAGGTTCAGGTGGTTTTACCTTTGGTACTTCTACCGGTGGTGCGGGTGGTGGCGGTG
>Ga0181592_10003363_pt1 | contig 13264 bp, 11 predicted proteins | sample 071ome_20_FD_133755 | JGI IMG/M metagenome (GOLD analysis project Ga0181592, IMG submission 133755) | Coastal salt marsh microbial communities from the Groves Creek Marsh, Skidaway Island, Georgia - 071412BT metaG (megahit assembly) | ecosystem: Environmental > Aquatic > Marine > Intertidal...
AGCAACAAAAGTTACATTCCCATCACCAATTTATTTGCAACCAAATAAAGAATACGCAATCGTTGTTCTTTCCCCAACATCAAATAATTACGAATTGTGGATAGCACAAATGGGAGAAAAGACGGTAAACAGTCAAAATCTTCCAGATGCTGAATCTGTTATGGTTACCAAACAATATATTGGTGGAAGTTTGTTTAAGTCCCAAAATGGTACTATTTGGACTCCCAGCCAGTTTGAAGATCTCAAATTCAAACTATACAAGGCGGAATTTACAAGTAGAAGTGGAACTGCTTATTTCTACAATCCAAAACTTGGCACAGATGATGCCAATATTCCTTCTCTCTTACCAGATGGAATCAAGACTCTTCCAAGAAAAATTGATGTAGGAATTACAACTACAACTATATCAGAGATTGTTGATGTACTCACCCCAGGAACTAGAGTCAAAGCAAATAATTCCCTTGTTAATGGTTATATTGAAAGAGTTGGTGGTGGAGTAACATTTACTGGAATAACAACAACAAATGTTGGAAGTGGTTATTCTGGTGGAGTATTCAATAATGTTTCTCTATATGCTATCAGTGGTAGAGGAACTGGTCTATTAGCTGAATCAGTATCATTTAATGCTAACGGCACTTTAGATCTAGTTGTTATAAACACAACTGGTATTTCAACTGGAAGTGGATTCTCGGTTGGTGATTTGGTCGGAATTACGACTGCAGATGTTGGCAATGTTGGTACTGGGGCAAGAATTTCCATCAGCAATGTTGATGAAGTTGATACATTGTATCTAACAAATGTTCAGGGAGATAACTTTATTCCAGGTGGACTACTTCAAGTTTATGTTAATGATACTGCTCAGACTGGTTATGCTGATACAGTAGTTAAGACCTCTACTGCGATTGGAGGTTTGTATTCTGGCAATGTTATTGAAGTCAGTCAGATTAATCATGGAATGATGGCGGACAATAACAAAGTATCAATAACTGGAATTAGACCAGATACAACTCCAACAACATTGTCTGTTGATTTGGATATTGATTCTACAACAGTTTCATTGGCAGACACTACTGGTTTCTCCAGATTTGAAGGTATCACCACTGCTTCTGGATACTTAAAGGTTAATAACGAGGTTATCTTCTATAATAGTATTGGAAGTGGAGTTCTTGGAATCGCAACTCGTGGTGTGGATGGAACTGCAGTTAAGAAGCATCTTTCTGGAGATCCAGTTTATAAGTATGAAATTGGTGAAGTTTCTCTAACAAGAATCAACACAACCCACGATATGTCTTCAGACTCTATTTTAAAGACATATCGAGATATTGATACATATCATTTAGAAATTGATAGGGGATCTAGATCTACTGGAGAGCAGCAACTCAACTTTAGAACAGAATCCCAAGTTGGTGGTAATAATGTTCACATTTCCAAAAATGTACAGTTTAACTCAATTATTCCACAATTTAATGTAATTACTCCAGGACAAACATCCTCCGTCAATGGAAGCATTAGAACAGTCTCTGGAACAAGTGCTGGTGGATCTGAAGTTTCATTTATCGATCAAGGATTTGAGTCAGTACAACTAAATGAAATAAACAAACTATCAACAACTAGACTTGTATGTTCAAATATAAATGAAACGAACAGATTAACGACTTTACCAAGAAATCGTTCTCTGACAGTTGGAATCAATTTACAATCAGAAGATAAGAATTTGTCTCCAGTGATTGATACACAAACTGCATTTGTTGCTCTGTCCAGAAATCGTATTAACAATCCAATTACAGATTATGCACAGGATGGAAGATCAAATCAGTTAAGTGATGATCCACATGCTGCTGTTTATATTTCAAATAGAGTCAATCTTGCTCAACCAGCGACTTCCCTTAAGGTTCTTGTAGCTGCTTATAGAGATTCTTCTGCTGATTTTAGAGTTTTCTACAGACTCTTTAAAGCAGACTCTAGCGAAATCAATCAGGCATATGTTCCATTCCCAGGATATGATAATTTAAATGATACTGATGGTGATGGATATGGTGACCAAATCATCAATTCAGCCAATAACAATGGTAGACCAGATGCATTTGTTCGCTCCAGTGCTGATGATGAATTCTTAGAGTATCAATTCTCAGTTGATGGATTGGAGCAATTCACTGGATATGCTATTAAGATAGTTATGAGTGGAACAAATGAAGCTAAACCACCAAGATTTAAGGATCTTCGTGCCATAGCACTGGCTTGATATGAGTAAATTGATTCGTGTTGAAGGTGACCAGAACTTGTACCGAGATGCAAGTTCTGGTGCTATTGTGAATACAGATTCTCAAGCATATTCACAATATGTTTCCCAAAGAGAGAGAAGAAAAAGGGAGCAAGATGAAATAAAAAATATTAAAGAAGAGTTGAATGATATTAAGCAACTTCTTCGTGAACTTCTCTCAAAAGAAAATAACTAAGTCTAAATAATAGTATCAATAGGATTATTAGATAGAGTCAATGGCAATTTTTGTAGCTAATCTGACAGTGAATCAGGGGGCTAATTTCTATCAAACGTTTAACCTATCAAATTCGATAGGTGATACCTCGTTTGATCTAACTGGATATACCATTGACGCGAGAATGAAAAAACATGCTGCTGCTGTAGGGTTTACATCATTCACTTCTACTATAGAAAATACTTCTAACGGAACAATAAGTTTATCACTCACTTCAGCACAAACAGCGGCACTGAAACCTGGAAGATATATCTATGATATTGTTATTGAGAGTTCTGGTGGCTTTAAATCAAGAGCTATAGAAGGAAACGTATTAGTACGAGAAGGAGTAACCGTTTAATGGCATCAATTAGAGCTAGACTCGGACAAACTAATGTAATTAAAGTAGTTGCATCCAATTCAGTAACTGGTGCTAGTGGAAAACTTTCTGATATTAGTGATGTTGATGTTAGTGGACAATCAGATAAGTTTGTAATGGTTTATAATGCCAGTACAAATAAATATGAATTCATTGATCCAGACCAGGTTCTTGTAGCAGCCGCTTCGACAATTGATCCTATTGGAACAAGTGGTCTTCCAGAGGAATTTATTAATGCTCTAAATACCGACCCCAGTAGAGCAAGCAATATCGATCTTGATGGTGGTACTTGGTAAAAATTTATAAATATCTAATAAAGAGTATTCAATAAGCGAGGCATTCTAGATGGCAGCCGCTGTAATTCAGTTTAAGAGAGGTACGTATGCTGGTTTGCCAGCCTTGGCGGCAGGCGAACCAGGATTTTCGACCGACTTCTATGATTTCTATATCGGTCTAGATGATACTATCGCTGGCAATAAATTCTTCGGAAGTCAGAGATATTGGGATAGAGAAGACGGAATTGAGTCCGCATATCTCAATTTAGTTGATAGAGACGGATCTAATAAGATTGCACTTAAAGCTCCAAACGTATTATCTGGAGTTACGACATACGTTCTACCAGCAACTCCTGTAGCAGGTGGTTTGCTACAGTCTGATGCTGATGGTCAACTATCTTGGTCTAGTGCTCTAACTCAGGTTAACTTAACGAGTTTATACGTTACTGGACTTTCAACATTCCAAGCAGCGATTTATGTCTCCGATACAACAGATTCCTTTGATAAGGATTCTGGATCTGCTGTATTTAATGGTGGATTAGGTGTAGAACTTAATACTAATATTGGTGGTGGTTTAAAAGTAGGTGGTATTGGTACATTTGTTGGTGCTCTTAACGTAGATGATATTACCGATTCCAGCAGCCCAACAACTGGATCACTAGTAGTTGGTGGTGGTCTTGGTCTTTCAAGAAATCTTTATGTTGGTGCTGGAGCATCGATTGTTGGTGTTACAACCATTTCAAGTACAGTAAACACAACGGCACTAGGAGAAGGTGCTCTTGATGTTAAGGGTGGTGCTTCTGTTGCACAAAATCTCTATGTTGGTGCTGGATTAAGTGTCACTGGAACAACAACACTTCAAGGTGCTACTGAAATTAATGGTAATGTAACTCTTGGAAATGCTGAGACTGATATCTTAACAGTTAATGCTGATATTCAAGGTAATCTATTACCAGAACTAGATGGTGCTTATAATGTTGGTGATGCTAGTGAAGGTAAGACCTGGTTAAATGGTAGCTGGTCTGGAATTGTAACCGCAACTAATGGTGTACAGGGAGCAAACGTACAAGTTGGCGTTTCTTCTGTAAGAACTATTGATACTTCAAATGGTTCTCTCTTCTTGTCTGGTCAAGATGGAAGAGTTGTAGTTGATGGAACCGTTAATGTTCTAGCAAATCAAATTGTTGATGGAAATTCAACGATTGTTGGAAGTGAGACTGTTTCTAATGTCCAGATTGGTGTTACCAGTACAACTCAAGTAGATACTACTGCTGGCAATCTCAAGTTAGATGCTGCAACAAATACAGTTGATATTCTTGCTCAGTCAAATACTACTGGATTTGCTACTTTCGCAAATGGTGCTGAAGTAACTTCTGGTGGTATTCTTGTTGGCAATATCGGTGTCGGCACAGCTGATAACAATACAATCAGTACAAACTCTGGAAACCTTGTCCTAAAATCTGGAGAAGTAGCAACAACAGTTCGCGTTGAAGATGACCTTGTTGTAACTGGTACAATTACTGGTTCGATTACTGGTACAATTTCAACTGCTACAAGATCACAAACTATTGACGTAAGTGGAGTTGTTGATACCGCTGATAGATATTTAACCTTTGTTGAGACATCTGTAACTGGAACTGGACAGACAGCATACGTTGCTCCAGAATTCAAATACAATGCAGATTCGACCACAATGTCTGTACCGATTGCTGAAATCGGTAACATCAGAGCATCGGATGGATCGGATGCGATTACTATATCCGATACAACTGGTAATGTAAGTTTCGCAAGTAGTGTCACGATTACTGGTGATATTACAGTTCTTGGTACTCAGACAATTGTTAATACTGAGGCACTCAAGGTAGAAGATCCACTGATTGAACTTGGTCTTGTAAATAGTGCTGGTTCACTAATTCCACCAACCGTTGATCAAAATATCGACGTTGGTGTTATGATGCACTATTACACCACGTCTGCTCAGATCGCTGCTGTATTCTGGGACGAGTCAGTAAACAGAGTTGCTGTTGCTTCATCTGTAACCGAATCGGCAAATGTCATGACTGAAATCGCATATGCTGATATGGAAATCGGTGGTCTTTGGGTCAATGATCTTGCTGGACAAACCCAAGTAATCAGACATAATGGAACTTCAAGAATCCTTGAAAATATAACCGTAGATGGGGGATCCTTCTGATCCTATAAATAGGGTTATTAGATTATTAAAAATTAGATATGTCGAATGAGACTGATTATAAGATTCTGCTGGGAACTTACCAGCAGAAATCTTTTGACTTGTTCAATCAAGTAATTGCTCTTGAAGCGAGAGTTAGTGCTAGCAATCAAACCATAGAAGTACTTAACAAACAAGTTACTGATCTAGTTAGTGAGCTTGAAAATCAAAAAAATATTGTTAGGCAGTTAAAAATTGCCGAAATGGAAAGAATAGAAGAGGAAAAATTAAAGCAAAAGCAACTTGAAGAGCAATTAGTATCAAATGAACTGCATTTTGGATTAGTTGCTTCACCAACTCCAGTTTCTACACCAAAAAGAAAAACTAAAAAGCAAATAAATAGTGCTGAGGTATCCAACGAATCGAATAGCGATAAATCAGCTGAAGGAGAATCTTAATGGCACAACCATCAACACGCCAGGAATTAATTGATTATTGCTTGAGACGCTTGGGTGCTCCAGTATTAGAAATTAACGTTGATGATGATCAGATCGACGATCTGGTTGATGATGCTATTCAATATTTCAATGAGCGTCATTATGATGGTGTTGAAAGAATGTTTTTAAAATATCAAGTAACCCAAGAAGATATTGATAGAGGAAGAGCAAGAGATACAAATGGAGTTGGAATTGTAACTACAACAGGAACTTCAACTTCTATTAGTGGATATGGAACTACGACTAGTAGTTTTTATGAGACTTCTAACTTTATTCAAGTTCCAGATTCTGTAATTGGAATTGAAAAAATATTTAAATTTGACACCAGTTCAATTTCTGGTGGAATGTTCAGTATTAAATATCAATTATTTCTAAACGATCTATATTATTTCAATTCGGTTGAACTTTTACAATATAGTATGACTAAATCATATCTAGAAGATATTGATTTTCTTTTAACTCCAGAGAAGCAGGTAAGATTTAACAAAAGACAAAACAGATTGTATTTGGATATTGACTGGGGATCACAATCTGCTGGAACATATTTGATCCTAGATTGCTATAGAGCACTGAATCCTGCCGAATTTTCAAAGATTTATAATGATTCATTCTTAAAAAAATACTTAACTTCACTGATTAAGAGACAGTGGGGTCAAAACTTAATTAAGTTTAGAGGAGTTAAGTTACCTGGTGGTATTGAACTTAATGGTAGAGAGATATATCAAGATGCAGAGAATGAATTAAAAGAATTGAAAGAGAGAATGTCCTTAGAGCATGAACTTCCACCTTACGACTTTATTGGATAATGGCACTAAATCCCTTCTTTCTCCACGGATCTGCCTCTGAGCAGAGACTTGTTCAGGACCTCATCAATGAACAGTTGAGAATGTATGGGATGGAGGTCTACTATATCCCAAGGAAAATTGTAAATAGAAAATCTATTATAGAGGAAATCCAATCATCAAAATTTGATGATTCATATATCATTGAGGCATATCTAAACACTTACGATGGTCATACTGGTGGTGGAGATGTCCTTAGTAAATTTGGGATGCAACTAAAGGATGAAATTAGTCTTGTAATTTCACAAGAAAGGTATGAAGAGTTTATTGGAGCATTTTTACAAGATGAAGATCCTTATGAAATTGAAGTTGCCTTACGTCCAAGAGAAGGAGATATTATTTATTTTCCATTAAGTGGAAGGCTTTTTGAGGTAAAGTTCGTTGAACATGAAAAACCATTCTATCAATTAGGAAAAGGATACATTTATGAATTGAGTTGTGAATTGTTTGAATATGAAAATGAAGTTATCGATACTAGTGTTCCAGAAGTTGATGAATCAATCCAGAATGTTGGTGAACTGATTTCTCTAAAATTGGTTGGTTATGGAAATACTTCATATATTGGTGCGGATATTAATACTGGATATGTAAGAAAAATTTATATAAACAACGATGGAAATGGATATACTTCAACACCAACAGTAACGTTCTCTGCTGCTCCACAGTATGGTAGAACCGCTAGAGGAGTTGCAATTACAACTTCAGTTGGGGATGCTCGTTCAATTAAAGAAATTTTACTAATTGATGCTGGTTATGGATACAGATCAGCACCAACTATTACAATTAGTGGTGGAGGAGGAGTTGGAGCATCTGCCACATGTTCAGTAGAACTTTATAGAAAAGGTGTTTCTAGAGCAACACTTATTGATAGGGGTGAAGGATACACTGCTCCACCAACAGTTACTTTTAGTGGACCAACATTTACTGGTGCAGCAGGAACAGCAGTTATTATAAACAATGCTGTTGATAGAGTTGTAATTACTGACGGTGGAACTAACTTCTCACCAAGTAAAAAAATTGCTGTTACGTTTACTGAACCAAATTCAGTTGGATTCCAAACCGCAGTTGTTTCAGCAGTTGCTGCTAATGATCAATTATCAACATTGACTGCTACAAATGTTGGTGTTGGTTATAGTGTTGCTCCAATTCTTACTATAAGTGCTCCAACAGGAGTTGGATCAACAGCTCTTGTTACAGCAGTTGGTGGATCAATCTATGGAGAAAAGATATCAAGCATATCTATAGCATCATCTGGAAGATATTACTTAACTGATCCAACTTTAACATTTGATAATCCAACAGGAATTGCTTCCACTGCTACTGCAAATACAACCTTAGTAACTTCTGGAGGAATATCTACATTCTCATATTCACTTACAAGTGCTGGAAGATATTACTTAGCTCCTCCAACATTAACTATTGATTTCTTATCACTCAGTCAGGGATATGCTGCCGACTCCAAGTACGGATCATATTCTTGGAGAGCTATAAATGCTGTTCCAGATAGAAATCTCACTAGACCATCAGTATCTAACGTAACCTCTATTGGATATAGTGGATCCGTTCAACTGTTTGCTAAAGTTCCATCATACACTTCTGGCATAACAACTTTTATTGAATTAAATACTTCTTCAAATGGACCTCTTGCTAGAGATATTGATCTAAGAGTTACTGATGAAGGATATTTTGAAGTGGGTATTGGTACAGTTGGATTAGCATATACATCAATAAATGTTATCGATGAGAATTGGCACTATCTATATCTAGAATCTTCTTTTGATTTTGGATCACAAAGATTTGATTTATACGTAGATGGTGGAGATCCAGAAACATTATTCTTAGGTGCTGCTGAACTAGAAGCTGAGATTATCACCAACGCAAATGTAAGTCCACCAAAAGTAAAAAACACTTTAAATAGTGGAATTTATATTGATGATTTCTTTGCTACGGCAAACGCAATTGGTGCTGGATCATCAGCAGTTCCAGGATCAACACCAGTTCCAGATGCCGATACTGCAATTTTTGATGATTTCGAATCTGATGCTATTGGTTCTCTAAACTCAATTAGTGTTGGATGCTCAATATCAAATGGATATGTAACATCACTGGATAATGCTAGTACAACTCTAATTGGTATTGTAACTTCCATCGTTTCTGCGGTTATTGACCCACCAATTGGTGGTCCATCAAACTTTGTTGCTACTGGAATAGCAAGTGTATCTGATGGAGTACTTACCTCAGTACAGTTAGGTTATACTGGTGCTGGATATTTGACTTCTCCTGGTGTAACTATTTCCTCTCCAACTGGAGTGGCAACAGACTTTGTTGCAGAAGCAACAGCAATCATCAATGAAGATGGAAAAATAAGTGGATTTAATATAACTGATGGGGGACTTGGATATATTACAAATCCAACGGTAAGTGTCACATCTCCTCTCGGTCAGGTTCCTGAAGGGTACGCAAATGTTAGTGTTGCTGGAACTGTATATTCAGTAACTCTAACAAAAGCAGGTATTGGATATACAGCACCACCAGTAGTAAGTATTGCTAATACCGTAACTGATAGGGACTTTACTATTGGATTTGCTACCGCAAGAGGAACTGCTATATTGAACAATACAAATAACGCAATCGATTATATCAGGATTGATGATCCTGGATCTGGATATCTAACACCACCAATTGTTACCATTGGAGATCCACCAGTGGTATCTGGAGTTGGCACTTTCTGGTACAACGAAGAAGTCGTTGGGTCTACATCTGGAACCAAGGCAAGAGTTAAGCGTTGGGATGCCGAAGATGGAATTCTCCAAATTTCCATTGAAAATGGTACTTTCTTAAATGGGGAAACAATTGTTGGAAGTTCTTCATCCGCTATATATGTTATCGATAACTACATCAATAAGCGAGACGTTCCATCAGTATCGTCCGTAGAAAATATTGATGATTACGAACAGAACGACGATATAGAATTTGAAGCAGACCAAATTCTAGACTTTACTGAATCAAATCCTTTTGGAAATTACTAATGCTAGGAACTTACTCTTATCACGAAATTATAAGAAAAACCATTATTGGTTTTGGTACACTATTCAATAACATTTATATCAAACATTATGATAAAGATGACACTAATGTTATTGATGAAATGCGTGTTCCCCTGGCATATGCACCAAGGCAAAAGTTTTTAGCAAGACTTACACAACAATCAGTACTCAATAAGTCTGTTGCTATCACCTTACCAAGGATGTCTTTTGAGATGGTTTCTCTACAATATGATTCATCAAGAAAGACTGGGGTAACTCAAACATTCAAGGCATCAGATGGAACCAATCTAAAGAAGGTTTTCATGCCTGTTCCATATAATATTGGATTTGAATTATCAATTTACTGCAAATTAAATGATGATGCTCTACAAATTGTTGAGCAGATTTTACCTTATTTTCAACCATCTTTAAATTTAACTATTGATCTTGTAGAATCAATTGGTGAGAAAAGAGATATTCCAGTTGTATTGAATAATGTTTCATTTACTGATGAATATGAAGGAGATTTTTCAACTAGAAGAGCACTAATTTATACATTATCATTTACTGCTAAAACCCATATCTTTGGACCTGTCGCAGATAGCACAGATGGTCTTATTAAAAAGGTACAAGTTGATACTTATACTAGTACCGATAGAGCAAGAGCAACTCGTGAAGTAAGATATACTGTAACACCAAAGGCACTTGAGGATAAGAACAATGATGGTGTAATTAATACTGTAGATGATGCTTTACTTGGACCATCTGATGATTTTGGATTCTCGGAAGATTGGGAATTTTTTACAGACTCCAAAAATTACAATAGATCATTAGGGGAAGATTTGTGATATGAATGATAATTTTGAAAGTTTAAATTTGGCCCTTAATACCGAGTCAAGTATAGTTGATGTTCAACCAGTAAAAACAGAAAAAGTAGAAGTAGAAAAAGAACAAAGCGGTGATATAAAAAAAGACTATGAGTATACAAGGGCTAATTTATATTCCTTAATTGAAAAGGGTCAGGAAGCTATTAATGGAATCATGGAACTTGCTGGTGAAGGAGCAAGTCCAAGAGCATATGAAGTTGCTGGTCAACTTATCAAAAGTGTTGCAGACACAACAGACAAACTAATTGATCTTCAAAAGAAATTAAAAGATATTGAAGAGGATACTCCAAAAACTACAAATAATGTCACCAATAATGCTCTATTTGTAGGTTCAACAACAGAGTTATCTAAACTACTCAAACAAGGATTCCTAAATAATAATACGTCAGATTCTGCCGATTGATGAAAAAATCCTGTAAACAAGGATATTACTATTGTTACACTGACAAAAAGTGTAAGAAAATACCTAAGGGATGGCATGTAATGCGCTCTGGGTATTTGATGAAAGATGATGAGCACGAAGAGGATGAAACCAAAAAGAATGGTAATGGAGACTCCAACGGAGACTCTAATGGTAACGGTGATGGCGGATCTGTAAGTGAAGGTTGGTCTGAGAAGTACAAAAAGTCAATCGACTGCGATAATCCAAAAGGTTTTTCGCAACGTGCTCATTGCCAAGGACGCAAAAAGAAACTTGATGAGGAGAGACTACGTAAGTGGTTCCTAAGTAAATCGAAAGATGGAAAACCTGGTTGGGTTGATGTTGTAGATGGGGATGCATGTGCTAGAGAGGAGGGGGAAACCGCTACTCCTAAGTGTGTATCATCTGAAAAGCGTGCTTCGATGAGTAAAAAAGAAAGACTTGCTGCTCAGGCAAGAAAGCGCCGTAATGATCCAAATCAACCTGAAAAGTCAGGCGCTGCAAAACCAACATACGTTAAAACTGATTACACCCCAGAAGGCGACATGGATCTCCAAGAAGTAAAAGATAAACCAGGCAAAGGTAGCGGAAAAAAAGATGCCTGCTATCACAAGGTCAAATCACGCTATAGCGTTTGGCCAAGTGCTTATGCTTCTGGAGCACTTGTAAAGTGTCGCAAAGTTGGTGCTGCTAATTGGGGAGAAAGCACTAACGAAGAAAAAGATCACGAAGTTTCTATGGCACAATCTCAGTTAAAGAAATCTGAGAGAAACATCGCTAAACTAAGAAAAGCTTTAGGTAAGAAAGAACGTAATATTCCCGCTTGGGTCCAAGCAAAAATTACTGATACTGAGCATAACATGGATGCTGCTGCAGGGTATATGGATGAAGCATCCAAGAAGTGTTGGAAAGGTTATGAGAAAAAAGGAACTCAAAAACTCTTTGGCAAGACATACAACCGCTGCGTGAAAAAAGAGTCTGTTTCCGTTGAGGACGCAAATGGGAATCATTATGCTGAATTTATTGATATCATCAAACCAGAACCATTGAAACCATCAAAGGGTATTGGTAGTGAGTTACTTGGTGAGGGTAATCCAAGTATGGATATCAACCCTGGAGCTCACAATAAGCTCAAGAAAATGAACAAGATCAGAAATCTAGTCAAGCAAGGTACTGGTGGGGAACAAGGAGCAGCTGGCGCTGCTCTAAAAAGAATGGGTGGCGGCGTTGAATTGCCTTTAGCGAAAAGTGATAGCAAAAAGAAACTTCAGTTAGCACATTACGAAGTATCGAACTGGAGAGCAGAACTTGCAGAACAGTCACCAACCTGGCCAACCAAAGGACCAGAACAAAACAATAGAAGAATTGAAGAAACTGCTGTATCTAACACAACAGCATCAAGCGAAGAGGTTGGAAATGCCAACCCACGACCAATCTTTGATCGAGTAATGGAAGATTGGCAGAAAGTCAACAAGTCGGATAAAACTGATGGTATGAGCAAAGCAGCAGTTAAGGCATATCGTCGTGAGAACCCAGGTTCCAAACTTAAGACTGCTGTAACTGGTGATCCAAAACCAGGTAGTAAGGATTCTAAGCGCAGAAAGTCCTTCTGTGCCCGCTCTAAGGGGCAGCAAGACATGCATAACATCGATTGCTCTAAAACCCCCGATAAAGCAATTTGTAAAGCCCGTCGTCGCTGGAAGTGCTGATCAATGAAAAGTTTTCAAGAATTTTTAACAGAAAGTATCACCATCAATGGTGATTTTAATGGCACTCTAAATGTGGGTGCTTCCCAGCCAGAATCTGCTACAGAATCATATGTGGCAGATGTTGTCTGGGAAGGAAAAATATATAGATTAGAAATAGAAGGAACAATGCCTTCTAAGAATGAACTAACAGAACAACTTCAAGGCGAGTATCCTGGAGCGATTGTTCATAACATTTATCCATCAGAATCAAATACTTTAAAAATTAAAAGTTCACAAAGATATCGTCCAGAAAGATTGGGTTGGAGTGACTGATGGCAAATAGTTATATTTGGGATGAACAGTTTGATTTAAACGTTACTCGCGGAAAGGTAAGAGGTGCGTCACAAATCCACAAGTTCGGTGCAACTCCATCTCAATCAACAAACACAACAGCAACTATATGGGATAAAGAGGATACTCTCTATCCTTGGAGTGCTTTTGATACTGCTGGTGTTCTTGTAGCAGCACAAGTCGGTGCAGATGATAATGGCAAAGTAGTTACCATCCAAGGTCTTGATGAAAACTATGAGTTGATATCAGAGACG
>Ga0181592_10003374_pt1 | contig 13249 bp, 10 predicted proteins | sample 071ome_20_FD_133755 | JGI IMG/M metagenome (GOLD analysis project Ga0181592, IMG submission 133755) | Coastal salt marsh microbial communities from the Groves Creek Marsh, Skidaway Island, Georgia - 071412BT metaG (megahit assembly) | ecosystem: Environmental > Aquatic > Marine > Intertidal...
ACATAGAGAAAATTATACTCGAACCAAAAAAAGTGATCAGGACTTGGCTCAAGGCTTCGTAATACGGAACGGCAATCCTCAATACTTATAAATGCTTTTTGAGCGGACTCCTCATCAACAGTTAGACTGACAAACTCACGGGCCATTTTTCTTTCAGTTGGGTCCTCAGCAAAACAGCCATTCGAGGCAAGTTCTACGGTGAAATTATACCAATCTCGCCAAAGTTCCTGGTCATACGAATCAGTCGAATTATAAAGGGCAACGCCCATTTCATAAGTGTACCGTCCGCTGGTTTTAATTTCTAGATTACTTCGGGTTACATCTCCAGCAACCTGATAATTTTCAGCAGACTTTCCTGAGCCGGAATGAAAACCAATTGAAACTCCAAACTTTTCACAAATATTCCAAATTGGAGTGATCATCGCTCTCAACTTATCGTTATCGGGGTAAGGAATGTTTTTCTGAAATCCAAAAGCGGGTGCCACAAAATGAATCGGCATACCCATCTCAAAAGAAAGGGCCAGCATGACCGCAGTAGTCTCTGGCGTGGTTAACCCTGGCAATTCATCGATAGATAATTCTCTCAGATATTCTCTTCCCTGCTCAGCTGTAAAATATTTTTCACGGATTTTTTGGTATTTTTCATCACGAGTTTTCATTTTGACCATGGCTGGCCAAACATAAGCAAGTAATCCGTTAAATTCTTCCTCTGTGGGGGCCAGACCCACCTCCTGCACCTTTTTTCTTGTAGCTTCCACGATGTCGGGAGAAATTTCACCTTTAACGAATTCTTCTTTTTGCCGGGCAGTATCTGGAACCTCCGTAATGGCCAACTCGGGAGACAGATCAAAAGTTATATAACTCGCAAACAGGCATCCTTGCACCAATTGATCTTCCCTTTCATCAAACTTCCCGCCAATTGGTTGATGATCTGCATTAAAGCTCCATGGAATGCCTAACTTATGAAAACCATTTTTTAGTTTTGCCAAGACACAGCCATGACTCATGCCTTCCACACTCTGACCCTGATGCCCTTCTGGAACATCACACCCAATAAATGGAAAAGGGACTGAGTCCAGTTTGTCAGCCAACATTGCATCCACATCGTATACCAGTTCACGGGGGATACTATTTTGGTTGGCGGTGAGACCGATACCGAGTCGACTCATTGCCCAATCCACACCGTCCCAATGAAGAGTGGTAAAACGTGCACCAATTCCCAGAGTTGATTTCCCTAACTGTTCACTTGTTCTCGGAAAAACGGTGCAGGATGAATCATTTTCCAACATCAAGTTCTTCATCCCGATAAGATTTGAATAAGTCGCAGGGAAATACCATTTACCGCCAAGTTCAGCCCCTTCACTTAGGTATTGAATTCCTGAATCGTCAGGGTTTCCGTGAAATTCCCAAGCATGGTCACCCTTCTCATTTTCGATTAAAACCCAATTTCCCTTCCCGGAGGAAAATTCGCTTTTCAGATGTCGTTTGAAATCTCCCGTTTCAATAGAGTCTTTAAGCTCTTCCCAATTCAGACAAAAGTCAGGACTGATGCACGGGTTTTCTTTTATATACAGACCATTTGAAACAAGAAATTGATTAATAGGGGAAAGCATATTTGTGGACTTATTTATTTACTAAATTTAGTTGGTGGACTAACCCTCCGGGATAGTTGATTTAGCGAGCAGATAACTGTTTTTTAGCCATGGTCTTTTTGAGCACTTCATCACCAATTACCCCAAAAAGAATTACCATTCCTAAAATCCCAAATTCTAAATGAGTGGATATACCTACCATGTTGATCGAATTATAGATCAAGCGGATCACTGCCGCTGCAATCACAACCCCAAGGATAGACCCCTCTCCTCCACGCAGGCTACAACCGCCTAAAACTGCGGCAGCTATGGCATACAACTCGTAAAACTCCCCGGTTTGAGCCGGCTGTACTGAGTCCAATTCAAAGGCAAAAAGCAGTCCCGCTAAACCCGCACAAAAAGAACAGAGGACATAAGCAATGATCTTCATCTTATCGGTATTGATACCGCTGTATTTTGCTCCGTCCTCATTGTTACCCAGAGCATACAAATACCTACCCCAAATGGTTTTTCTTAAAAATACAGCCCCAGCTATTCCAAGAACTACTAAAAATATAAAAGGCGTTGGTAAATTAAAAGAGTCACCCAAAGGAATTTTTCCACTGAAAATAAAATCCAGTCCCAAAATTTCTTCCAGGTTCACATACCCTTTATCTCCTTCAAGCGGAACTGGTCCCACTGACTGATTATCGGTAATCCAGCGGCCCATGCTCCTGTAAACAAGAAGGCCACATAAGGTAACCACAAAAGGTTGAATCCCTGCCTTAGTAACAAGCAAACCATGAACAAGCCCAATCAGCAGAGACAGCCCCAAGGTTATTCCAATCGAAACCCATGGGTCCAGTCCATGAATTTTAAGACAAAAAGCCAAGACCACCGCTACCAACCCGACTACGGAACCAATAGATAAATCAATCCCGCCCGTTATGATAACCATGGCTACGCCAATGCTCATCACAGCGTACAGACTGGACCACTTAATCAAGTTTTGCATGTTGTAAGCATTCAAAAATTTGGGATTAATTATTGCCGTGATGACAAAAATAACCACCAAAAGAGCAAAGATTCCAATAATGTTCTTTTTCATAAGTTATTCATTTAGGCGGCAGTCTTTTCTCCACCAGTTGCGAGGTTCATAATTGATTCCTCCGAAAGTTCATTGCGATCAAGTTCACCGGAGATTTTCCCTTCGTGCATGATATATGCACGATCTGCCATACCCAGAACTTCTTCCATTTCACTGGAAACAAAAAGAATTGCCATCCCTTCTCCCGCCAGTTTTTCCATAAGTTTATAGATTTCTCGCTTTGCTCCCACATCGATTCCGCGGGTGGGTTCATCCAACATCAATAGTTTCGGATTCATCGCCAACCACTTTCCCAGAACAATCTTTTGCTGATTTCCTCCTGAAAGAAAACGAGCTATTTGTTCAATGGAAGGAGTTTTTATTTGCATCTGTTCGACCGCTTTTTCCGAAATTTTAAGTTCTGCCTCTTGGTTGAGAAATCCTTTTGTTTGATCTCTTTCCAAGCTTGGAAGGCTTGAATTCTCTCTTACAGTCATTGGCAAGACTAAGCCATGTTGTTTACGATCTTCAGGTGCCAGAGCAATTCCAGCATTTATTGCATCCGCCGGACATTGGGGGCGAAACGACTTACCATCCAGTTCAAGCTCGCCACCCAAGGCAGGAGTAACGCCAAAGATTGTCTGTAAAAGTTCTGTTCTCCCGGCACCAACCAAACCGGCTATCCCAACAATTTCTCCAGCTCGAACCTCAAATGAAACAGGTATAGTAGAATAAGCAGGTGAGATTATTTCCCGGGCCTGCAAAACTGTTTTTCCTGGCTGATGAATTTGACGGTCGTAAAACTCACTCAAATCGCGACCTACCATCAACCTGACCATATTTTCATGATTGATTTCTTCTTTTGCTAAATCACCGGCATTTTCACCATCCCGAAAGACCGTAACCCGATCGGACAATTCAATAACTTCGCCCAAACGGTGCGAAATATAAATGACACTGATTCCCTGATTCTTTAGATCTTTGACCACCTCGAACAAGGTTTCGGTTTCCTTTTGGGATAAACTACTGGTCGGCTCGTCCATGATCAGCACCCGAGCATCACAGGAAAGAGCTTTGGCAATTTCAACAAGCTGTTGTTTTCCGATGGGAAGAGGTCCTGTAATCGTATCGGTTGGCAGGTCGAGTCCGACCCGCTGCAAATATTTCGTTGCTTCCTCCCGTATTTCATTGTCCTGAATAATTCCCTTCTTATTAGGTTCACGACCGAGGAAGATGTTAGCGGCCAAATCCAAATTTGATGCAAGATTTAGTTCCTGGTGAATTAAAGCTATTCCCCGATTCATTGCATCCCGCACATTTTGAAAATTCACCGGACCACCTTCAATCAAGTACTCTCCTGAATCAGCAGGTTGAACCCCGGCAAGGATTTTCATTAATGTGCTCTTTCCGGCTCCATTTTCACCAATTAATGACAGAACCTCCCCTTTCTTCAAATGGAGTGAGACTCCCCGTAAAGCAAGAACTCCGGGGAAACTTTTGGTCAGTCCCTTAACTTCGAGCAAAGGTGGAAGATTTTCCCCCATTTATTTGGACTTTCCCAATTCTGCCATCTCTTTCTTCTTGGCCCAAAATTCAGCCACATTTTCCTGAGTTACCGCAGCAAAGGTCTTTTCCACATATTCTTTTTCCGGCATTTTCCCTTCATATATGTCCTTGAGCATCATGATGGATTCGTATCCATACTCCCATGGTAACTGACTAATAGTTCCATAAGCATGCCCGTCGGTAATTGCCTGTAAAAGCGCATCCTGCTCGTCAAAGCCACAAATTTTAATCGATCCAAGTTTGTCTGCCTCCTTGATAGCATCAATGCAGGCAGGCGGATTGTAGGCAAAAAGGCCAACCATACATTTAAGGTCTTTATATTTCGTCATTGCATCCTCAGCATTACTCTTGGCCTTGGCTTTGTCGAAATTATCAGTTCTCGTATCCAGAACAACATACTTGGATCCTTTACTTGTCAGGTTTGTAGCGTCAACCGGGTCGTACTTAACATCAGCAAGTTCCTGTGCGGGTCGATCGAGTAATTCATCGATAACTCCTTGTCTTCTCTGCCTGGCATTCAATTGCTCCAATCTTCCAACAAAAAGCATCACTTCACCTCCCTCTGGAATGGCATCCTTGACTAATTTACCCAACGCACGCCCGGCTTTGTAGTTATTAGCACCAATATATACTAAACGATCGCTCATCGGGGCATCTGCGTCCTGAGTGATCAGAATTGTATTTTTGGCTACCTCATTAAGAAAAGGCGTTTGGTTCTCCGCATCAATTGGACTAACGGCAATTCCCTCAATGCCTTTGGCCAATAAAGTTTCCATCATTCTCTTCTGATCGACAACGCCTTTCGGTGGCATAAGCACCTCGCATGAAATACCCAGTTCCTCTTCGGCAATTCTGACACCTGCCGCACATAAATCCCAAAAAGGATCCACTCCGTTTGTGACATAAGCAAAAGTAGTGGATGCATTTATTACTTTCGTGGAATTTCCATCATCTACTTCGTTTGCACCGGAACAACCGGCAAAATAAATCAAAGGGATGCATGAAACAGCTAGGATAATTTTTACAATCTTCTTCATAATAGAGTTAAGGATAGGGTTCATTTTAAAATTGTTCTACCACGGAGTACGTCCACCATTCACGCATAAAGTTTGTCCAGTGACAAAAGATGCTTCATCAGAAGAGTAATAAACCACTGCATTTCCAACATCTTCAGGTGTACCCCATCGACCAAGCGGGATGGTTTTCAAATATTCATTCTTAACCTCTTCTGAATCATTTTCATGACGCTCCGTGGGAATCCATCCCGGGGCAACCGTGTTAACGGTAATTCCAAAAGAAGCCAACTCGCTGGCCATACTTCGGCTCCAACCAATTTGTCCACCCTTTGCGGCAACATATGCACTAAATTCAGGAACACTGGAGTGAAAGACTTCACTGGTAATATTTATTATTCTCCCACTTTTTCTTTTTTTCATTCCTGGCAAAACAGCTTTTGCCAAAAGAAAAGGGCTTACTACAAAAAAATCATACATTTGCCGATAGAAGTCAGCATCATACTCCTCGATTGGTTTTTGAGGCTGATCGGGCGTGGCATTAGGTACGAGAATGTCCAATGAGCCAAACTTCTCTTCAATCGCTTCAATCATCGACTCAACCTGTTCCTTATCTGATGCGTCTGCACGGAACATGGCGGCATGAATACCTTCCTCGCGAAGTTTGGTAAGCGTTCCTTCAGCAGCTTCCGAATTATTAAGATAATTTAAGCATACCTTGGCTCCGGCTTTACCTAAAGCCAAAGCAATCCCACGTCCAAGTCCACGACTGCTTCCAGTTACTAGAGCAACTTTATTAAGTAATGAAAAGGGCATAAATTTTTAGAATGAAGAGATTTCGATTGAGTTAAATCAGAAAAACCAGAAACAGATAATTTTGATATATCAAATGAATTTGATATTTAGAATTAGAGTTATCATAAAGTCGAGTAGTAAAGTTCTATAAAATCAAGATTTGAATTTTACCTCTAGGCATAATTTCAATTGGGAAATGCATTGAATGTAATGAATAGAATGAAGGTTTCATCAAGTATAGCTTGAGATGAAAATATTGGAATACATATCAATGACCACACCATATCCTTTTTTGACTTAAGTATAAAAGAAACTGAAAAGTGTTCCTAAAAATATGCCAAAAAAGGTGTTAGGGAATTACCTCGCGGACAATTATCCATCCATCATTACATAAATTTTTACCACGTTACGGCTCGACTCAAAAAAAGAAGCAACATACTTCATTAATTTATGAAATGGTTTTGTATTCCTCTTTTATTTCTTTTTCCTGCCTTGGTCGTTTATTCTAATGATCAAAAACCAAAGATAACCTTTTTAATCGCGGAGCGTGAATACAGAACGGAAGAGACCCTGCCCCGCTTTGCAAAATCACACCTTGATGAGGATTATCACATTCAATATTGCCAAGCGGATAAAGAGGGTAATGGTAGGCACATCCTCAGGAACTCACAAGAAATCAAAGGAGCCGACCTTTTATTTATTAGCGTGAGACGAAGGGCATTTGATAAAAATGTCATGAATATGGTCAGACAACATATCAAAAAGGGTAAACCGGTAATTGGTATTCGCACAGCTTCTCATGCCTTTCAATTGAGGAAAGAAACCTTGCCAGTTGGGCACCAAGAATGGACTAATTGGGATCATGAAATAATCGGAGGAAATTATAATGGTCATCTTGGCAAAGGCCTCACTTGCCAAATTTATCAAACCTCCAAGGTTCTAAATCATGAAATTTTGGATGAGGTAAAACTTCCCTTTCCAACACCCGCTACCCTTTATCGAAACTCCCCATTACCCAAATCTTCCACTGCATTGCTTACGGGCGAAGTCAAAGGACACCCGCCAGAACCCGTAGCATGGATAAACAAAACTACCTCGGGGGGGAAAGTCTTTTACACATCCCTTGGACATGTGGATGATTTTAAAAAACCCGCCTTTCATCAACTTCTCAAAAATGGAATTAAGTGGTGCCTGACTAGAGATTAAGCTTTGGATACAAGCTGAGCTCCTGGTCTACCCTCTTCAATCATAAAGACCGCTTTTGTTTCTATCGGTGCTCCCTTTCGTGAAACATAAGGGGTAGCACGAAATGAGGTCTTCCATTGATCCTTGGTTAGTTCGCAACTTACATAACCGCGATTTGAATTATACCACTTCACGAAATCATTTTGTTTTGCAGCTCTTTCATATTCAGGAATAAAGTTTCCGCCGTTGCCTGCAGAACTCATGGATGTACCCACCCACTCGGTTCCAACAATTGGAGATTTTGGATCCTTAAAATCCAATTGCAGATCATTGACCCAATTTAGATGAATATCTCCGGTCAATACAACAGGGTTAGCGATTTTTCTCTCGTGAAAAAATCGAAGTAACCGACGACGGCTTATTTCATAGCCTGGCCATTGATCCATTGAGTATCTCTCTCCTTTTTCATCTCCTCGGTTTAGGGCGGCCATCATGACTTGTTGTGCCAATACATTCCATGTCGCATCTGATTTTAGCATCCCTGACATTAACCAATTTTCCTGATTTTTACCCAACATCGTAGCCTGTGGATCAAATACTTTCCCGGTCATGGGTTTCTGCCGGTCACCATTGGGCTGATCGGTTCGGTATTGCCTGGTGTCGAGAACAAAGAAATCCGCCAACCTACCATACTTGCATTGTCGAAATAATTTCATATCAGGACCCTGCGGAAAAGATCTCTTTCTAAGAGGCATAAATTCGTAATAGGCTTGGTAAGCATTCATCCTGCGCGCAAGAAAGGCTTCCGGAGAAACCCCTTCCTCTTCTGATACCAGATTTGCATAGTTGTTATCAAATTCATGATCATCCCAGGTAACCAACCATGGAAAGACGCGGTGGGTTTCCTGTAAATCCTCGTCCATTCGATATTGTGCATAACGCTGCCGATATTCATCTAAAGATTCGATTTCCTTACTTCCAATATGCTTTCTCACCCGCTTATCCATTCCCGCATATTCATAAATGTAATCCCCAAGATGGATAACCAGATCGAGATCTTCATCTTGCATGTGGGGATATCCATTGAAATAACCGACTTCAAAATGCTGACACGAGGTAAAGGCAAATTTCATTTTCTCCGGCATCGCGTCCCTGGCGGGTGCAGTACGAGTACGCCCCACCGGACTCACCTCTGCTCCAGCATGGAAACGAAAATAGTACCAGTTGTGGGCCTTAAGTCCGTGTAATTCAACATGTATGGAATGTCCAAGTTGTGGTCCTGCCACTACACTTCCTTGCTGCACAACCTTGGTAAATGCTTCATCTTGGGAAACTTCCCATTTCACAAGAATGGGCTCCGGATCAATCCCTCCTCCACCCAACGGGTCAGGAGCAAGCCTCGTCCAAATAACCACGCCATCAGGTTCGGGATCACCGGATGCAACGCCAAGCGAGAATGGATAGGATGAAAACTTGGGTGAAGAATTTATCTTACCCCTCAAATATCCTGAGGATAAAGGGATGGCTGAAACCATTGCCATGTAATTCAAAAATTGTCTGCGCGGGACTCCGTAACTGACTGATTTTTTTGGATGATTTGAAATTCTCATAATTCCTTAAGTTTATTATTTGGGAAGTTGAAATGTAGGTCGTTCATGACGAAGACGATTTTGAAAATTTCCAATATTACCACGCCAAAAATGGGGTATCGCTAAATCAATTTCATGAACAGCCAAATCATTTCGCTGGCCTTGGACTGAATGGTTCCCATCCTCCTTTTGCATTTACAGGAGAAATAAAAGCGAACTGGGATAAAAATAAACTCACGCAAGAATGGATCATCAAAATCCAATTTCTCGCCCTACACATGATTACTTATCCAGCAAAAGAAAATGCTTTTGTCCCGACTACTCCAAGACCATCAACCACAAATACTCTTCCGGCATTTTCTTCTTCAATCGATTTATGGATTCCTGTCGTTACAAAGAGGCGTTCAAGTTTATCACCACCGAAAGCACATGCTGTTGTTTCAACACATGGAAAATCAATTTTTTGTAAGAGGGAACCATTGTGTGGATCAATTCGTAGAACGGCACCACCATGGCACATGGCAACCCAGAGCATTCCATCCGCATCAATTGTCATGCCATCGGGAGAACCATCCAGGCCTGCATCTTCCGTATTGAACACCACCTGTTTTTCTCCAAGTTCGGACAATTGATTATTGAACGGAAATGCCCAAATTTCTTTAGTAGGCGTGTCAATATAATACATCCTGTCAGCTTTTGCATTCCAGCATATCCCATTGGAATTGGTGACTCCAGGAACTTTCAAACTTAAATCGCCATTCACATCGAGCATGTAAAGGTTGGCGTCACCCGTCTTTTTAACGGTACTGATTGTACCTGCCCAAAATCTTCCTGACGGATCGCATTTTCCATCATTAAAACGATTATCAGGTCGTTTGTCTGATTCAGGGTCCGCCATACACTTTTTGTCGCCAGTTTCTGGATCAAAGGAATATATCCCTGAATCTCCAGCACATACAAAGCCACCTGATTGCCTCGGGACCACTGTTCCGATGCGTTCTCCTATTTCCCAAACTTGTTCCTCCCCGTTCTTCGGATTAAGACGAATCAGGGCATGCCCTTCAATATCAACATATAAAAGATGTTCATTCCAAAAGATTGGGCCTTCGCCCCATTTGGAAATACGTGAACCAATAGGAGTAATTGAGATACTATCGCTCATGCCTTCTTATTGGTGGCATTGCCCACCGCTTGCAACCAATTCCTTGCAATAAGTTCATGTCCTTGAGGCAAGGGATGCACTCCATCCCATATCCAGTTTTGTGGAGATACTTCTCTGGCTGCTTGATCAAAAATCTTTTGTGTCTCAATATGCACAGCATTAAAATCTTTTGCCAGTTGAGCGACAATTCCACCAAGCTTTTCAATTTCGCCCCGCCAATATTTCCACACTTCATCTGAACTAATTCGAGTCATTCTCAAAACAAAGGGATCCATCAATACGATCTGAAGCTTTGGGTTTGCTTTTCGGCTTTCATTCAAAATGTGCCGATAATCCTGCTCCCACTTTTTTAGATCCACAGGTTGCCCGCGACCTTGGCTTACATCATTAACCCCAATCAAAACTGTCAACCAATCAGGATTTATCTCTATGGCATCTTTTTCCCATCGTTTTCGTAAATCGGAAACTTTGTTTCCACTTACTCCGCGATTAAAAAACTCGAGGTTCGCCTCTGCCATATCCACACCAAGTCTTGAAGCGAGCAAAAAGACATAACTATGCCCAAGGTAATGGTTCCGATCTTTTTGGTTTCTGCCCCATTTCATATCAGTAATCGAATCCCCCTGAAATAAAAGTCGGGCCCCATTTTTGAATTTGGGCAGATTAAAATTATACTCACTCACTCCGATACTCTTCTGGTCTGCCCCCCAAAGAGACGAAATGCCGTGGCAAGCGAGTGCACCTGAAGTGGTTAATCCTGTAGCAAGAAATTTTCGACGTATCATTTGTTTTTTCTCCCATCCTCTTTCCATGATTTACGGAAAAAATTCATCGCCAAATCGTTTACATTCTTATTATTGGGAACTTGGTCTAATCCTGTTCCCTTGACCCCGTAAGCATCACATTCCACTCCCAATTCCCTGCACCTCTCTCTAACCATAAGAGCAAAATCTGGATGATGAATTTTATCGTTTTTTCCTGAGCGGTTATAAACCATAACTGCAGGACCATCCTCTCGGAAAAGAGGAATTAGAAGTGGTGTTCCTTTTGGCTGCTGGATAGGAAATATAGATTTTATTCCTAATTTCTTGGCATGACCCAAATAGCAGGTGATAAGGGCACCGGCAGAATTACCCATTATCGAAATTCGATCGGTATCGATATTTAGCTTCTTGGCATTCTTTTTCAAAAACAGGATCGACTCTGTGCAGTGCTCGAGGATCTTTGAATAATTACCATTAACCTGCTGAACAAAAGGATAGTTAACACTGGCAAAGGAAACCCCTTCAGGTAAATATTTTCTTACCATTGAGCTTTTTTGAAAGGAACGCTTGTCTCCCTGTCTAAATCCACCTCCGTGAAAATTCACAACCAAAGGAGTGGGCTTTTTAGATTCTGCCATCCATAAATCCAGTACACTCCTCTCAAACTTTTGACTGTATCGAATATCCGTCTTGGTAGGTTTTTGTGATTGAACTTGGCAATTCAGTGCAAGAAAGACCAAAAGAGAAAACAGGTTAGATCTAATCATTTTTTTAAGACTTAATATGTACCATCGGGTTTAATTCGTTTTACCCACAAAAGTAAACGCACAAAGAATATTAATTACTAGAAAAGACAGGTAATTGCTATGTACTAAGTTCACGGATAAACGACTGCACCTATCCCGTTAGCCATCTCCGTCCACTTCCTTTCCATCAGTTTTGCCCTCTCCGGTGATTCAGAAGCCAGATCGATAGTCTCTGTTCGGTCCTTACTCAAATCATAAAGTTGCCAGGGCTCTTTTTTTCTCTGAACCAGTTTCCATTCCTTATGACGAAGCACTTGCCATGAGCCGTATTGGAAAAACAAAGGTTCCTTTCTCTTTAATCTATTTCCCTGAAATGTGGGAACTAAACTGACCCCATCTATTTTCGGAAGGTCTTTTGGATAAAAAACTTTATTGCCTGCCAACTCTATAAAAGTTGGAACAAAATCAATCAAATGACATGGTTCCCTTGAGATTGCATTTTTAGATAATTTGATTCCGTCGGGCCAATGAGCAATCAGAGGAGTACAGATACCACCTTCCATACCTTGAACCTTCCATTTCCTGAAAGGACTGTTGATTGCATTAGCCCACGACTGCCCAATGGCCTCAAACGAGCCTACACTTCCCCACTTTGCATTCTCGTTTTTGGATCCTCTTTTAGGTCTCTCGTGACTTGCTCCATTATCCACCAGAAAAAGAATCAGGGTATTTTCGAACTTGTCCGTTTCTTTTAATCTTCGAATGAGTCGTCCAATATTTTGATCCATGCGGTCGACCATAGCCGCATGGATCTCCATTCGAAGGGCTTCCTCATTTCTTTGCTTTTTTGATAAACTATTCCAAAGTTCATGATCAGGCGCACTCAATCGTGCTGTCTTCTCTTCAAACAAGCCCATTTCTAGTTGTCTTTGATATCTTGCCTTTCGAATCTCCTCATACCCTTCATCGTAAATTCCATCATACTTAGAAATATCCTCAGGATGAGCATGAAGGGGCCAGTGGGGTGCATTGTACGAGAGAAACAAAAAAAATGGTTTTGCTGAATCTTTCTTTTCATCCAGCCAACCGATACTCCAATCTGTAAATGTATCCGTGGCAAAGAACTCTTCACCCGGAATGTAAGGTTTCACCACTTTGTTATCAAATGCCCAAGAATAAACCGCCCGCCAACCAGGTTCGTCTTCCCCTAGTCTTGCTTGGTCCCCTGGATTCCAAAAATTAATCGCACCCCCAAGAAATCCGGAAAAATGATCGAAGCCACGATCGTAAGGATTAAAATTAGCATGATGCTTACCAGACCACCAGGTTCGGTAACCGGCAGGTCCGAGGATTTCTCCAATTAATGCAGTATTATCAAAATCCCTATTACTTCGATGGTGATACAATCCGGTTAGCAGACTGATCCGGGTGGTCCAACACTTGGATGTATTATAGGCTTGAGTATACCTTATTCCATTCTCTGCCAGACGGTCCAAGTTTGGAGTCTGAATCTCGCCCCCATAACATCCCAAGTCCGAGTATCCCATATCATCAGCCAGGATAAGAACGATATTAGGCCGCTCTTCTCCGTCAGAAAATAAGTAAGCCAGAAAAAGAAGAAGAAGAATTTTCATTTCCTTTTTCCAATTCCGCTGGCCCTTAACTTGTTAAGTAATTCCTTGGCTTTATTTGGAAATTCTTTGGCAATATTTTTTGTTTCCTTCGAATCTTTTCGATGGTCATACAGTTCAAGATATAAAGGCTCCGCGTC
>Ga0181592_10003379_pt1 | contig 13235 bp, 8 predicted proteins | sample 071ome_20_FD_133755 | JGI IMG/M metagenome (GOLD analysis project Ga0181592, IMG submission 133755) | Coastal salt marsh microbial communities from the Groves Creek Marsh, Skidaway Island, Georgia - 071412BT metaG (megahit assembly) | ecosystem: Environmental > Aquatic > Marine > Intertidal zone...
AAACGAATGGTTTGATATGGCAGGCTTAGATGAATCTCCATACATGATGTATGCTGTAGATACTCTAAAAGACAAAGTAGACTTAATTCCGGCTATCAATCATATAGATAATACTTGCAGAGTTCAAACAATAACCAAAGAACAAAACAAAAACTTTTACGAGTTAATTAAAGAATTTGAAACACTAACAGGAGTTCCTATTCTTTTTAATACTAGTTTTAATCTTGCTGGCGATTGTATTGTAGAAACAATAGATGATGCAATTAATACACTAAACAACAGCAAAATAGATTATTTGTATCTGCCTGAACTAGGAGTTATAGTAGAATGAGTATTCAATTAGAACATTGGTTTCCTACCACTATTGGCTATGTGTTTAATCCTGATCATAACAAGATCGAATCTAGTTTAGTAGAACACTGTAAAAATATAAAACAACAAGTACAGCCAGGTGGCAAAGACTGGATATCAAAAGACACATATAATACTAGTGATGGTCAACATGACTGTTTTACTGACAAAAAATTTGAAACACTTAATAATTGGGTAGTTGAACAAGTCAACAACTATGCTGAAATGTTAAAAATTAAAACACCTTTGATTCCACACTGTAGTTGGTTTAATATTTACGAACAAAATGACTTTCAAGAATTTCATGTGCATCCTGGATTGACTATCTCTGCTATCTATATGTTAGCAGGAGATCATGACAGTGCAAAAGTTTATTTTAAAAGTCCTAAAAATGAAATGTTTTATATCGAATATGACGAAATGTCTAATAATACGTTTGGTACTATAAACTATAATGTAGATGCAGGCAAACTATTAATTTTTACTAGCGATACTATTCATTCAGTAGAAAAACAACACAGTAACAAAGATAGAATAACTATTTCTTATAACTTTGTACAAGAAAGATCGTAACATGAGTTTTGAAAAAGAATATTACAAAGAAATAAAAAACGCTGTTCCTAAAGAAGTGTGTAGAGTAGCGGCTAAAGAATTTGAAATGGCTAGGGATTTAGCAGGATATGCTGTTGACAATGGTCATCCATATCCTTATCAAGATGAAATGGTTGAAAAAAGTTTTAGTTGGTATAGTCCTCTAATATTTGAAAGCCTAAGTGATACTATTGTAAAAGATATTGTTGAAAAAGAAATAGGCGAGCCTGTATATCCTACATACACTTATGCAAGAATTTATTACACAGGTGCTGAAATGAAATACCATATTGATCGTAGCAGTAGCGAATTTAGTGTTTCGTTATGCGTAAAAACAGATCCTAATCATCCATGGCATTTAGGCATGGAAACACTAGAAGGTGAAAAGAAATACATTATTCAAGAACCGGGTGACGCAGTATTGTATAGAGGCAACGAATTATATCACTGGAGAGATCCTTATGAAGGTACAGAACAAATAAATGCTTTTTTCTTTTTTGTAAGAGCAAAAGGACCAAAGGCTGTATTAAAATATGATACTAGACCTATGCTAGGCATGGGACCAGAAAGTCGCAAATGGAACAGTGACAAACAATGGGAATTGTTTCCAGGTCCTAAGGAGAATCCGCCAAATGAATAATTATATTTCTTTGGGAGAAATTGGTGCTATTGTTAGTGACCTACCTGCAGATTTAGTTGAAGATATTAACACTACTGCAAATAACTTACAAGCAGACTTTTCTAAAGGATCTGCATATAATGACAGTTTAGTTGGTCATATCAAACACGAATATGCTTTAGGTTACAATCAAAAATTAGATATATTTTTAAATGATTTAATTAGTGATTATAACGAACAGTTTCCTAATTATCTAAAAGATTTTAATGTGTTATTCAACGATGCACCACTAGGACTTGATAATTACTGGATTAACTTTCAAAAGAAATATGAATTTAATCCTCCGCATTCGCATAGTGGCGTTTTTAGTTTTGTAATATGGTTAAAAATTCCTTATGATTTACAACAAGAACTAGATTATTTTGGTAATGTTAATCAAGGTAGTAAAACAAGTATGTTTCATTTTTTATACACAGACGGATTAGGTAAAATTAAAACATATAACATTCATGTTGATAAAAACTTTGAAGGGAAAATTTGTATGTTTCCTTCTAGTATGTTACACTATGTTAATCCGTTTTATACATCAGACGAATATAGAATTAGTTTAAGTGGAAATATAAAACTACAAAACTAATAGCATTTATACCAAACTAGCACGTTATATCTTATACCTTCTATGACAGGTAAAACTTCGTGTTGTATTTTATTGCCTTGAAAGGTTATAATAGTTCCTGCTTTAGGTTCTATTATTTCATCTGCTACTTTTGTTTCGCCACCAGTAAAGTTATCATTTAGATAGATTATGCTTGTAAAAGCATGATAGTCAAAATCCAAATGAGAAGGTTGATAGTTTCCTTTTTCTCGCCTAGTTATATGTGAATAGTTTGTATATGCTCGAGGCTCGATACTGTGTATATTAACATCAATCTTTTTTGAAAAAAACTTAAGATAATCTGCATCATTTTTTGTATCGTCATTACTTAGTTTTACACATGCTATCGGAATGTGTAAAATTTTCCTATCGTCGAATACTGTTCCTATAGAAGAATGATGTTTGTCAAACAGATCTATAAGTGTTTGACATTCTGTTTTGGTTAGGAAATTATCCTTAAGATATACTGGTAACGTTTCTGTACTCATGCACAGATAGTTATTGTTTTAGTATCTTACAATAACAATACCTGGTCCGCCACGGCCTCCAGCGCCACCACCTGTTGGGTTAGCACCAGCGCCACCGCCACCGCCACCGCCACGGTTAGTTGAACCATCGCCGCCGTTGTTTCCTGGAGCGCCGCCTGAGCCTCCACCACCGGATCCGCCTCCGCCTTCAATGTTGGTAGAAGAACCTGATCCTCCTCCACCGCCTCCAGCGTATGTTACTGTTGAACCCGAAATATCCGAGTTACGACCTGAACCTCCTGGGGCTCTACGTCCATTACCACCAGTGCCTCCAACGCCTCCGGCGCCTCCGCCACCTGCTCCTGAATACGGAGACTGGTTTGGATTTGGTCCACCTGCATTACCGTAACCATATGTTCCACTATCGCCTGGTTGTCCTGGCTGTTCTGCAGATCCTGTTGGTCCACTCGGAGAACCACCGCCTCCACGACCGCCACCTGATCCACCTGGGCCACCGTTAGCAATTGGGCCTCCTGGACCACAGCCTCCATAACCGCCACCGATAGCAGTTAGTGTTCCAAATGTTGAATTTGTTCCTTTTTCGCCTGGTGTTTCACCACCGGAGTATCCGTTAGCACCACCAAAGCCGCCTCTGCCGATTGATCCGCTTACTGAACCTCCCGGACTAACAGGAAAACTAGGTACATCAATCATACCGCCTGCTCCTGCTCCGGCACCTCCGTCAGTACCGCCTGAGTTAGCACCACCATTACGTGTGCCACCACCACCACCGCCGGCTACTACTAATACTCTTACATTTGTAACACCAGTTGGTACGTTCCATGTAAACCCGCCTGTGGATGTAAATGTTGCTGTTTTTGGTGAACGAACTGTAATTGAAAATGCTCTATCTAGTGTATCGCCTTCATCATCTGTTGCTCTAACAGTAAAGTTTGAAGTAGTATCTGAACCAACTGCATTCGCTGTTCCTGTAATTGTACCGTTACTGTTGAAAGTCATTCCTGATGGAACACTCCCTGATACTAATGAATATGTTACTGCGCCTCCGTCAGCGTCAGTTGCAGATAATGTAATGGTTCCGTAACCGCCTCTTCCGCTATCGTATATGTCTGCAACACTGCCTGCGGCTGTTTGCCATACAGGGAATGTGTTAATTGTTCCTGCTGGTTCTAATACCGCTGAAAGACCTGAAGGGTTAGTAACCTTAATACCATAACTTGCTCCAGGAACATAATTTACACTAGCGGCATTGGTTGCACAAGTTAATTCTCCGCTGTTTACAAATGTTGTTACTAGTGATCTATCAATTCCACTAACACCTGCGCCTACTACTTGAACTGTTGAACCTGATTTAAAATTAGATCCTAATACTGTGATAGTTGTATTTTGTGCTTCATAAATTGTACCAGTTTGATTTGATACTGTAGGTGGTGCATCAATGCCTGCCCAACCTGTAGCATTATACTGTTCTAAGAAACCCAAATCTGTGTTGTATCTTAATTCTCCAACAGTACCGCTTGGTCTGTCACCGCTACCACCAACAGGCACTTTGATACTACCTGTTCCTGTAAATCTTCTATTCTTACCAGTAAAGTCTCTCAAGTCGCTCATTATAGTACCTCAATCAATTTCCAACCATATGTTGCATTTGAATAAACCAAACCAATTGCCGCATTTTCGGTTGACAGTGTTAAGTCTTGTGCTAGTCCCATTATATTATTTCCGTTCCTTGCTAGTACTAGATTTTCTGTATCAAAAGTTCCTGCAAGATCTAGTATTCTCACAGCATCTCCTAGTGCTGGTGATGCAGGTAAAGTTACAATAAATGCTCCACCGCTAGTATCACACATAAAGCCTTCGCCTTTTGTGATATTACTTGCTGTATTTACTACTGACCATTTGATACTTCCCGCAGGTTCCCAACTGCTTGCACCATAAACTTCAAGACTGTTAGTTGTTGTGTTATATCTAAACATACCACTTGTTGGAGTTCCTGGTCTATCCAGTGTTGTTCCGCTTGGTAATGTTAAGTGAGAAGCCGCAATTTGTGCAACTTGGTTACCTGCAATATCAAAGTCAATTGTATCTGTACTTGCACCGCTACCAGTAACTTCTACTTTAGATTGTGTAGGGTTAGTACCAGCAACAATAGTTCCTTGACTTGCACTTAAAAGATCTATTTCAGTATCTACATATGTTTTAACTGCTTTTTCAGTTGGTACTGCTTCGTCTGAATTATCAGCAAACGTACCGTCTGTACTAAATTCGTTAATAGTAGCACCTTGCTTACCTGCTGTAATCGAACCAAGTTGTAGTTCGTTAAGACCAGCAAGGTCGAACTCTTCCGATGAAAGTGTGGCTCTACCTGTGGCCTGTTCAACTTTAAAGTAGTCGCCAACTCGGAAGTTACCATCTTGGTCAGTGGTTACGTAAAACACTCTGCCGCCATCTTCGCTTAATACTTCTCTATCTTGGCTTGGTGCTTGTGTATAGTCACTAGCAATAATAACCGGATAGTTAGTATCTGCAAATCCGCCAGTACCGATATCCAAGAAGTCATGTCCACTCATACGTACCTGACTAAATGCTTCTCTAAATGTAACATGAGTTAAATCATTTGGTGTTTTGTTACTTGGTAATGCAGGGTCGATTTGTATTTGACAAGTACCGTAATTTGTTTTAGCAGGAGCATTATCTAAACCACCGTCAATTGTGTCAATCAGTGCTTGTACATTATTTTGTGTAAGTGTAACTGTTGTTGCTTCGGTAGTAGATAATCCAGTAGTTTGTGTTAAACTGTTTCCTGTTGTTGGAGTAATAGGATTTTGATTTAGTATATCATCAACAATGCTCTTAAAGTAAGTCCATGCCGCAACAGTTTGTTGTTTCTCATTTGTAATTGAATACAATCCACTTGCATTATTCCAGTAAGCATAAGCCGCATCAATAGTTTCACCGTTTGAATTATAATCTAAGTCGGTAATTAATGCATCAATGATTAAACCTGTATCTCTTTCACAAGTAGTTTGATTGTAACTAAATCCGTCCCAGATAGCATCGCCACTAGATCCAGGCCCGTCATTAATTTCGTTGTTAATCCAAGCAATCATTTCATCTTTTAAGAATTCTTTATTAGCAGATAAAATTGCTTGTGCATTTGGATTATTACCTGTTGTATAACTTGGTGCTATATAATTGCTGACACCAATAACAAAATAAGTTTCACTGTCGCCGTTAATCTGTAGTACCGAACCATCTTTTGGTTGTCTGTTTAATGAATCAATTGTAAATAGAACACCAGTACCAATACCTGCAAAACCTGCTCTAGTTGCTGTTACAGTTCTTGTTTGTGTTGGACTAGTATTAAGAGTTAAACTAGTATCTGTTACACCAAGTGCAACATTTGTGCTATCAATTTCATTAAATGCTTGTTGTACAACAGTGCTACTTGATACTGTTTCTCCTACTATAGCGGCATATGCATAACTACCACTAGATACAGTTCCAATACCACCACTGATGTCTCTTTGTACGTTCAAAATTACACTATTACCTTGTTCAATACCAGCGGCAATAACGTTAACACCGTCAAGCATTACTCCGTTTAGTGCAATATTGTTAGTACCATTATCAAATATTTGGTGCCAACTAACTGTGCCATTAGCCGAATATCTAGCAACAATACCTGTGTTATTGTTATTAGTTCCTTCATTTATATAACCTGCAAGATAAATGTCATTACCAAATGGTAATACATCTTTCCATTCGCCATTTTCACTGCCTAGTGCTAGTTGTCTTTGCCATTGTACAGCACCGTCAACACTTAATCTAAATGCTAACGGATTTTTAGTAACAGCACCGGCTGGATCATAATAACCAGCGGCCATTAGATAAATGCCATCACCATTGCCAGTATCTAATTTCAAACTGTTGATTCTTACATCACCATATTGATATGTAGCAACATATCCACCTGTACTAGTTAATCTTGTTATAGTAGATTGATTTACTGTGCTATCATAAGCCGCAATATACAAGTTATCTTCTGCTGTTGCATCACCTGCTAGTGCATACGTGTCTACTGAAGTAGTTGGTGTTCCAGCAAAAGTAACACTAGTTGGTACAATGGTATTGGCCGCACTTGAATCGTTGTATTCTAGTGTTCTTGACCATTGTTCAACACCTGCTGGATTTGTTTTAATAACTGTTGTACCAGTTGTAGTGTGTGTACCTACCGCATATAAGTTATTGTCATCAGTAGTTAGATCAACAATCTCACTTGTATTACCGATTGTTTTTTGCCATTGAATTTCACCTGCTTTTGAAATACTTAAAATAAATCCTTTATTTGTGCCACCGTCGTAAATAACACCACCACAATAAATTCTGTCACTTAATTCAACAGCACTATGCACAGCACCGAATGTAGTTTCATATGTGTAAATCCAATCTAAACTACCTGCTGAATTAAATTTAGCAACAAACGGATAAGAAGCAGTATTATCCCAACTACTTGTTACATCTGTTCCGGTTGGATCTGTATGTCCTACAAAAAATCTATTACCTACACTGTCTCTATAACTAGTGAAAACATGAACATTTGCTCCCAGTGTTTGTACCGAATCAATTGTTTTATCTGTAAGTCTTAGTTTACCTCTTAATGGTGTTTCTGTCTGTGAATAACCACGTGCAACACATCCATATTCTCCATATGAGTTGTTACCAACGATACCACGGATCTTACCACCTGATTCTGCAAGGTAACCAATATCACAATAATATGTAAAGCATGATACAATCTCAGTTCTACCATCGTTTAGAGCATGAATACCAACACCGTCACTGTTAATCTGTGTCCAGTCATTAGCAACCATTGATTTGTAACCACCATTGTGTAGAGCGCCATCAATCTTAAATCCAGTACCACCTGGTGTAAATGAAGTACAGTTTTGTACATACGGTGATTGTGAAGTAATCCATACGCTTGTGTCATCTGGACCATCGCCTGGGTCTAACGAAACAATAACACTGCCTGTTGAAAAGTTTCTAAACACAAAGTTACGCAGTCTTGCACCGTTATTCATATGGAACACATTTGAGTTTGCATTAGGCGTTGATCCATCATTTGAAATTCCAACACCGTATCCTTTATCTTCTGTTGTATTTGGCGAAATTGTAACAGCACCAAGACCATTACCTTCAATAACAACACTACGTCCTACTCTAATAGGACATTGTTCTTCGTAAACACCTGCACTTACATTAATACGACATTGTCCTAAACTAAATGTCTGCTGTGCCGCGTGTTGTAGAGTTTTCCAACTGCTTGTAGCGGTTCTACCATCGTTACTGTCACTACCTTGTGGAGATACAAAGTAATCATTTTGCGGAACTAGGTGTCCCCATTTAGGTTCATTACCGTCACTGTATAAGAATGATCCTGCTGGACCAATTGGTAAACGTGTAACCTGTGTGCTATCTCTAAATGCAATATCACCTCTTGTGGTGTGTACAGCATTTGTGTCACCTTGTGCAAGCAACTGCCATTGGCTTGGTGTTGTTGCTGGGACATTACTAAAGTTGTTTGTTGTAATACTAACATAACTAGAAAGTTGATATTCTACAATATCACCAATTTGATAGTAAATTGTTGGACCCCATGTTCCTTGCCAACTCACGCCATCTGTGAATAATGCCCAAAAATCTGTATTTGGCGGCGCAGGAGTTGACGATCCGTCGTTTTCATATCCTTCAACACAAATATAATTTCTACCATTTAATCTTACAATATCTCCTGGTAGATAACTGTTACTATCCGAGTAATCACCTCTCCAACTAAATCCGTCTACTAGTAAATCCCAGTCGTCTGTTTTAATTGTTGGAGGGTCGTTTGGTGTTCCTACATTATAGACAACACTTTGCACACAAACATAAATTTTACCACCATACTTAACAACATCTCCTGGACCATAATCTGATAAATTATTCCAATTTGTTAACCATCTTAGTCCGCTTACTATTGTGTCCCAGAAAGTTGTATTGGTTGGATTTTCTGTTTGACCTAAAGGTCTTTGTCCTTGTTTGACCACATATCTGTTACCACCGTATTGAACTGTGTCACCTGGACGATATTGTGTAGAATTGTTCCATGAACCTACAAATTCAAAGCCTTTAGAAAAGACATCCCAATAAACATTATTAGTAGGATCATTGTTTAGTGTATTTTGTTTTGCAACATACAGGTAACCGCCATAGTAAACAATGTCACCCTTTTGATAGTTTGTTGCAATATTATAGTTGCCTTCAAACTGTTGTCCGTCTACAAACTTTTGCCAGTATCCTGGTTGATCATATGGATTTTGATTTGTTGATTCTTGAAGTGCAATATAAACAGCACCACCATATGTTACTGTTTGTCCTTTTTGATATAGTGTGCCCGAATTCCATGTACCCGCATTTTCTAAACCTTCTGCCATAACTTCAAACTTGGCAGAATTGTCAGAAAACGCACTTGTTGAAGTATGTGCGTCTGTACAAACCCAAACACTAGGACCGTATTTTACTACGTCATCTTTGTTATATGCAGTGGTTTGAGCCCATTCGCCCTTCCACGTAAATTTTAAATTTCCTAGGTTAATAACTGTCATTGTGGGTTCTCACTAAACGTATAAATTAATTGTCCATTGGTATTTATCGAATAAGTTCCATCGTCGGTTCCAATGTATTGCTCGGGATACAATTGATTCCCGTTACCGTCTTTTAAAGCAATGCTTCCGCTTGTAATTCTAGTGTAAAGCAAGTCTCCGTTGCTGTTTTTGCTAAAACCATGGAAGCAACTCTTACCAGTTTGTGCTGGATTTCCTAAATATTTTGGTATTACAGCCATTAGTTACTAATCTCCAATACACTTACGGTACAATCTGCACTAGATGCAGTATTTGACCTTACACATAGTTCTTGATTTGGTAATACAACCAACTTTTGCTCTCCACCAACTGGAACTATTGCTTGGCCCGGTTCTATTGTTGTACCTTTTAATAGATAAACTTCAGTTGAATCTGTATCTCTAATAAACAGATCAACCGTAATATTAGTAACACTTACGTTTGCTACGGTATATCCAATTACTGTAGTATAACTTACACCTCCGGCAGGTGTATAAACCGTAACATCTGATGTTCCTATTTGACTTGTAAGTGTATTTTTAAATGCGTTTGCCATCTTTTTATCCTAGTGCTATTGCGTAAACTATTGCTGTATCCTCTGATTCACTGCGAGTAATAACTTCAGGAGCAGGAATACTACTATAGTTAATTATGTTAATTCTACTTCCATTTCCTGGAGCACCGTCTGGAAAAGTTAAGTTTTTTCCACTTGTAGTAAACACTTCAGGATCTTGATAAATGTTATCAACAAATACTATTACTCCATACTTATCCAAAGGAGCAACACTTAACGTAAATGTTTGAGTGCTACCATCTCCAGTAAATGTATCAACTCTTGTTGCTGGTACACTAGGAGCACTTAGGTGTCTTACATCAACCATTGCATCTAATTCTACAGGATATGCTGTGCTTGTATTATCAATAAAAATTAATTCATTTCCTGCAACTACGTATGCTTCTCCTGGTGTCTGTACAACACCATTAATTGCAACCATAAGTGCTTCTGCACTGCTTGGAGGATTAGCAAGTGTAAATGAATATGCTATGCCATCTCCTGTAAATGTTTCGTGCAATACTGGACTTCCAAAACCTATACCTAGGTAATTCCATCCTGCATCTGGATAGTATGCTTCGTATTTGTTTGTTGTTTCGTTATATCTTACTTCACCGTTTACTGGACTCGGCGATCTCTCAGCGGTAGTTCCTTGTGGTAGTATTACTCTACCATCTGCAAAACTTACAATACCTTCTGCTGTTAATGTTGTTCCATTATCACTAGTAATAAGTTTTTTGTCTGCGTCTGTTCCGACTAATTTGCTTGCGGAATAACCTTTTAGTTTTACTGTGTTTGTTGAAATATTTTCATAACCACTGATTGTAATATCACCAATTTGAGTACCTTGTTCAATCGAACGGATTGCCGCAAATTCGTCTTCACTTTCGTCATACACAAACCCAACGTTAATATCACTTCCTCTTTCAAGGATTATACCCATATCAACTTGATTAGATCCAATAGCACTTTGGTTAAGAGCAATTAGTGGATCAGTAAAGAACACGTTACCAGAACTACTCGGAGCACTTGATCCTCCGTCAATAATAACTCTACCAGTACCACTTGCACGTAAAATTAAATCTTCGTTTGTGTTAATGTTTTCAATAACATTATCATTGATACTAACTTTACCGTCAACTATAAGTCCGCCTCTACTGATTGTTACTTTTGGATATTCTGGTGGACTAATTCCTAAATTATTACCAACGTAAAATGTAAATGTATCTGAGTCATCGTTTGCTGTTTCAACAGTTAAGAATGTATCACCGTCACCGTCAGTTACACTTCCGCCGCCTACTAAGTTCCATGCTGTTCCGCTCCATGCTTCAATTGCACGTAAGCCTTTATTATATCTTAATACACCAGCATCATCGACACCATACCCTGCTGGTCTTTGTAAGGTTGTACCTGCAGGAATTTTTATACCATCAGTTCCAGTAAAGTCTACGTAGGAGCCTGCTGATCCATCTAATGGAGCAATCTTATCAATTTTTAATCCATTGGTGGCATCGATTGTTGCTGTTTGTGTTCCACCGTTGTAAAAATAAAGCGTATCTTGATCACCACCTGGTGTAAGTTCTGGAATAATATAAGTGTCGTTGTCAACGTCACGGACTCCTCCCAAACTTGACCAAGCACTACCATTATAACCTTCAAACTGGGTAGTATCTGTGTTAAATCTTACTGCACCTCTTAATGCTGTTGAAGTACCTGTTGGTCTTTCTCCATCTGTACCAACTGGCAATTTGATTGCAGTTGTATTATCAAATTTTATAAAATCAGCATTGAGTGGTTGTAGTACATCAGATCTAAAACTAGTTTGATCTAAATTAGCAACTTCAACACCACCTGCAAAGAATTGTAAATTATCTTCATCACTTCCTGGTGCAGTTTCTGGTTGAATGTAAGTGTCGCTATCAACGTCTCTAACGCCGCCTAGTGAACTCCAAGCAGTTGCGGCATAACCTTCAAACTGTTGTGTTGTTGAGTTGTAACGAATATGTCCTGTTACACCTGTTGGTCTTTGCAGTGTCGTACCAACTGGAATCTTAAGTGCTTCTGTACCTACAATATCAACATAACCTGTTGCATTACCTTGTAATTCTAAGTTAGCACCACTAATTGTTGTTTCTAAACCGTTATTTCTAATTAATACGTTGTCAACTTGGATCTGCGTTGCATTAACTTGATTTTCTTCAAGTACCATAATCAAGTTTGCTGTTGCACCATCACCTCCGTAGAAGTTTTGAATATGTGCATTTCTCCAACGTTTTGTTGCTTTACCGATATCATACGTGATATCAGCATCTGGTATTAAATTAGAATTTAAATCTGCATTAATTGTAATATTATCTGTGTCTTGGTTACCTAATGTAATATTACCTTGTAGATCGATATTACCTGTTACATTTAAGTTACCTGTAACGTTTGTTTCTCCTGTAAATGGAGAAATGTTAATATCACCTTGTGTAGATGACATTGTGTTTCCACTTAGTACTATGTTACCTGTTGCAACTTGGAATGGATCAACAATAGTTGTATTGCCGCCTTGTGTAAAGTTAATACCTGAAAGTGAACTTACATCAAATGTACCGCCACTAAATGTAACAGCACCAGTATCTTGGTCTACATAAAATAAATCACCAATTCTGTAATCACCATATTGGTCAGTTGAGTTATAAAATACTCTACCGCCATTTACTTCTACAACTTCATTTGCTTGTGCTACATCGTTATCGTTGTTATCAAACTTTTTACCTGAGCCAATGTAACCAAAGTCATGTGAACTCATTCTCAAACGTACATCTGGACCATCTGCTCTAATACCAAACTGTCCATAAACGTTTGCTGATGCAATCGAACGCATCTCTGCACCAAAGTCTTTTCTATCGTATCTTACAATGCTAGTTGCTGTTGCACCACTTCCGGTTGTTGCTTCAATACTCTGTGGTGTAAAATCAAATCCTTCAAGTCCGTCGTATCGTCCATCGATAATAAGTGTATCACTTCCGCTTACACTTTCAACTGTACAATTTGTAACTGTAGAACCATCTGTTGATGTAAATGTTACTACGTCTCCTGCAAGGAATGTTCCTGTTATTCCACTTAGTTGAATTTTAGTTTTACCATCTCCAAATGTACCAGTTGTACCTGCAACACCTTCAATACCTTGTTGAGCAAAGTAAATGAAACAGTTCAACCATTCTGCTCTACCACCTTCAGTAATTACAATACCTTTTGAGTTTGGTACAATAAATGTACAACTATCAAACAACATCGCCGCTTCAAGTGATCCTGGAGCAATGCTTGC
>Ga0181592_10003394_pt1 | contig 13209 bp, 10 predicted proteins | sample 071ome_20_FD_133755 | JGI IMG/M metagenome (GOLD analysis project Ga0181592, IMG submission 133755) | Coastal salt marsh microbial communities from the Groves Creek Marsh, Skidaway Island, Georgia - 071412BT metaG (megahit assembly) | ecosystem: Environmental > Aquatic > Marine > Intertidal...
GTTGAAGCTGCGTCCGACCTCGCCGCGATCCAGCATTTCCTGGTACAGGGTATGGTCTGTATTGAGCTGCCGTATGGCCGAAGACCCGGGCGAGACCAGGTAAATACGCGAATCCCCCATCCAGGCGTAACTGACCTCATCGTCACCGATATGGGCACACACCAGGGTAGTACCCATATTGCTTCCCTGCATGTGTTTGTCCTTGTAGACAATCACCTGCTTGTTGGCAAAGGTAATGCTTTCCATCAGGGTCTGGCGAATGTCAGGGGTATCCTGCAGGTAGTCTTCCCGGGTCAGGTATTGATAGCAGCTTTCCACTGCCAGCCGGCTCGCTACTTCGCCATGATCATGGCCACCGGCGCCGTCGGCCATGATGACCAGCCGATTGCTTTCATCGATATAAAAATAGTCTTCGTTGTTATCCCTGACGAGCCCGACATCGGTTTTGGCGTGAATTTTCAGCATATATTGAAGTGTGTCATCCGGGTCCTTGCGCCCGAAAACCTGAAGCTGAAAATGATAATAGAAAAGTTCGCCTAAAAACGGAATGTCTTGGTGTATTTCAGGGCAATTTCCGATTTTTCGCGGCTCAACCTGGAAATAGTGCCTTCAGAATCAAAGTTGTAATTCACCACCACAAACAGGTCTTCCCCTGCCTGGGGATTCCAGCGCAGGCGGCTGTTGATACCCAGGCTGTCGGAAAAATTGTCGTACTGGACCAGGTTGACCCACGACCACTTGGAGTTGAAGGCATAGTTGGCATTGGCACTGATCAGCCTGACCTGGAAATCACCTTCTGGTAGCTCGATATCCTGGTAGTTATAACTCAAATTCAGGAAGAAATGCTCGTCAGGACGCCATTGCAGACCCAGGTTGTACTGGGTGCGGTCACCATCATAGTACTCGCCCTTGTTCAGGGAGATACTGGGCGCGAAATTGCGCTGGTTGGAAAATTCGATCTGGGCATTCAGGTTCATGAAACTGTATTTGCCTGCCGGAATGATCACCCCGGGGCTGATTTCAAAATCCCGGAACAGGCCCTCACGGGACCTGGAGATACCAATGCCAATCTGGTCACCACGGTGGGTATTGAGGTTGATAAAACGTGTAAACAGGGTCTCACTGATCAGCTTGCCCGTCTCCAGGTCACGATCCTGGTCGAAACGGCCAAACATATTGAAGGTTCGCCATGTCGGACTGTCACGAAAAAAACGCCTGAAGCGCCCCATCAGGCTGTAGCTTTCAGCGCCGCGCAGGTTCGCGAAACCAAGAGTGGGATTAAAATCCTCGCCCACATAGGTGTAGCCGGCAGAACCGCCAAAACCGTCCCCCTGCGTGTCCATGTTTACATCCACCCCGTAAGCCTTGTCGTCCCCGATCAGATTGTCGGTGTCTGTTTGCTGGTACCAGGCATTGCCACGCAGGGTGTAACGATCGGAAAACCGGGTATTCTGGTAGCGAAAATCCATGCCTGCCAGGGCATTGCCCGTTTCACTGTTGGGGTCCCCATGGGTGAAAATACCGCCGACACTGGATTCGGACAGTACATTGACCGCTGCCCGGCCGACGAAAACCGATTGACCGTCCAGACCCGCACTGTCACCTTGCTGGACCGCCAGCGCGCCCACGTTCCACTGTCCGACACGACCGGTCATTTTTACGCCCGCATCGATATCCACAGGTTGACCGGTGCGACTGTTCAAGCCAATGCGCCGGGAGTAGAAAGGAATCCCGTTTGGCGTATTGAAGTTGCCGAATCCGCCGCCCATGCCGCCGAAACTGAAAATGTCCACGTCCTGAAGGAAGAAATCACGCTTCTCCGGGAAAAACAGCGAAAACCTACTCAGGTTGACCTGGCGGTTATCGACTTCGGTGGCGGAAAAGTCGGTATTGAAAGTCACGGCCCCGGTGAGGTTGGGCGTGATCTTGTAGAACATATTCAGTGAGGGATCGAAACGATCATCAGTGGTACCGAGTACATGGTTTTCACTCGTCGCCATCGCGATAGACGGAATGATGTCCAGGCCGATGCCCTGACGGATGTCACGAATACCGGTAATCAGTCCGGTCGTGGTCGGGTTGATGTTGCGGTTGAAAGACGACCAGGCAATTTCTTCCTGCTTGCGGGCAATGGTCCTGGCGATGGTGAATCCCCAGGCTTCTGTATCAGGATCAAAGTTCAGGGTATTGAAGGGAATGGCGACTTCCGCCGTCCAGCCCTGTTCATCAATCTGGCTTTCCACCAGCCAGATACCGGTCCAGTCCCTGTTCAGGCTTTGCGGCTGGTCATAGACGCCTTCACGCCGGATGCCGTTGGGATTGACCTGGAACTGGTAGCCGGTGCGGCCGTTGTTGAAAGTATCCAGGATGAATTCAAAGGCGTCATCGAACTGCATGTTCTGGCCCTGCACGAGTTGGCGGGCACTGATGGCTGAGGGGTCGCTGTCATACAGGCGTGCGCCGATATAGAAAAAACGCTCGCTGTAAGCCAGGTAGAATTCGCTGCGCTCACTGGGTTCGCCATGATCGACGGGCTGGAACTGGTGCATGTCACTGATGACAGTTGCCGTTCTCCAGATTTCATCATCCAGCACACCATCTACTTCCGGCGCCAGATCTGTCCTGGTAATTTCAACGCTTTTTCGTGAAGCCCCTGAAATCGCCGTCGTATCCTGAGCATTGCTGGAATAACTGCCAACAGTTGATGACAGAATTAACAGGCAACAAAAAACAGGCTGAATTCGGAACCGGGTATGCTTGTTGTTTTTATGGCTAGAAATCATTTACACAGCGTACTTCGCAAAAACGTAACTGGCCGAGTATAGCCAGTTGAATTTGGTAGTAAACAGCTAATTTTCGAATTCACAAACTATTCATAATCAATAACGGTAAGACCAGTAAATACGGTGTGTTGTTTTTATCTGACACCAAACCTGTTCAACAGGTATTTCCACCCGGGCGAAACCCGGCTTTACAAAACAGCATTTCTCACCTTAACTGCATGACACAAGGAGGTGTCTATGCAGCAAAGGGAAAAAGGATTTTCCCTGACTGAGTTCTTGCTTGTTATGACGATCAGCATCATCCTGGCATCCCAACTCAACCTGGGCAGCTTTGCCACTGCAAGCAAGGAAAATAAGGCTGACGAGCTAATGACCGGAATTGTGACTGCAATCTCGATGGCACGTCAGGCCGCAGTCAATGAAAGCAGGATGGTGACATTTTGCCGCAGTGATGATGGCAAGCATTGCCAGGGAAAATGGCATGAAGGCAGTATCATATTTACCGACCGTAATGCAGACCATGTTCTCAATGAAGACGACCGCCTGCTATACAGGCTGCCAGCAACCACATTGACAGGAAGCCTCAGGTTCAGCTCCTTTGGCAACAAACAGTATCTGCAACTGACGCCGTTTGGATTAACCAATTACCAGAACGGCAACTTTACATGGTGCCCTGAAAACAAGGATCCCACCTTCGCCCGCCAGGTCATTGTCAGCATGACCGATAGAACCCGTTATGCCAGGGACGAAGATGGGGATGGAATTATTGAGAATAGCCAGGGGAAGGCGGTGGAATGTAAATGAATATCGATAAAGGGATAAAAGGATAAAAGGCGGACTGGTAAGGCATGGCTTTCATTGCCACGATTGAGGCATATGTTATTTGCTTACTGGTATTATTGTAATCAGGAATCCCTGTCTTTATCGCTTTATCGCTTTATCGCTTTATCGCTTTATCGACCTGTCATTCTTACCAACAATCCGCCGGTGACTTCAGCCCGTTGGGGTTGACGTTATTGAAGGTAAGACGCATGGGATCGCAGGCCGTATCCGCTGCCTGGGAACCAGTCGGATCAATCATGATGATATAGGAATTGCCGGATGGGGTGCCTTCAATGCTCAGCGTATAGTAGCCTTCGTTGCTGGTTGACACAGTGGCAACTGTGCTGGCCTGTGGCCCGGCATTGTCACAGGCATCATTGGCGCCTATATTCTTGGCATAGTACCGGCAATTACCACGAAAGCGTTCCTGGGCCACCTGTACCTGCAGAGCAGCGGCGATACCATCGGCGCGGCGTGATTTGCGCATGCTGTCCTGGTAGGAGGGATAGGCCACCATCACAAGTATTCCTATGATGGCGATGGCAATCATTAATTCAATGAGGGTGAAACCCTTGTTCTTCACTCAGAACCTCCCTTGGATACCTGTGCTGGTTGAATTACTTGTCTGCCTGATAAACTTCAATTTCCAAGCCGACAGTAGCATATCATACCCGCACAGGATCAAAGTATCGCAGTCCTCAGAGGCAGGCACCGGTATTGTTGGAAAGCTGTACATTCAGGCTAACAGATCCGGACGGCTCAAGTGTGTAAGCAATGACACCGGGGTTGGCACCCACACCCGTTCCTGTGCAGACGATGTTTGCATCAGTAGTAAAAGTAAGGGTTCCTGTCCAGGCATCCACACCATCAGGAAATTCAGCCGTAAGGCAGGTAAAACTCAGACCATCGACCGCCAGGTCACAAGTACCATCCAGATCACTAATGGCAACCGACTGCAACTCCCTGTTGTTGGGTGCATCAATGACTGTACCGGTGAAATAGATAAAGGCTCCCGGCGAGCAATTGTTGAAATCATTATTTGCACTATCGGTAGTCTGATCTACGAAACGGATACGGTTCGGGTCACAACTCATACTTGATCGGTCGTAATCCACCTCTATATAGCCAGTCCACCCGTTCAGAACCTCAACATCATTGATCGTGGTGCTCCAGTCATAGACGATGCAATCGTAATCCCTGGTGTAGGTATTGGAGTCAGGTGTGGAAACAGAACCCATGACACAAGTACCCGGACCATCCGAGGTAAATGCACCAAGGCCAGCAGCGAGAACGTTATTATCACCGGTAACCGGCGCAGAAATGGTGACCTGACCGGTTACATGGTGCAAAGTTGCCGGCGGGTCAGCAGGATTGTAGGGGCAAGTGTTGCCATAGGAGTCGTCAACTTCCACACCAAATCCTGGCGGAATCACATCCAGGGTCGACAACCCGTCAGGATCTTCTGTATAGCCGTCATTGAGACAGTAAAAGTCATCGGGAATACCCTCGAACAAGTCTCCAGGAGTACCGTTGACATTGGAATCGGTGCGGGTCATCGGTCCCAGGTTCAGGCACGGATTGGAGTTTTCAAGTTGTGACGTGGTAAATCCACCAGTGATTACAAAATCATGGGTCGCGGTTACAGTGGCTGTATCCGCTGAAACTGGCGGCAGCACAACACTATCTCCTATGCCCTGGGTGTAATACTGAACCAGGGCTTCGCCATCCACCTTCTCTTTTCCATCAGGCTCATTTTCATCAATCTTGTACAGCATGCCACGGTACACACGGCGCGAAGCACGAATCGGTTGCGCCCAGGCATTGGCGGTGGTCGGATCACCAACACAGCCGTCCCAGTTAACATTGCCGGAAATCAGTAAGCCGACATTCCCATGCCAGCCACCACCCAGGTAGCAGGTGTAATCGAAGTACTCGTATTCACCAGCCGTTGCCGCTGATGTTTTGACGGTGGTGACATCGTTATTGCTGACAGAAATACGTTCATCTTCGGTCATGCCACTGGGCACATAACTGCGGGCACAAAATGCGGCGTCCGATGCAATAACGTTGATATTGCCCATGGGCAGGCCGCCCAATGCGTCCCTGTCAACATAGACTTTACCATTGATCCTGACGAAATCAGCGCACGTGCCACCTTCTGTCTGACAAGCCTCGACCAGTGTGAGTACGACGTCGTTGCCAACAGCAAGCAACCTGTCCGTCCCGTCAATAAGCTCTTTGGTGCCGTCATTGTTATCCACTGTGTTTTCATCTGCCAGTTGCTCATCGGTAACCGTACCGTCACCGAGCCTGGCACGCCCGGTCGGGGAGTCCACCTTTTCTACGGAGGACTCCAGTGCCGAGTCACCCACCTTGCGGGGTGAAACAAAGGAAAACTCCGTGCTAAGACTGACAGTTTGAGTTACCGAGGAAACGTCCTGCCATGCGACCTGGACAACAACGTCTTTCATGGTCCCTGTGGTGGTGATACTTTCTGAGCGCGTAAAATCGGTGCTGATGCCCTCGATAGCAGTGGCATTTTCAAACCCGACTGTATCATCGTACAAGTCGTTGAAACCGGTGACAGAACCTGCTGCATTGGTATAGTTACGCATATCTTCTATGCGTGACTGGGCGATATTGAGGGCTTCCGATCGCGCCTTGTTGTCATTACTCTGCCTGGCGATAACGCCATGCAGTGTGGTCACACCCAGGATACCCACGGAGAGCACGCCCAGAGTTACCAGGATCTCGATCAAACCAAATCCAGAATTTTTGCGCCTGAAGATTTTCATGTGTTGCTCCCGGATTTAAAAATCCTTCCACGTGCCGGCGCTGCCGGTAGTCGCACCCGCCAGCGAGGTTCCTCCCAGGATGGTTGAGTTATACGTGACATCAAAACTACCACCCGTGCTGCTCTCAGTATTACCGGCTGTGACCATAGCACCATGGATAGTGGTATTACCGGAAATATTGACATCTCCCATAATAAACAGGATGCCGTAAAAATGTGGGCCACCCGAAAAGTCGGCATCGCCGTTGACAATGACAATACTGGGTTTCCGGTTAGCCAATGGGCAAACGTTGGAACCTGTTACTGCTATCGAGCAACCCACGGTGACACCCGAAAATGTATGATCTCCTTCGATCCAGATCACTTCATGCTGGGCAAGGTCGATGTCAGCATTGGCAGAACCCGGCACTGTATCAAGGGTCACCAGCGACGACCTGTAGGTCGTAGGATTGATACCAAAAAAGTTTTCGAAGAATTCGACATCAGACAATGCACTGAGGCTCGTGTCGTTTTCGATGACATCCAATCCTTTAACCGCATTGTCCGAGGCCTGGATCAGGGAAGTACAGAAATTTGGTGGTGTATCCATGCACACCGGGTACTCTGCTGCACCGATGTCAGGAACTTCGGTGGCCGTACTGTTGTTCGAGCCCATGTCAATTTCGTCGCCAGTCCAGATGGTACTGTGCCCTTCCGGGTTATGCACCGTGGCCGAACCACCAATAATCATTCTGCCGCGAGTGATCACCGGGTTGTCCGGCGCATTGGGCAGGGGGTTGATGGTCTGGATGGTCTGGGTGATCTGCCTGACCGCCGTGCCGTCATCACTGGTACCAGTCGCCACAATCTGGATATTGGTCAGGTTCCCCGAAAGATCCGTCAGGGTAACGGTGACGTTGGCAGAGCCCACAGTCTTGACATTGGTATCACCCTGGCCGTCAGCATCCGTGTCAAAAATACAGTCCATGGTGCTCCCCACTGGCAGCCCGCAAGCAGTCGCACCGCCGTTGTAGGTATTAACCAACAGGTCACGATCCGGGTCATTCTCGATGTAATCCAGCGCCGCGATCACTCCAGCTTCGGCGGCCTCGAAAGCCATCTTGGCGCGGGTATCGTTATTGGTGATCCTCTGCTCCATGAGAATGGCCTTGGACACGTTGAATGTGACCAGAGTACTGAGCATGAGAATAGCCAATGAGATCGCCAGTGTCAGTGCACCACGTTGTTTTGCATGAAATTTTGAGGGACTCAAGAGTTTCCCGGAGTAATTCATCAGCGTATCCTCACAAGATCATTGCGGACACGCACATCCTGATTTAGGGAAATATCTACAAAAATGTCACTGGTCAGGTTGCCAGTCAGGGTAATACTGATCTGCCTGGTTTCCACGGTGATGTTGCCACTGGCTGCTGCATGCATGGGTACGTCATAGCAATCCGCCTCATCTAAATCATCATTAGGTGGTAAACCTTCATACATGAGACCGTCACCGTCGTTATCAATGCCATCCGGTTCCCGGGTGTTCAGGCACTCCGAGTTATCCAGGTTGAAAGTCAGCTCAGACACAGTAATGAAGTCGCTGTCGGTCAGTGCCTGCCAGATATTGCTGGCGCTGGTGGAACAGGTATCGGGATCGTTCACATCACCAGCAGTACGTAATTCAACAACGCCTGCGTTCAACCGAAAACCGCCGAGTTCATTTGCATCGACGACTCCGTCTTCATCACGGTCGTAGGCGTAAACAATGCAACTGCCTTCAGTAACGCCACCGCCATTGGTCCAGGTGCCATCGCCAGCTGGCACCATTTGGGTATTACTTGCCATGCTGTCATAGACTTCCAGAGCTGTTACCGCATTACCATCAGGATTGCCGTCGGCCTGGTTGAACATATTTTCCGTCGGGCTCGAAGCTGCTGCTGCATTACCGGAATAACCGGCCCTGCGAAACTCATTGATCATGAGGTTCATCACGGCATTCAGATCCTGGTTCATTTTGCTTGCAGCTAGTGTATCCATGGAGCTCGTATAGGTTGCCATATAGCCAACGAGTATGGAGCCTACAATACTCAGACCTAGTGCCATTGTGATCAACAGCTCAGTTATGGTGAATCCGGACTGGATTTTTTTATTTTTCATCGTCTTCATCACAATTTGTTAACACCCGGCGTAGTTGGACACGGTGATCGTGGGTGACGGATTACAGATTGTAGGTCTGCCCAGCAGGCTCACTTCTATCCTCAGCCGCTTGCCATTTCCGCTTTCCAGGTTGATTTCTCCGTCCGTGGAAGTTCCGCGCACAGGATCAAACTCTATCTGGGAATTACCACTTGAAAAGGAAGCAATACTCAGTTTGACATCGTTCCATTCAGTACTGTCGAAGTGGTTCAATATCAGGTCATCGGTATCCACGGTGCCGTCTCCTGGATCCACATTGCCGTCACCATCGTCGACAACCGTGACACAGGCATTGGCCGTCAACGGGGACGATACGGTGAGATCACAGGTAGTTCCCGTCGTACTGAATCCATATTCCCAGGAATTGGTGCCATCGGCATCAAACTTGATATAAGCCGGGGTATTCCCAGTTACAGACTCCGAACGCGTTTGCTGGATATGTCCATAAATCTGTTCCGTAGCCCCCACCAGGCGCTGGGTATCTCCAATATCGGAAAAACTGGGAAACGCCACGGTAATAATGATTGCCAGGATAGCGACGGCAATCATGAGCTCCAGAAGCGTGAAGCCTTTTTGGCAGGCTCTTCCGAGAGTTTTTTTGAGCATGAAAAAATTCATATATAACAGTACGTTGATGGCTAATTCTAACAGATTGTATTATTACACCTATATTACACCCTTCAAGACGGAATAATTCCTATTATTTCTGGCTTCCTGCCCCCGTTTTCACTGCTATAGCACCTCTGCACACCCGCTCAATTGCCTGGAATACGGTATTTTCCTTAATAATCAAGTGGCTGGGGAGCAGGGAATGTACAGCAGTCAGGTGACAAGTGTCGTGACAACTGCCTCAGAATCACTTTTTACCGGCACGGAAAATACAGAACCTGTGATGAATCTCACATTCCTTGCAGGACAACAGGAGTGATTTATGGGCTCGAAGCTTGCCTGGAAGACAAATTACCGGCAGCTGGCTTCAATCCGGAACGAAGGCACGCTGCATGCTGCGGGTGGCGTAATCAATGAATTGCGTCGGGTCACCGTACTGATCCACGTAATCATCCAGTAATCCCATGTTCACCGTATCCTTGGGGCCCATGCCCAGATTGAGCTGTTCTGCCAGGTCCAGGTGGAAGTTGGTATACATGGCGCGCATCCGTAACAAGTCTGTACCACTGATGATGGGGCCGTGGGCTGGAATGACCGTAGTATCTGCACTGACTATCTGCCCCAGCATCTCGTAGGCGGAGACCAGGCCACCGGTCCAGGCGCCATGGCGTATATCCAGGATCGGCCATTGGTCGGTAGTCACCGGGCCACCGGCAATCAGGATGTCGAGTATCGGGAAATAGAGAAACAGGTCACTTTCCGAATGTGCTGCAGGCAGGTAGCCATAGATAATTTCCTGGCCGGCAAATTTGAAGGTCCCTGTACCGCTCAGTGTTGTGACAGGCAGACCGGCATCGGCGAGAGGGCCGTAGCGCCCTTCGTAAAGGGCAGACATCACGGCATTTTCCAGGAACATTCTGGTTTTTTCATGGGCGATGATAACCGTGCCTTCGGCACCAAGACGCTCATTGGCACCGGTCTGCTCAGGATGCCAGTGAGTATTGACCAGGGTGTGGACACGCTCCTGGCCAAAGGTGTCATAGACCGCATCTAGAATGGCGCCGGTATGATCAGCCAGACCGCCATCAACCATCAACACACCATCCTCGGTCATCCCGGGTATGGCAAAGACATTGCAACCACCACCCTGGAAAACCCAGGCATGGTTCAGGTCGACTCGTGTGATTTCAGCCGGTTGCGCGGCTGCGTCCTGGTAAACAGACTCCCCAAGGGCAGCGGCACCCAGGGCACATGAACTGGTCGTGAGAAACTTTCTGCGGGTAAATGCTTTATTCATGGTCAACAACTATTGATGATCTATTGAGCCTGGGACCAGGGCATGTTTTTCCTGGTCAGGATCCAGCGGGAAAATACTGCCAGGGTAAAAAAACGGGGGGCCAATATTTGGCCAGTACGGCGTGGTGTCCAGTTCATCGAGGGCACCCAGACTGCGGAGCAGACCAGCCATTTCTTCATCAGGCTCCTGGCGCAGGCCGAGGAACCCGATATAGCCCCTGGCTTCGGCGTAATCCAGTGCCGTCAGCCCATCAAGGTCCTTGCCATTAATATCCGCGCCAAGTTCTACCAGCGCTTCGACCACCTTGTCGTTACCGGCCCTGACAGCGTAATGCAGTGGAGTCCCGCCACGGGCCCGTTGCAGATGATGCGGTGTGGCCATCACGTTCAGGTCCGCACCCGCCTCGGCCAGGATCCTTAACCCTTCCACCAGTTCGTCCTGGTTGCCACGGGCTCCTGCCAATGCAGATACCGGGGTCTCCAGGTTGGCTTGGGGTTTGCCTGCATCAGCACCATTAGCCAGGAGCTTTTTGATGACTTCAACATCGCCATTGCTGGCGGCCTGGATAAGTGGCGTTGTACCCCGGGAGAGCGACCCGCCCCTGGCTTTGGCCGGCCGGTAAAACAGTTCCATCTCGGGATAGGCCCCCGCGTCAAGCAACATGTTGACCACAGTCATCCCGTCAGTTTCATTCATGATGCCGTCAATAGTCAGCCCGGCATCCCTGCGATTACTGACCGCGGCGAACAGTGGTGCCTGCCCGAACATGTCCCACTGATTGATATCTGCTCCGGCCTCGATCAGTTGCCTGGCAATATCCCAGTGGGTATTGAGAATGGCGAGCAGCAAGGGAGACACGCCATCAGGGTCCGGCAAGTCCAGGTCAACGCCACTATCAATCAGTAATTCCACGCAGGCTTTGCAATTTTCCCGCACCGCGAACATCAGGGGTGTCAGGCCGCCAGTGTCGAGTCTTTTGGCGCGACCTTCGGCCGTGACATGACTGTTGTAATCACGCACCGCGGAAATGGCATTGATGTCTGCACCTTCACGAATCAGTAATTGCATCACCGCGGGATGACGGCGGGCAGAAGCCCACATCAGGGCAGTCTGCTGGCCCCATTGTTCCCTGGCATCGATGGTTGCGCCATGACGGACCAGTAACCTGGCAGCTTCAAGATTACCGGTTCTGGCCACCAGCATCAGGGCGGTTTGTCCTTCCGGGTTTGCCGAATCTACATCGGCACCGGCATCCAGGAGCATCTTCATGATGTCCACATGGGCCACTTCCGCGGCCAGTTGCAAGGGCGTGGCACCATAGTTATTGGCGGCATTGACATCGGCACCGGCTCGAATCAGTTCCCTGATACGCGGAATATCCTGGTCATACACAGCCCATTGCAGGGGGGTGCTGCCATCGGGGCCACGTTCATCGACATCAAGGTCCCTGACAATGTCGCCCAGCGGGGACGGTACCTTCAGCGGCTCGAAATTCTGGGCCATGGCTGTACCGGAAATGGCAAGTATGGTGATCACCGCGGACAAGGTCACAGCCGTCGGCTTAAAATGCATAATCATCTGGACTACCCCTTTCAAGAGTGGCGAATAATAGCAGGTTAGGAGAAGACCCGACAATTCACCATAACCCCTGAAGCCCCTTATTCCACGGGATTTCCCCGATTCAGCCCCGGGGACATATTTCAATTGTGGACCAATCGTTGATACTCGTGTATTCCCTTGACGGCAAAGCGCCGAGAGCGTTATAAGTTCTTTCATAAGACTAATTACATTGTTTGCCAGCCCACCCAAAAGCTGGCCGACCGGATCCCTGCCTTATCCGGTCATTTCATGACGCACATGCTGCGACAAGGGGGAAACATGAAAAACCATCTGGTCTGCCTGCTCTGCCTGCTGGCATCTCCGCTGGCCTGGGCCGCTTCCAGTGATGCTGCCACACCGGGCAAACTGGCGGATGCCGCCATGAACCGCGATATTGTTCAAATCAATTCCCTGCTTGAAGCCGGCGTAGATCCCGATGCCATCGGCCAGTACGACACTCCCGCCCTGCACTGGCTGGTTCGCTACGATGAGGTTGAGGCCGTCAACGCCATGCTCAGTCATGGCGCTGATCCCAACATCAGCAGCCGCTACGGGGAAACCCCGCTTTCACTTGCTGTGGCCAATGGCAGTGCAGCCATGGTGGAATCCTTGCTCAACGCAGGAGCCGACAGCAACACTGCTATCAATACCGGCGAACCTGTCCTGTTGTCCGCCGCCGCTGTCGGTGAGATCGGCCCTGTACAAGCCCTGGTAGAGCACGGTGCCAACATCAGCGCCAGGGATCCGAATTTCGACCAGACAGCCCTGATGATTGCCGCCCGCCAGGGACATAACACGGTTATCCAGTACCTGTTGGAACAAGGGGCCGATCCCAATGCTGCCACCGCCGTGGTTGGCGAGGAGCGCTGGGTGCGCCCCAATTCACAACGCGGCTATGGTTTTGGCCTGGGCATCATTCGCGGCGGAACACCGGCTGACCGGGGTCGCCGTGACCCCATTCCCGGAAAAATGACCCCACTGCTTTATGCCGCCCGGGGTGACCATGCTGAAGCTGCCCGGCTGTTGCTGGACGCCGGGGCCGACATCAACCAGGCAGATGCCAATGGCATCTATCCCCTGCTCATGGCCATCTCCAATAACAAAATGGCAACAGCACAACTGCTCATCGA
>Ga0181592_10003435_pt1 | contig 13149 bp, 18 predicted proteins | sample 071ome_20_FD_133755 | JGI IMG/M metagenome (GOLD analysis project Ga0181592, IMG submission 133755) | Coastal salt marsh microbial communities from the Groves Creek Marsh, Skidaway Island, Georgia - 071412BT metaG (megahit assembly) | ecosystem: Environmental > Aquatic > Marine > Intertidal...
TACAGCAGCGGCATCAATGGTGCTGTTGGTGGTCTGGGCGAAGTCGATGACACTGGTAACACCTTCGTCGGCACCCTGAACGGTCGCTTCAAGGTCTACATCGACCCATATTCGGCAAACGTTGCTTCTGACCAATACTACGTTGTTGGTTACAAGGGCACCAATGCTTATGACGCTGGTCTGTTCTATTGCCCATATGTACCTCTCCAGATGTACAGAGCAATTGGTCAGGACACCTTCCAGCCACGTATTGGCTTCAAGACCCGCTACGGCATGGTCCTGAACCCATTCGCGAAGGGTCTGACTGCACTGACCAACAGCGATCCACAGCACAGCTCCAACATTGGCGCTAACGCTTACTATCGCCGTGTTCGCGTTAAGAACCTCATGTGATATAATATTCACATCCGTGTGAAGGAAGTGAGAGGGGTCTTCGGACCCCTCTTTTTTTATCTAAATACTTAGAAAGCTTTCCCTTCAATGGCATACGATGGAACTCTGGTGAACCCAGGGAACAAAAACTTTCTTGCTCCAGTAGGATTCAAGTTTGTAATTGGTAGGACGCCGAACGTAGATTACTTCTGTCAATCAGCGTCTATACCTGAGGTCAGCATTGGTGTCAGAGATATTCCCACACCAGTCAAGGACTACAGTATTCCTGGCGATAAGATGACCTTTGGCGATCTTACTATCCGCTTCCTGGTGGATGAGGATATGGTCAACTACATGGAAATCTATAAGTGGTTGAAGGGATTGTCCAATCCAGATCATCAAAAGAACTTCCAGAAGTATCTGGCAACCGTTGATGAGAAGGGGAGAGACAATGAGTTCGCTAAGATGTTTAGTGACGCTCGTCTGTTGGTTCTCAATAGCAACTACAGACCTAACTGCATTGTCAATTTCCAGGAATTATTTCCTACAAGTTTAACCACTCTGGAGTTTGATGCATCAGCAAGTGACATCAACTACTTTACAGCAGAGGTTAATTTCAAGTATACTTTATATGATATCACTGACGGCGAAGGAACTCGTGTATGAATCTTGAAACCCTTGATGATATGTGGCAGAAAGACGCCGCATTAGATGATGAAAAATTAGATCATGACAGTCTAGCGATCCCTAAGTTGCACGCTAAATATTTAAGACTTTACAACTCGTTTTCAACCCTTAGGGATCAACAGGAACTAAGTGTAAAGCAAGTCTACCGTGATCGGTGGGAATACTATACAGGGAAGTCGGAAAAACCTTTCCACATCAAACTCCTAAAACAAGATGTACCAATCTATCTTGAATCTGATGGAGAATATCAGAAGGCAGTCCTCAAGTTAAAGTATTTGAACCAGATGGTCGAATCATTAAAGACCATTCTCACGGCAATTAACAATCGTTCGTTTCATATTAAAAACGCGATTGAGTTTGCCAAGTTTTTGAAAGGATATGAAATCTAGCGTTATCATTCAAAAGAAAAACGAAGTCTATTTGAAGATCGAGTGTGAACCACATGTACAATATGAATTAGCAGACGAGTTTACTTTTGATGTACCTCAAGCTAAGTTCATGTCTGCCTACAGAAAAAGGTTCTGGGATGGAAAAATCAAACTATTCAGTCCAGGTACAGGCGAGATTTATGTTGGTCTTCTCCCTTACATTACTTCGTTTTGCGAAGAGCGGGGGTACGAATACGTATATCGGGAAAACCAATTTTACGGACTTCCATCAGAAGTGGATGAATTCGTTACACCACAAGGGGTCGGAGACTTCGTAGCATCTCTCGGGTTACCATTCAAACCAAGGGACTATCAGTACAAAGGAATATATGAAGCGCTTAGGCATAAGCGTAAACTATTGTTATCGCCAACTGGATCGGGTAAATCATTGATGATTTATGCCCTTACCAGATTTTTTGAGGCGAAAGATTTAAAAACTCTCATTGTTGTTCCCACTACATCTCTCGTAGAGCAGATGTCAAAAGACTTTGAAGAGTATGGGTGGAACGTAAAACATCACTGCCATAAAGTATATGGCGGAGAATCTCCTATGTCCAAGAAGGACGTAGTGATTACTACTTGGCAATCCATCTACAAAATGCCAAAGAGTTACTTTAATGATTTTGGTGCAATTATCGGAGACGAAGCGCATCTCTTCAAAGCAAAGTCTCTCACCAATATCATGAACAAGTTGCATGACTGCAAGTATAGGGTTGGATTTACTGGCACATTAGATGGTACCCATACAAACCGCCTGGTTCTTGAAGGTGTGTTTGGTGCTGTCAACAAAGTTACCAAGACTGAAAAACTGATCAAAGCAGGGCATCTCTCTGAGTTTGAGATCAAGGTTCTGCTGCTCAAACATGATGCAAAGGCATTTGATTCTTACCAGGATGAAATGGATTACCTGGTTGACAATGAAGCACGTAACAGGTTCATTCGTAATCTGGTCTGCGACCTGGAAGGAAATACCTTGGTGTTGTTCAACTACGTTGAACGGCATGGGATGCCACTTTTTGACCTGATAAATAACAAAGTAGGGGACCATAGAAAGGTTTTCCTAGTACACGGAGGAGTAGAGGTTGAAGATAGAGAAAAGGCAAGAAGTATTGCCGAACATACATCCGATTCTATTATCGTAGCATCTTACGGCACATTTAGTACAGGTATTAATATCAGAAACCTTCATAATGTTGTCTTTGCTTCTCCCAGTAAATCGAAAGTAAGAAACCTCCAGAGCATCGGGCGCGTTCTCAGAAGAGGTACAAATAAAAAGAAAGCAGTCCTTTATGATATCGCTGATGATATCAGTAAGGGTGGCAGAAGAAACTACACATTGAACCATCTCGTTGAGAGAGTAAAAATATACAATGAAGAAAACTTTAACTATGAATTTATTGATGTCCGCATTAGAGAGTAGTATGGACCAAGAATTTCTTGCAGCACTGAAACTAGTATCTGGAGAAGAGATTCTTGCCGTTGCGTGCCATGTACATGATGATGACGGGGACTATGTAATTGTCGAAAATCCCATAGAGATTGAAGAAATTCAAATGGGAAAGAAGGTAGGAGCAAAAGTATCCCCATGGATGAAGTTCTCTAGAGAAGAAACATTCATCATTCCGAAACAACAGATCATCACAATGGTTGAGGTAGACAAAGACGTACAGACATTCTACAGTCTGTCCCTCAAGAAGCTTGATGGAAACACAGCACCCTCGTCAGGAAGACTTTCTTCAGTAGAAGAAGCTCGTAGTAAACTTGAGGATATCTTTAACGAATAAAGCTCTTTAGAGTTCGTTTCTGAAATCGCACACTCATATTCTATAGATGGTTTAGAGGTTTGTCAAGCCCTTGTCACTTCGTCACCATAATGCTACAATTAAATCAACTGATACAAAGAGATGAATGGTAAGGAAAAAGGTCCAGTCAGAGCACTACGTCAACAATAAAGAGTTCCTAGAAGCTCTGGTTGTTTTTAAATCTAAGTGTGCTGCTGCAAAGGAGAAAGGTGAACCACGTCCTCCCATCAGCAACTATATTGGCGAGTGCTTTCTGAAGATCGCTACCCACCTCTCATACAAACCAAACTTCGTGAACTACATGTTCAGGGAAGATATGATTTGTGATGGCATTGAAAATTGTGTGCAGTATATTGAAAACTTCAACCCTGAGAAATCAAGTAATCCTTTTGCATACTTTACACAAATTATTTACTATGCATTCCTGCGTAGAATTCAAAAGGAGAAAAGACAACTTGAAATCAAAAACAAGATTCTAACAAAGTCTGGTTACGATCAAGTCTTCTATACTGATAGTAACGAAGCATCATCAGACTACAACACAATTAAAGAGAACGTCGAGATCAGAATCAAATGAGTTTAAGTGATACCCTCGGTGGCACCATCGAGAAGGACATCCCAGCAGATGTCGAATGGATTGATGATGCATTTTATATTACAAAAACGCGGTTCGGTCTTTATACTTCTATCTTGAAAGATCCCCTAGGAGCACACTTTATTACTGGTCCTACCTATGAATCAGTTCTAACTGTTTCTCGCTGGCACCTCAAGTGCTTGCAAGAGGGCACTCTTAAGGAGTATACTAGAGTGGTAAACTCAGGAGTTGTTGGTGGCAAGTTATGACCTTTCCAGTCACTATCGTAGATAATTTCTTTGAAGATCCTGATGCGATTGTAGAGCAGGCACTTGCTCACAAGTATTACAATCCAGATGTTGGCAACTGGCCAGGTAAACGCACAAAGCAACTTCACGCTATCGATAATCGCTTCTTCAATTACTTTGGCGAGAAGTTGTTTCATCTTCACTTTAACCAGGCACCAGAGAAGTGGACACTACAAGCACACTTCCAAAAGATTCAACCATTTGCTGATGATAAATGGGACCGAAAAAACCGTGGATGGGTTCATCAGGACATTGATACCTGGTTTGGTGGCATTGTATATCTGACTAAAGATCCAGAACCTGATACTGGAACGTCAATCTACAAAGCGAAGAATGGATACACTCTCCAATACAAAGATGAGATTGGTCTGAAAGAAAAGTTGTATCTGGATGATCAAATTGATGACGAACTTTATAACGAAGTTTGGGATAGAGTTCATGATCAATATGTTGAGACTGTAAAAGTTGAGAACGTGTATAATAGACTTGTCATGTTCAACGGTATGACCCATCATGGTGTCAAAACCTTTGGAACCAAAGAACGTCTGACTTTGAATTTCTTTGGTATGGACTTCTCCACTGAACCATCTTCACTGCCCCCACTGCTTCGCGCTCGATGAAAGTTGCTATTATCACTGACCAGCACTTCGGTGCAAGGAAGTCTTCGCGTGTCTTCCATGAGTTCTTCCTCAAGTTTTATGACCAGGTGTTCTTCCCAACACTGAAAGAACGTGGAATCACTACAGTCTTTGACTTGGGAGATACGTTTGATAACCGTAGGCAGATTGATCTGTGGGCAGCAAAGTGGGCAAGAGAGAAGTATTACAATCGTCTACAAGAGATGAATGTTGAAGTTCATGCTGTAGTGGGAAACCATACTGCATACTTCAAGGATACGAATAGTATTAATACTCTTGATAACCTGCTTGGAGAATATGAGAATATTCATACATACTCCGAAGCAACAGAAGTAACTGTCGGCGGGTTACCTATCCTTTTTATTCCCTGGATCAACAATGAAAATTCTGAAACCACTTATCAACTTATTAAAAGTACAACTTGCGACTACGCGATGGGGCACCTTGAGCTCAACGGATTTGAAGCTCATCGTGGATACATCATGGAGCACGGTGTGGAAAGCAAACGCTATCAGAAGTTCGCTAAAGTTCTATCAGGTCACTACCATCACAGATCTTCCAGAGGAAACATCCACTACCTAGGTAACCCCTATCAGATCTATTGGAATGACTATAAAGATCCTCGTGGTTTCCATATCTTTGATACTGAGACTGGCGATCTAGAATTTATTCTCAACCCATTTGAGATCTATGAAAAGATTGCTTACGATGAGGATAAGATCAAAGCATCTAAGTTCAACTACAGCAACTATGAAGGAAAGATCCTAAAGATTATTGTAGAGAACAAGAAAGATTCCAGTAAGTTTGATTTCTTCCTCAGTCAACTTTATACCGCTGGTGCCCTAGAGATCAAGATCATCGAAGATCCTTCCTTTGAACAAGGCATCGATGAGGAGATAGATATAGAGAAGGAAGATACTCTTACCATCCTGGAGCGCTATGTTGATGACATGGAGCATTCTGATAAAGCATCTCTAAAGAGTATTCTGAAGTCCCTGTATGTAGAAGCACTGGAGTTGGTTTGATGTATATTCTCGCTGTTGCTGGAAAAGAGGATGAGGGAGCATATGCTGCCGACGGAGACAATGGCGAGAAAGTCGTTTACCTCTTTGTTGACAAAGACGATGCAATACGCTATGCTGGTCTTCTGGAAGCGGATGACTTTCCAGAAATGTCAGTAGTAGAAGTGTCAGGCGAGGATGTTATCCAAGCGTGCATGATACATGATTTAGAATACTTTATTGTCACCCAAGACGATATCGTAGTACCTCCTAGAGAAGATTAGTTTTTGTCGTATGATTCTGTTTAAGACCGTCCGTTGGAAGAATTTCTTGTCTACGGGCAATGCTTTTACTGAGGTGAAACTTAATGCAAGTTCTTCTACTCTGATCATTGGAACGAACGGAGCAGGCAAGTCCACTATGCTGGATGCAATCTGCTTTGGGTTGTTCAACAAACCTTTTCGTAAAATTACCAAACCCCAATTGGTCAATGCAGTAAACGAAAAGGATACGCTGGTCGAAATTGAATTCAGTATTGGTTCTCGTGAATATCTTGTTCGACGAGGTATCAAACCTAATTTGTTTGAGATCTACCTCAATGGCACTATGCTCAATCAAGAGGCATCAGTGCAAGACCAGCAAAAGACATTGGAACAGTCGGTGTTGAAACTTAACTATAAGTCTTTCACCCAGGTGGTGGTCCTTGGATCATCCACCTTCGTTCCGTTCATGCAACTTACCCCACCCAATCGTAGAGAAGTTATTGAAGATCTCCTTGATATTCGTATCTTCTCTACGATGAATACCTTGCTCAAGGATCGTGTCAAGTCACTCAAAGATTCTATTAGGGATCATGAGTATAAACTTGATATGGCGAAAGAACGTGTTGAGATGCAGCAGCGTTTCATCACGGACCTTAAAGAACAATCTGCTGCAAACAATGCACAGAGACAAAGTGAGATCTCATCTCTTCGCGATGAGATCGTTAAGGTGCAAGAGATGGTGGATGCTGACATGAAACTGTGTGCTGAGTTACAGGGTCAAGTTACTCAGTATGCTACAGTTGACGAAGAACTTGGCAAACTCCGAGTTTTTGAATCTAAATTCAAGGATAAAAAGAAAACGTTTCAGCGCGATTTAAACTTCTTTAAAAAGAATGATACGTGCCCCACTTGTAAGCAAAGTATTACCGAAGAATTTAGGACTTCCAAAGAAGTAACTATCACCGATAGCATTTCTGAATTGGAAAAAGCATCTGTAGATTTGCAAGCAAAGATTGATGATATCACTACGTCCGTTACTGCGAAGCAAAAACTACTTGAAAGTATCCAGAACCTCCAGCAAGAGATTTCCTCTAACAACCGTGAAGTTCGATGGAAACAAGATGCCATCGAAAAAATTGAAGAGTCTATTGAAAAAACAAATGGTGGTGGGGCAAACCTAAAAAGAGAGCAAGCTAAGTTAAAAGAGATTGCTCGTGATGGCATTGAGGTTGAGAAAAATCTTTCTTCCAAAAAGAAAGAAAGGGACAATCATGATGTTATTACAAACATGCTGAAAGATACTGGTGTGAAAGCGGGTATTATTAAACGATACCTTCCTATCATGAATCAATTGATTAATCGGTATCTTAAAGAACTGGACTTCTATGTTTCCTTTGAACTCAATGAGAATTTTGAGGAGACTATCAAGTCTAGATTCCGAGATGAGTTCTCATACGCTTCCTTCTCTGAAGGTGAGAAAATGCGAATTGATCTTGCTCTTCTGTTTACTTGGAGAACTATTGCTAAGATGAAGAATAGTACCAATACTAATCTTCTCATCTTGGATGAAATCTTCGATAGCAGTCTGGATGTATCTGGTACAGATGACTTCATGAAGATCCTTAGAGCATTCTCTGAGGACAGCAATGTATTTGTTATCTCTCACAAACCAGATGCTATGCAAGATAGATTTGAATCTGTTTTGGTTGTGGAGAAGAAGCAAAACTTCTCTACGATCAGGTATGAGAGCTAAATATTCTTATGTAACTTTTATCATGTACAAACCATACTCACCCGAATGGCACAGGTATAGATACCTGAAAGAAGCCATCGACACGTATCTAGATGATGGTGTTGATCCTACGAACATCGTGGATGATATTAAAACTATTCTTCACAACCGTTCTGAACTTGCATATTTAGAATTTACTAGGATCAACCAATTAGAACACTATCTATCGGAATAGTAATATGCTTTCTACTGCGTACCGTAAACGCCTGGAGGGTATCTGTCAAAAGATTGCTCTGGGAGAACAGGTTGAATTGTCTGATATGATTTGGGCAGAGAAACTAGGTAAGGCAAATACAAGTGCTCGTGAGATGTTGAAGAAAGCACGACGACAAGCTGCTAACCCAGATATGCAAGAGGGTAGTATGGATGATTTTATGAATAGGATGGGACTAGGTGACCCCGACCCATCCAATTATAGAACGGGGTTTGAATCTGCAGATGAAATTGTAGACTGGTTCAAGCAAGACAAACCTGATGATTGGAGACAGCGTGACTGAAAACGAACCTCGTATCACTGGAGATTGGCGTACCGCGACCAATCGCACCATCGCTAAAACTCTTATTGAAAATCTCGAAAATCTTTTGGGCGGTAAAGCAACACATCACATTTGTGTTGACCGAACAACTGAGCATAAGAAAATTGTAATCGAGTACGATCACAGAAAGAAATGACAATAGCAGCAATCTACAGTAACGGCAATCAAGAATGTGAGAGGGCAGCATCTCTTTTGAGTGCAGTTCACCTAGATGAAGTTGTCACATATGAACTAGATAAACAGTTTACTGAAGAACAATTTAGACAAGAGTTTGGTGATGAGGCTGAATATCCTCAGATTTCAATCGGTATGCACCGTGGAAGTTTAAAAGAAACTCTGAATTACATGAACGAAAAGGGAATGTTGGCATGACTAAGAAGACTACGATTATTGGCAGCGACACTTGGGAATGGGAGGAAACCTCTGCTACAATTGAAGCACTCAAACGACTTCACAACGACTACCGTCAGGAAAATGAACGTACCAAACTGGCAACACCACTCAAAGAAAGACCAAAAAAGAAAGTTGAAGCCCCAAGCACTACGGGCGAGGCGTGAAGCACTGCGCCACTTTAAAAAGTGTCACATGAAGACCCCTGACCAGCGTCGGGGGTCTTATAGTATCTGCAGTTGAGAGAACCCCATGCATACCGTCAAGGAAAATCTTGCTCGCTGCCTTGCTACCGAGAACCTTATCGTTGAGCATCGCGACGTTGATACTGCTCAGTTCAACGTAGAGACCCGTGTCCTGACGCTGCCTGTGTGGAGGACCAACTACATGATCCAAGACCTTCTGATTGCTCATGAGGTTGGACATGCTCTCTACACTCCCAATGACTTTGACTTCCTCGGTGAGATCCCGATGCAATTTGTCAATGTCGTTGAGGACATTCGTGTTGAGAAACTGATGAAGCGTCGCTACGGCGGTCTTGCTAAGACCTTCTACCGTGGTTACCAACTGCTCAACAACGAAGACTTCTTCGCTATCGCTGAGCGTGAGTTGGTGGAGTTGAATCTTGCTGACCGCATTAACCTTCAGTACAAGATTGGCAACTATGAGAATATCCCCTTTGCTGATGATGAGAAAATTTTCCTGACTGAAGCAGATGCCCTTGAGACTTTTGAGGACTGTCTTACTCTCGCCAAGAAACTCTATGAGTGGTGTAAGAAGGAGCAGGAGCAGCGTCATGAACTGACCCAATCACCTGAACAGAAACCTGAGACTTCGGGTCAACCACAGAACCAAAACTCTGAGGAGGAGACTGAAGAGGAGGGAGAGGGTCAACCTGAAGATCAGCAACCCGAAGGTCAAGGTCAGGAAGAAGATACCCCTAAGATGGGTAATCCTGATCGTGATGAACCTCAGATTGAGACTGCTTCTGCACTCGATGAAGCACTTGAGAATCTTATTGATCCCTCTTCCTCTTTTCGTGAGTATGAGTATCTGGAACTTCCTGGGAAGGTTGATGCAAGCACCATTGTCAACAATGAAGACTGCAATGCAGTAATTGAAGAGTATTACTCGGACAAGGATATCTCATACTACCTTGATTTGTTTGACAACTTTATGACTTCTACTAAGAAAGAAGTCAACTATATGGTCAAAGAGTTTGAGATGAAGAAGTCTGCAGATGCATACGCTCGTGCTTCTGTCTCTCGCACTGGTGTTCTCGATACTGCCAAACTTCACACTTACAAATACAACGAAGATATTTTCAAGCGGGTTACCATTGTTAATGATGGCAAAAGTCACGGTCTTATCTTTAACCTTGACTGGTCTGGTTCCATGCATACGTCTCTTCTTGCCACAGTCAAGCAACTTATCACTCTGATTACTTTCTGTCGCAAGGTAAACATTGCCTATGATGTCTACATCTTTTCGGATCATTATGCTAATTCCGATTACTACAATCGGTTTGATCCTGAGAACCCAGACAATAAGAATGGGCAACTCTGTGTCAGTAATTTCAATATGGTAAATGTTCTGTCCAGCAGAACTAATAACCGTGTGCATCAGAAGCAGATCAAGAATCTGTTCGTTACTACTTGTACTCTCGTGATGGGTTACATTGGTTGCCCTCTTGAGTTTTCTCTGGGCGGAACTCCTCTCAATGAAGCGATGGTGATGATGAACAATATTATCCCTGAATTCAAGTCACGTAATAAAGTTGACAAGGTGCACTGCATCACATTGACTGACGGTGAAGGTGCACCTATGTGCTATCAGAAAGAAGTCAAGCATTATACGCGAGAAGGTATGACCTTTATTCGTCGTCGCGTTAGCACTAACTGCTACTTGCGTGATCGTAAGACTGGTAAGAACTATGAGTTCACTGGATCATTTACTCAGACTAATACTTTTCTTGATCAACTTAAGGATCGCTTCCCTGAGTGTGAGTTCATGAACATTCGTCTTCTGGCTTCAGGTGAGTGGGGTCGTTACAAGCGCACTGTGCTTGATCCTGCCGACTGGTTTATTGCAGATAATGACTGGAAGAAGACTAGGACTTTCGTTACTTCTACAGCAGGGTGGACTATCCAGTACATTATGTCCGCTGGTAATATGGACGAGAATGCTGACTTTGATGTGCATGAGAATGCAACCAAGCAGCAGATCAGGAGTGCCTTGAAGAAGACCCTTAAGTCGAAAGCGACAAACAAGAAAGTCCTAACCTCCTTCGTGGACAGAATCAGTTGAGGAACTGGCACATTGACCCGCCACCCAGGCGGGTTTTCTAGTATCTTATATACATACCAAACAAACAGGCATGTCCGACTTCATCCAAGAAATTCAATCCGAGTATGGCACCAGCATCAACGCCGCTGATGTCAAAGCCTTTGCTCGTAGCAAAGGTGTCAACTATCGTACTGTCACTCGCCAATTGGACAACTACAAAGTCAAGCGTGGTACCTGGGATCTGTCTGTGGTTGAGAGTTTGAAGAACTCCTATGAGGCACCTGCTGCTGCTCCTGCAGTTCAGCACAACCTGGTTCCTGCTATCGATGGTAATTTTGTTCCCTTTGGTAACTTCTCTGATCTGAAGAAGATCATCAAGTCCAAGATCTTTTATCCTGCATTCATCACGGGTCTTTCTGGTAACGGTAAGACCTTCGGTGTTGAGCAAGCATGTGCATCCCTGGGTCGTGAATTGATCCGTGTCAACATTACTATTGAAACTGATGAAGATGACCTTGTTGGCGGTTTCCGTCTTGTGGACGGTAACACTGTTTGGCACAATGGACCAGTCATTGAAGCACTCCAACGTGGTGCAGTGCTTCTTCTCGATGAGATCGACCTTGCTAGCAACAAAATCCTCTGCTTGCAATCAATTCTTGAAGGCAAGGGTGTTTTTCTGAAGAAGACTGGTCAGTATGTGCGTCCTGCTGAAGGTTTCCAGATCTTTGCTACTGCCAACACCAAGGGTAAGGGCAGCGATGACGGTCGCTTCATCGGCACCAACGTGCTGAACGAAGCATTCCTTGAGCGTTTCCCTGTTACCTTTGAGCAGTCTTATCCCACCCCTGCTGTCGAGAGCAAGATTCTGTCTCGTCTTTGCGACGATGCCCAGTTCGTTACTCGTCTGGTTGACTGGGCAGATATCATCCGTAAGACTTTCTTTGATGGTGGCATCGATGAGATCATCAGCACCCGTCGCCTTGTTCATATTGTGCAGGCATATGCTATCTTTGGTAGCAAGGAGAAGGCAATCCAAACTTGTATCAATCGTTTCGATGAAGAAACCAAGTCTCTCTTCGAGCAACTGTATGACAAGGTTGATGCTGATGTAAATTTTGAACAAATGGAGGACAAAGCATATGAAGAAGACGCTGTGGGATGATTACAGGGAAGCGGTGTTTGACACCTTCCCTGATCTAGAACACACAGATACTTGGGCAGAGTGGGAGGAGAAAGGAACCTCCCTCACTGCTAACGTGTACTCAAACAAGTACATCCATAAGTCTCGTGAAGTTCTTATCTGGAATGAAAAGTCCAGTATCTACAACACCATCATCTATCCTAAGACTGGTCAGAATCTACCTTGTTTTGGAATGGACTTGATGGGGTTCTTTGAGAAGAAAGTCATCTTGGTATTTGACTTTCAGCATCCCGTAGAGAACTATCTTTTCTCCCACCCAGATCTACCTAAGGCAAAAGGTGACTATAGGTTCTTTGAACCAGGTAATCACTTCTCAGAGAACATCTATGTTGCCAAGTGTACAATGTCTGAAGTTAACGAACACCTTGACATGTTCAAGAAATACTTGACCATTTACAAGGATATGTTAGAATGTAATCGACCCAATGGGTTTGCTGTTCATTCTACTTACGGTGATTTCGACAAGTACATGAAACGCCTAGATCCTGTTAGTGGTTATCTACAAAGCACTTTTGGTGCTGACAGAGCAGAATCTCTTGTAAACGATTTCCTTTTCTGTTATGGTTAACGCCTGGTCCTTACTTTATGATGCTATGGAAGACGACAAACTTGTTTTGAACTATGACCGCGATCCTGTCGTAGACTACGACAGTTACTACAGTGTAAAAATTGGAGAAGACAACATCACTATTAACACGAGCAAGTACAAGTACGACGAAGATCAAATTGTCAAAGAACTTCTGGAGTACATCAGCAACACCTACAACCAGCACTACTCCAGTGGTGGTATTCAAACCCTGGATCTGATTGAATCCTGTGGAGATGGTGAAGCATTCTGTCGGAGTAACATCCTGAAGTACGCTTCGCGCTA
>Ga0181592_10003440_pt1 | contig 13138 bp, 24 predicted proteins | sample 071ome_20_FD_133755 | JGI IMG/M metagenome (GOLD analysis project Ga0181592, IMG submission 133755) | Coastal salt marsh microbial communities from the Groves Creek Marsh, Skidaway Island, Georgia - 071412BT metaG (megahit assembly) | ecosystem: Environmental > Aquatic > Marine > Intertidal...
TCTTTATTTGCTTCTCTGTATGCTTTCTGCTGTGCGGCTAGCTTCTCTTTATTCGCTTCATAGTATGCTTTCTGCTGTGCGGCTAGCTTCTCTTTATTTGCTTCGTAGTATGCTTTATTACATGCAGCTATCTTCTCTTTATTTGCTTCTCTGTATGCTTTATGCCGTGCAGCTTCTTTCTCTTTATTTGCTTCTCTGTATGCTTTCTGTCGTGCAGCTTCTTTCTCTTTATTTGCTTCTCTGTATGCTTTCTGCCGTGCACGTTTCTTCTCTTTATTCGCTTCATAGTCTCCAGGATCAAACGGCATTTACATTCTCCAGTCTTGCTAAGTTTTCATAGTAGGCTTGGTTGTAACCTCGCTCCCATTCTCTAGCTCGGTCAGAGTGGACCGGGTAGGGATTCCGACCGTTCTTTCGAAACCCCTCCCGACCTTGCTGGACAATATCCGACATCGGATAAGGCCATTTTTTACGCACCACAAGTCCCTCCTGCTGTAATGTCACAGATGTCATGCGTCGTAACATGTTCTTCAAATTCCTCACCAAGTTTATCTACTGCTTCATTATAAGATACTGGAGTAAGCGGTTGACCACCTCGTGCTCCATCTGGGTAGCAAGTGAAACCACGTAACCGGTGTGCATATTTTGCCAGTGTGTTGGCGAAATCTTTTACTGTATCCGGATTGTTGGTCTTGCTGCCCCACTCTGGAAGATTAATAGTGCTGCTGATAGACATATCGACGTAGTCCTGGACATCGGCTTGAAACTTAATGCGCCTCTCATAGTCCGGGGCTAGATCAAGTGCTGACTCAATCGACTCCGGTTTTACTCCATAAATGTCGATAAGTTCTTGTGCTGCACTATCAACCACATACTGGTATTTCCATCGTGTTCCGTTAGTTAGATACCTCCTTTTATAAGCTACCGCAAATAAGGGTTCGACTCCCGTAGTAGTGCCAGCCAAGATGCCAATGCTTCCTGTTGGAGCGATTGCTCGGTTTGCAACGGGACGAGATACGGAAAGTTGATCAGCAAATCGTGCAGAGGCTTTATCTGATACTCCTCGATAGACTGATAACCATCGATGCAACTCTTCGTTAACTTCATACTTGCCACCTCTCTTGATAAGCCATTCGTGCATACCCATTAAACCCAGCCCTAATCGACGGTTCTTAGCACGAACCTTATAAACCTTATCGTAAGGTAGTTGAGCACGTAGGGTACCACAGATTAGAAACTTAGTACCTAGTTCGACAACATCGGCAAGCTCCCTGATCGATTCAATACGACCCAAGTTAATACTACCCAGATTACACACATCGCTGTCATCAGCAGAAGTAACTTCAGTACAGGCATTCCGTAGCGTCTCATCTTCATTTTCCATAAAGTTAAAACTGAAGCCCGGTTCCGCAGATCGAAGTGCTTGCTCAACATTTTTCAAGAACACCTCACCAACGTCACCCGTTTTCCAGTAGTTCAATAACCATTCAGTATCATAGTTAACGCTGATATTGGTCATGTCAAGGGGAGCAATGAAATTAAAATCCTGCTCTTTAATCTGCTTTAATGTGTAGCCGGTATTACCGACAGGGATTCGATCCCAATCCTTAGCAGTTAAGAAGGTGGGAATATCATTGTGCTTCCAATTTAGAGAGGCATAGATGGCACTGCGACGAGATCCACCCTGCATTACACGACGACCGATCTCATTGATCATCTGCATCTTAGGGATAGGACCGCTCGCAACACCACCCGTACCAGTTAAAGTACGGCCTGACTCTCGGTACACGCTGTAGTCTACACCGATACCACCACCGGTCATAAGGCAAGACTCAGACTTCCAGGATAGGTTAGCCCAATCCTCTCGCTTATCTTCCTCTGCCTTAAGCAAGAAGCAGTTGTTATAGAATCGATTCTTACGACCGGCATAGTATAGGTAACGACCACCGGGTACAAACTTTAGATCCTTAATATACTCAGTCAGTTGGTGCTGTTCTGAAACAGACATTAGGTTCTCTTCATCGTCACGAAGATTGCCGCAGACATCCTTAACTAAAACACTAGCCAATTGCTGCCATGTGTCACAGCCTGTATGTGAATACTTTAGATTAAAGATATCCTCTGAAAACTTTGAGCGGAACATTGGGTTCCTATTAGACTTAAACATTGTCATATACTTTTACCTCGATTTTTTTAATTTCAATACCATCTAAACATTCTTCAACAGCGTCTAGGAGTAAATCCTCTAGATCAGATTCTACTCCTAGAGCACCGTCTGCTGGAACCCAGTACGCCTCACTATCTATGGTGGCGTATATTCTCACTCTAACCTTCATGTTACGTCGACAGTAGTGTACGGAAGACCTTACCGAAAGGATCGAAAAGATCTAAAGAAGATACAGAAACATCTGTCTTCTGGATCTTAGACCGCTCTCGGACAAGGGCAGTAGACGCCCGCTGAAGATTAGTGTACGCCTTCTCTGCTTCAGAGTACGCTTCCTTGTACGCATCCTTAGCTTCATAAAAGCTTTTATACTTCAGACGATTTAACTCGTCTGTCTTTTCCTTAATTTCTTTCTCAAGATCTTCTAAGTTCGACATATATTTTCTCCTTATCGCTCACTTAGTTCGCCGCCTAGAGCAGCGTATCCAATCAGGTCTAACCAAGAATCTCTATGATTAGGACTCTTGAATAATCTAGCAATCTTTAACCATGCCATCATTAACGCCACATCTTCTAGGTCAACAGTGGTACCCAAAATGATGGACCAACCAGTGGCAATGTCCTGAAAGTTCTTCGAAGCTTCGCCATAATCCGTCTCTCTCTGTTTGTTAATTAAATCGCCAGCCTCTTCTAACAAGATGTCACGAGTTCGGGCCATCAGTGGATCTCCTTAGAAAAATTTACACTGTACACGTTACCTTCAACCTTTACGCGCTGAGGTTCATCAACCTCGATGCCCTCGTTAGCATCGTCAATAGCATCTTGAATTACTTCCCCTAAAACAGACTCGATATGGTCAGTTAGAGCCCTCTTCTGTAGATAGCCCTCACTGTTCTTAATTTCGTCGGTTGAGAAGTCTCCCAAGAACACCTCAATCAGTCCGGTGTCTTCGTTAAAATGGAAGAAGATAGCTGAAGTATTATCAGGTAAAGCTAGTTCGTGCATTATCTTTTTAGTTTTACGTTTTGACATGTCATCTCCATAAAGTCATCGGCGTATAGTAGTGCCAGCGGTCGTTTGCGATCACCCTTTAATATAGCCACTGGTCTAGTTTTGTCAAGTAGATTATTCTCTGCCTGTTCTAATGCGGCATACACCGCGAAGGATGACCTAGACTTGCATTCTACTGTCCAAGGAAACAACCTTCTCGCAAGAGGACTCAATCCAATGTCCGGGCCATTAACTCCCCCAGGGGTAGACGTGACATCATCCGGTTCTATTCCTTTTAGATTGGTGTGAAGATAGTCACGTACCCACTGCTGGAGACGCCTACCTTTGGCCTTCGCCGAAGAAGTCTTAATCTTCTTCTTGGAAGACCGTGTAGAAATTGTAGGCATTTGCGGACCTTGATTTAGGGTTGCGCTCGTAACGTAGTCCAGGCCAACACTTCTGCCTAAACCCACAGTACGAACAGTTGATTGCTAGTTTACGATTGCCGGTTGGCTTTTTGTAGAAGACTTCTTCAACATCTTCAAATCCTCGTACAAAGTTATCTTCATTTGCATCCTTTAACTTGGTAATCGTGTTCTTTATTTTGTCAACGTACTCTACTTGATCGTCTGCATCAGCTAAAACAAATTTCAGTTCTCCGCTTTCTTTGTTGATAGCAATCCAACCACCAGCCTTAACACCTGGATAAGTTTCAGCAACAGCCTCAGTATATCCAAACAACTGAGGTAGATATCCAAAGTCATCATTATTCTTTAGTGCGTCGTAAGAAACAAACTTCTTTTCAAACGCAAACTTTGAAGCACTCTTGATATCCCATACAGAGTATGTGTTACCATCCTTAATGATTAGGTCTAGTTCACCGGATAGTTTTTCGTTATCGCTGATAGGCATCTGAACACGCATATTCAACTCTACGATCTCGATACCTGCCGCTAGTAACATAGCGACGGCGATGACTTCTGTCATATCACCGTACAGCATCTTAACCTTAAACGTGTCAGACTCCTGTACCCTTTCCCAACCTAGCTTTTCTGCATGAAGCTGGCAAAAAGGCTTCCCGACCTGGGAGAGGGAGGGTAATCCCCCCCGCTTCCGGCCCGACCAATTGAACTTAGTCAGCTTAGAGTTAAACATCTGACTGGCTCTAAAGATAATGTCTTCTGGGATCTTGGGACTACCTGCTAAGAAGACCTCCATCTTTTCCTGTATAGCATTCATTATGCTACCTCAGTTACATCTTCAAAGTCATCATGCATCGTCGTTACCATGTTCTCTCGCATCTTCTCAACAACTTTCTCGTTCTCAATCTTGATAAGATCAAGAAAGCTTTGAAGGGTATCCTTTCCTTCATCCGTAAGTGTGTGCATATTAACAAGATCTGGCTCGTACTTCAATACAATGAAACGATTAGAACCACGCTTCTCGATAACGTATGATAGCTTGATATCATGATGGATAGGCATACACTGCTGACGAACCATCTTGCCCATAACCTGAGAGATCTCATAGAAGTTTGAAGGTCCAAGACGCATACGCACGGGTAAGTCTGTCACCTCTACAGGTGTACCATCAGGCTGTACCGCATCAGAGATGGTTACTGTACCGAATACGTTACGTCCAAGCTTAACCTTACTCAAGTTAGCAAACGTCACCGGATCTTTTCCTCGTAACTTCTCTCGCTCTTTAGAAGGAATCCAGCCACACTTATCTCCTCCTTGCCAATCTAAAGCAGACTGGTCGAAAGATTTAAAATGCTGCGACATATTGGCATACTTGTTCTGATCTGAATCAAAGACAGAAGTCTGCATGGTATCCAGATAGATACGGATCTTTACGTCCGTACCGTAAGCAACCCCAAAGTCTGCATTCTCAATCTTAACTCCAGGAGCAGGGACAGTCCAGTCCTTCTCGTTGTGCTCTACGGTAGTCTCTCGATTTAGTTTAAGTTCTGCTAGGCGAGGACCACTTTCTGAAATGGTGTACAGTGCTGATAGATCACCGCCTTGAACATCGAAGGTAACTAGGTCTTGTGCGTTCATTCTGTTTCTCCTTTTGTCTGAACGTTGACGTGCTTATAACATACTGAATCTGAAAAGTCAAGCAAAATCTTCTTGCTCCATCCAATTTTTTCCGCGAGACATCTCGACATCCAACGGTATATAGGTATCCAAACCAAATCTGTCAAGGGCTTCTCGTTGAGCATCGAGCAAACACTTGGGACCGATCTGCTTCACAATAGCTAACTCCTCTGGATGCGTGTCGATAAGTACAGAATCATGTACAGTATTGATCACCTTACTGCGTAAACCCATCTCCTTCATCTTGTTGAACAGTAGAATAACACCGAGAGGTACAATCTCTGCGGTGGCAACTGACTGCACCGGATAGTTAACGATCTGTGTCTTAAACGAGGCGGTACCATTGTGCTGCCTTTCACAGTCGGGGAAATCAAACTGTCTTCCGGTGGCGGTCGTGACTCGTTTAAATGTTATCGCCTCCCTCTGAAGCCTATCATGCCATGAAAATACTCCTTTATACTTCTTGAAGAACTCATCGAAGTAGGCCATCTGCGCGGGACTACCTTGAGATCCCCCGTATAGGGGTCTGAAAGTGCTGGCCTTGGCGGGGCCACGCTCCGTCGCTTCACCGTTGTCGGTAAGAACCTTTGCAGTGTATGCGTGAACGTCGAAACCATTCTCAACCTCCTCCTTGATAACGGGATCATGTGACAGTATACCTGCGACACGAAATTCTAACTGACTGTAGTCGATTTCAACTAAGTCTCCTCCAGAAAATCTGCTCACGAAAGCTCGTCGTACAGGAAACAACCTGCCCTTGGGCATGTTCTGTAGGTTAGGGTTGCTAGAACTTAGACGACCTGTAGCAGTAATGCACTGATTAAAATTAGCATGAAGTAAACCATCGCTTTTAATACCTTTCTTAATACCTTCAATAAAAGAGGATCGATAAGTTTCAATTGCCGACAGTCGGACAATCGCCCCGAGAAACTTCTTTGTCTTCTCATTCTTACTCTTACTAAGGAGCGTATTCAAAGTTAGCTTGTCAGTTTTAAACCCACCAGCAGAAGCCAAAGCAACTGTTGGTTGGATGTTTAACCCAGCCCTGTCAGTAAGGTCTTGATATATAAATCCTTTTCCCTTGCAACCAGGACAAGTCGAAGGCTTCTTGAAATTCTCTCCGCTCTTCTTCAGCTTAAAGTAATTACCTCGCCCAAAACAAGATGGGCATTTTTGAGATCGGACTTTGCGAGAGCGTTTGAAACATTTTGTAAGTGCTTCCTTGAATTCTTTCAGAGAAAGTCTCGGTCGTCGTAGAGGCTTACCTCTATGGTCAACTCCGATATTCATAATCTCCTTCCAGAGATTTTTATTCACGAGTTTACAAGAGTATACCACCTGGGACATCTGTTCTGGTGAAGATAGATTTACATCTAGATCACCCATGAGATCTCGTACTTGGCTTGTCAGATAACTCCGCAACGTCGCTTCTTCTTGAGCGTATTCCTGATCAACGATATCTAACATATCAATATCGATAGCCATACCTGCACGTTCGATATCAGTTAAGACGGAACAGAACTCAGCCATCAAGTCACGAATCGGGACCAAGGATGAGCTAGCGTCCTCCTCAAACAAAGCCATCTGCTTTTCATAGATCTCGGCGGTTGCGTTAACATCCGCTGTAAGATACCTACGCCTAGTAACAGGATCGAGATCGCTCCAGTTCATGCCCTTCTGTAATGCTTCTTCAAGATCATCCGTCTTTCTCGTAACATCGTAGTGTTCCGCTAGATGCTTCAAGCTGAGTGGGCTTCGAACTCCACGATTGAGAACGTATTGATTGATCATGGTGTCAATGATCTTACCGGTGACGTGTATGCCACACTCCCGCAGCCATGAGATGTCGAACTTAGCGTTGTGGAATACTGCGTAACGAGCACCGACAAGGTCGTCTATAAAGGGGTGTATATCCTGTCCGTTCTCCCAGATATTTACGTTAGTATCTGTGCTCTTCTTCCAACCGATACCGGATAAGATATTCTCTTTCCGGTAAGGAGTGGGATCAGTACGATCCCCTCCCAAGTCAACTTCCAAATCGATAACTACGTCATACATCCTATTCTACCATCGTCCTGTGTATAGTAAACTTCACTGATACCGGCCCTTGCAATAACCGCTTGGCATACTTCACAAGGTTTAGATAGTGCGAGTGAATCATCTTTCAAGACCCTCACCACTATTAAGTTCAACCCTTCGCAGTTATCCATACCATGGCCGAGAATGCAAGCGGTTTCTGCGTGTTGATACGGATAGTCGGTGTACCGAGAGAGGGCTGGATGGGTTTTCTTTGAGTTAGTTTTAGCCGCGAAAATCTTACCATTCTTATCAAAGAGGACAGCACCGAGACGATAACTGTTCCTCTTACCAGTTCCCTCCGATGCGATAGCAACTGAGTGTGCTATCCAAAACATCTTATCTAAGAGTTCTTCCTTCACTTCTTCTTACCCTCCGCAGCTTGTTTGTACAGAGCACCCTGCACTAGATCACGATCCCGCTTAACCGCTTTAAGAGTTGACCGCTTTACATTAGGTCGTTCACCTTTGGAAACGTAGTGCTTACCTGAAGACTTCTTTCCTTTAGCCATTCCAATCCTCCATTATGTAGTCGTACAGAGTGTTCTGTTCATCTTCGAAGATCTCGTAAATGATAATGCGATCTCCCGGTTTGCCGATCTTCCTGGCGCTTGCCTTACACGATATCAACGTGTTAAAGGGGTAGTTATTAACGCCCCCAGTTGGTCGAGAGATGATTAGTCTATAGTATCTACGCATTTAGTTTTTCTCTAACCCAGTTAATCTTATTTTTGATTACTAGCTTGTAGTACTTACGCATCAGGTAAGGTATCTTCTTCGTGTCTGCCGTGCATGTACGAAGCTGTGTCTGCTTGCTCCGCAGGTAGGTCAAGAGAAGCTGCGTGAGCACGAAGCTTTTCTACAACCGCCATAAAAGTGGGGGCTTCAGATCCCTTCAGATCTACTCTTGATAGAAATTCTAGAATGTGTTTGATTGTATTTACGTCCATTTTTTTATCTCCTTTTAGAATGGAAGCTTTAGTTAGAAGAGTCTCGTACTTCTCAACCTTCTTGCGAAGAAGTAAAACTTCTTCATAGTAATCTATCATATCAGACATTTATTCAATCTCCTCAATATCAGCAACTTCAACCTCAACCATTTCGCCATTGCGAACAACGTAGTGTTTAACTTTATTCGCCGCACATCTGATATAAGCACGACCACCATCAATCATATTACCGTTCTCAAACCGTTTATAATCATGGCGATGTGCACTGTACTGTAGATCACCAGTATCATCTTCAACAAGCCCAAACTCTACAGATTCAATTCGATCTGCATTGGTAATCATAATTTCTGGCTTTTGTGTTACTCGTGTATCAACCATATTGTAATATAATCCAAAGTAATGGTTACCAAACTCAGGATGTGGAGTCTCTCTGTAAAAGATATCCATTGCCCATGCCTCATTGCCCAGAGCACTTGTACACACATAGGTAATAGGAACACCATCTTTTTCTGTATAGTGTTCGCAAACCTTTTGAGTGTCAAATAGAGGTTCATGCTTGATCATCATCAACTCCGAATATTTACTCATTTAATAATCCTCATCCGAACCCCAGAGTCCGAAGTCTCTGCTAGAAGCTTTCTTTATCGCGGCATCTAACTCTTCCTTTGTGTTACAGACATAGACCGAGGGATAGACTGGCCCATGACCATAAAGATCGTTGACTCTTGTAGCATAGAAGATCCTCGTATGAAAGCCTGTCTTTTGTTGTACAACCTCCACGTAGTAGCCTGAACCCACATGTTCAAAGTATCTAGTCATTAAATTCAATCTCACTCTCCCGTGCACTTATGCGAACATACGAATCCGTACCGTGATCTACTATACACATCATCTTTGGATCAACCGGTGGGATAACTACAGCCGACCAATTGCCTGTCTTGTAATTGAAGTACACCACGGTTAGATGTCCAGACACACTTAACCCCGTAAACACAGGAGACTCATTCATTTTCTCCTTTAGTAATTTATGTGTTTGTTCATACGGTCTACAGTTCTGTGGAGTTTGAGATTGTGCAGACCCAGCTAAGAAGAGTACGCATACTAATACAATCGCAACTACAACAATTCCTATCTCCACTTTACCTATCTTCATTGTCTTACCTTTCTGTTCGTTATGTTATCTTCCTGTATCCTTATTTAGATATAAAGATATCTGAAGATAACATCTCTATATAATATATATATATATAATATTAATATATAATATATTATATATCATTCCCAATCGGTATCAACCTATATACCACAGGGAATCTCATTTGTCAAGTCTTTTTTTATCCCTGGCTGCATTTAATCTGACTGCGGCTAACTTTTTCTGTTCTTCTGATAGCACCCGCTTCTTACGGAATGGATTTTTACCCATTCTGTATGGAAATAATGGACAATCTTTTATGTGACAGAGCTTTACCTCTACCGCACTACCACAACAACAGTCGAGACACTTTTCTCTTATAACTTTTAGTAGAGGAACGGGTTTATTTTCCATTTTATTTCTCCCTAGTCAGTGTACCGAGAAACTTCAGGCTGGATCTGTACGGTAGCCCGACCATGCCGTCCTCCAAGTTTGTTCTTGCTCACATAAAGATACCGGAGGAAGTTGTCCTCTCCTGTATCAGTCTGCTCCTTACCAATACCAATGATAACATCAGCCTCGGCTGCTTTACCGATCTTACTGTTAGCCATCTGCGTGAATCGTAAAGCTGTACGACCATCAGCAGTAGCATCGGCCTGGGACACTGCAATAACAGCAAGGTCGTGCTTCTTAGCCATGAACCTAGCCTTACGGTACACCTCACCTAGTCTAAGATCATCACGTGCAAAGGTACCGTTGACCTGCATCTTATCAAGCTGATCGATGATTAGGATATCAGGCTTCATCTTTCTGACCAAGGCCTCGACCGCATCCATTGTGGGGTAGTCTTGAGCATCACGAATGATAGCACGGCTCTTCACATGGTTCCAGATTCTCTTGCCATAATCCCTGTTCTGAAACGCCATCTTCAGATTGAATCCACAATGAGACATGATCGATCTCTGAATGGTTCGTTTAGCTGGCTCTTCGTTACAGATCATCATAACCTTTGCGCCTTGCGCGAGAAAGCTATCAGGACCAAACCCTGTCGACACAACGAAGGCTGACTTACCTGTTTCAACAAGGGCAAAGACGGTGGTTAGAGTGCCGGGGCCGATGCCAGGAACCAAGTTATTCAAAGCGGTTAGGTTCCACTTCCAAGGATAGTCGTCCTCGCTTTCATCAAAGACATCATCGTACTCCATGCTGACTTCGACCAGGACTTCATCAGGTTGGAACCCGTCTTGATACCTTTCAACTAGGGTTTGGATCTCCGACAAGTCTTGGGCGTCACCGTTCATCAGGTTCATGCCTAGCTCGGCGATAGTCTGCCCGACATACTCTCGGAAAGCTGACTTCAATACTTCTCTAGCTATGTCTGGCGATAACGACCCATGCATGTTTCGGGTGATATCTAAGATAGATACGCGATTGGCAGTGGTCAGCAATGGATTGTTCGCCAGTAGCAAGGCTTCAACCTCAGCTACGGTGAGATCATGTCCGAACTTCTCATGAGCCAGGCAGATAGTATCGTAAATCTTCCGGCTCTCGTTCTCGAAATAATCCTTTGAGATCATATGGTTATGATCTTTCCAGAAGTCATAGTCCAAGAACAGTTCAAGCAACAGGTTTGATGTTGGTACGTCTCTTCGTTCTTTCGGGTTCATCTCTACCACATTATTCATCCAAGTACTCCTTCAGGATATTCTTTTGGGTCTGCATTGAGCAGCCGCATGGTTGTTTCTGTATACTGTTTCAGCCTCATTGTCAAGGATAAAGCTTTCTTACTAGCGTCTTTATCCAAACATACTACACACCTGCTATACCCTTTGGCTACCTCAAGAGCACGATCAGTTAAGCTGGTACCCAATAAAGCCATGCCCACTCCATACTGGCTGACAGCACAGGCTGATGCCGCATCCTCTACGATATATAGAAGATCCCCATAGCCGCACAGAAACGGCTCACGAGTGCCTGAATAGCGGTGCCATTTAGTTCCTCTACCCAACGCCCTTCCAACAGCGTCTACGGGCTTCTCAGAGGCTTTTATGACGAACACACACCTGTCCTGTAGGATGTCATGGTACAACTCAACCAGCCCCTCTCGATACGCCTGGGTCACATGATTCCTATCCATATACTTGACCATCTTCTCAGGGAAGTACGTCGAGAAGTTAGAAGGTTTCTCATAGATCATGTTCTTTCCTGACGTGAGACTGGTACGCTGTATCCGTTTGATAAGATCGGATCTACTAGACCTAACACCTGTTGCACCTCGTGCTCGGCAGGATGCTTTATAACAATTCCAAAGTGCCTTGCCTTCTCGAATAGACAGGGTGAATGTATTTCTGCCACCACAATGAGGACAGTCAAGCCTTTTCGTATCCCCTTCGGTGAGCATCATACTCGTTATCATATCTTCGATCATGCTTGGCCTCTTTCTTTTTGTTAGGAACTGTCTGCATCTTCAGATTCGGTGATCTCAAAGACTTTGCGATAGGATTCAATCGTGTAGTCTTCGTCCTCCCTTTCCCTTTCATACCATTCCTCCGCGAAATTATCCCAGAACTCATCTAGGATTCTCATGACCTCTTCTTCGTCGTCAATCTCGTCTTCGTCATCATCGTCGTAATAAAATTTAGACATCAAAAATATCCTCAGCTACTTCGTAATCTTCCCACCACTCGGGTGTCCTATCAGCCGACCACTTAGCCATGTACCGCTTCTCCTTCCAGTAGTAATCACGGTAAGCTTTAACTGGGTTAGGATGGTGATACTCTTTCGGCATCGCCAGTCGAAACGGTGTCTCATGTATATCATGCTCGATGTTCTTCGGCAAGAACTCTAGTACAGGCATCAGACGATTACACGCATGGCGCTTACCATATCTGTATTGATACTCAGATAGCAAACCATCGAAATGTTCAAGCAACCACAGATAGTTAGCTGAATTCTCCCTAGCCCAGATGGCACTAGGGTGGTTCTTGTGTGTCGCTTTGTACAGTACTGGCGAGGCTTCATCACCATCAAGTACGCGATGAGTGGTGGATAAAAGTTGCGCCGTTTCCAGGCACATCTTGACAACGTGTTTGTCGCATTGATATATAGCAGCACTGACTGGATCATTATCTAGTCTGAATATATTCATCTATCATCTCCCGAACCTTGAATTGTACCAGCAGCCTTTCGAGCCATCAGCTTGTCATGATTATACTGTAAGATATCTTCCATGTCAAACCCTAGATCATCAGCCAATCGACACAAAGCCCAGCACACATCACCTAGTTCAGCCTTCAAGGCTGTCTTTCGTTCCTCGGTGAACTGATTGTCGTCATCACGATGAGCCTTCTTAACTTGATTTAATATCTCACCTGCCTCACCTGATAGCTCCATGGCAGGGTAGAATACTTTCCACTGATAGATAGCAGTTTCTCGTGTCCATACTTGATAGTCTTTGATGTTCATTTTCACTTCTCCTTAGTTACTCCAAGACCCAGACCAAGACCAAGACCAAGACCCAGACCAAGACCAAGACCCAGACCTAGACCTAGACCTAGACCTAGACCAAGACCTAGACCAAGACCTAGACCTAGACCAAGACCTAGACCTAGACCCAGACCTAGACCAGTAGCCACGCCTTTTTATTATCATGGTTAACTCCCTACCCAGACCAAGACCTAGACCTAGACCCAGACCAAGACCTAGACCTAGACCTAGACCAAGACCCA
>Ga0181592_10003441_pt1 | contig 13135 bp, 15 predicted proteins | sample 071ome_20_FD_133755 | JGI IMG/M metagenome (GOLD analysis project Ga0181592, IMG submission 133755) | Coastal salt marsh microbial communities from the Groves Creek Marsh, Skidaway Island, Georgia - 071412BT metaG (megahit assembly) | ecosystem: Environmental > Aquatic > Marine > Intertidal...
ATAGTGCTGACGCTCCAGATGTAAGAACAAGAAGATATAGAGGCACGATTGCCTCGCCAAGTGCTGTACAATCAGGTGATTATCTATTTAGAAGTAACCACGAATATTGGAATGGTTCAGCACTTATTGTCGGTGGTGCGTTTGCTTTTGATAATACAAATAATGCTGCTAGAACACAGTTTTCGGTTGCTGTTGATACTGATGGTACAGGTGCAGATCCTCAAGGCAATAACGGACAATTTAAGATTGATGGTAACGACGGCGGTGCAATCACATTCAACAACGCATACAAGTTTCCAACTAGCGATGGCAGTGCCAATCAGTTTTTACAAACAAATGGTTCAGGTACAATTACTTTTGAAAGTCCTACTGTAAGTGATATAAGTGATTTAACAGCAACAGCAACAGAACTTAATTATGTTGATGGCGTTACTAGTGCTATTCAAACCCAGTTAGACGCTAAGTTGCCTCTATCTGGTGGTACAATGACTGGTACTATTGCTGCGTTCGAGTCAACGGGTATTGATGATAATGCGAGTAGCACGGCTGTCACCATCGACAGCAGCGGTAATGTTGGGATTGGAACGAGTTCGCCAGCATATACACTTGATGTAACAGGAACTATAAGTGATGCGGGAGCAGATCATGCATCACAAACATTAACAGATGCTACAACAATTGCTTGGAATGCTGCCAATGGTAGAGTTGCAACAGTAACTCTTGGTGGCAACCGTGCAGTAGGAGCACCAACTAATCTTAAAGTCGGAACATACATACTTAAAGTTATTCAAGATGGAACTGGAAGTAGAACATTAACGTGGAATTCGGTGTTTTATTTCACTGCTGGCGTTGCACCAACATTGACAACAACAGCTGGTGCGATTGATATATTTTCATTTTTCTGTGATGGAACTAACATGTATGGTTCATTCATACCTGACGTCAAGACTACATAAAATACCTATTTTATAAATAGTTTGAATACAAAGGAGTTATTATGGACAAAATTATTACCGCTGTTCAGGCAGCGCAAGATGAGAATCCTTCAGCTTTCCGCGACGCCATTCATGATGTTTTGGCTGGTAAGGTGCAGGATGCTCTCGATCTGAAAAGAATTGATGTAGCTTCATCCTTTCTAAATCCTCCTGCAGAACAAGAAGAACCAGTTGAGGTTGAGCAGGAAATAGAACCAGTAGAGCAGGAGATCGTGCCAGATGAAAACATTCAAGCAACTGCGTGAAGCGCTGGATAAGAAGAATCCAGAAGCTGCCGCTCTAAAACCACGCGCAAAGGGTGAAGAAGATTTCGCAGACGCGCACACAAAAGACGATAAAGAATATCCTGCTGCTGGTACAGATGCGGCATTAAATGCGCGCTCGATGGGTAATAAAGATACTCATCCAAAAAACGGCGACCGTGATGTCGTTTCACAGGGCACTTCTAAGTTGTCCGACCAATCAGGTTTCAAAGGCAGCAAATCAAAGAAGAATGCTGCTGATAAAGAAGGCGGCGAGACTTCACCTGTTCGTGGTCCTTCAAGTGTTAAGGCTGAATCAGTATTTGATAACATCACTACAATCGAAGAAGGTGTTTCTATCGAACTAAGTAATGGTGATGTTGTTGAACTAGACGTTGATCAGCTAGATTCAATCCAGGAAGTTTTCGCGCAGTTGTCAACTGCTAATCAGGAAATCTTCAAGTCACAGATCACTGAAAGCCTCGAGTCATTCGACAAGATCTTTCAGTTCGTTCAGAACAACAAGTGAGATAAGAGATGGCTTCAGAAGGTATCGTAAACAAACAAAATAAAGGCGGTTGGGTTATTGCGAAGTTCAATAACAGCGGCTTTATTAATCTCAATCATTCGACAGCAACCATCGGTGCTAACAGCGCTGGTGAAACTGTCACACGTTTGAATATTGTTTCTGCGGAATGGTCTATAGGTGGAGCGAACAACGCATATTGGGAAATCAAGCGCGGATCAAATACAGTTCTTGTTCTTACAAACGGACAACATTGCTTCGATCTATCCGACTCTCGTCTCGTTGATAACGGCACTGCTGAAGCAACTTCAAATGTTGTTGTTACTAAAGTTGGTACAGGACCAAGCACTGTTATTTTGAAACTGCATAAAACTGTTTCAATCACAGGAGGCTCCGAATACTAATGACTTTCAAACTAATGTGCGAGGTCTATGAGGACCTCAAAGTTATCACTGAAGCAAACGAAGCTGGAGAGAAACAGTTTTTTCTCGAAGGCATTCTTATGCAAGGTGATATGAAAAATAAAAACGGTCGGTCTTATCCGACTCAAATATTGGCAAAAGAAGTTGATCGTTATAACAAAGAGTTCGTAGAGCAAAATCGTGCATATGGCGAACTAGGTCATCCACAGGGACCAACGATTAATCTCGAACGTGTGTCTCACATGATTAAAGAACTGAAGCAGGACGGAAACAACTTCGTCGGCAAAGTTAAAGTTATGGATACACCTTATGGACAGATTGTGAAGAATCTCATGAAGGAAGGCGCAAAGTTGGGCTTCTCCTCCAGAGGTATGGGTAGCCTCGTAAAAAAAGGCGACGTCATGGAAGTCCAGCCAGACTTCTACCTAGCCACCGCAGCTGATATTGTAGCAGATCCCTCTGCGCCTCATGCCATTGCTAATGGTATCATGGAAGGTAAAGAGTGGATCTACGACAATGGCGTGTGGCGTGAAGCAGATGTTGAAGCCGTAAAGGAAGACATCGAAGAATCATTTGCAACCAAAGAAGATCGGGAACAGATCCTTCTAAGAGCATTCACTACTCTTATGAATAAGCTGTAAAAATAACGATTTTATAAATAACTAAAGAAGTTAAGTCTTCAAAATAATAGGAGATTAATATGTCAGTTCAGGAAACCCCCGTCGAAAAGCTCGACGATCTTGAAGAAGCAAAGAAAGCGAGCTTCGGCGTCAACGCTGAGGTTCCTGATCCAACAGGCAAAGAAGCCACTCCTCCTGGGGGTGCTGCTCAAGCTGGCGATCAAACGCCGCCAACACAGGGTTCTGGCATTAAGCCATACACCAAGGTTGGCATGATCAATGCTATGGTCAATGCTCTTTCAGGCATGAAGAAGCAGGATGTATCTGCTGCTTATTCAAAGATGATGGGCGAAGCTACCGAAGAATCAGAAGACGGCGAAACCGTTTCTGAGACAAAGGCAGTTAAAGTTCCTCATCTCACAATGGAAGATCTCGACGTATCAGAAGATATCAAAGCAATCTTTGAAGGTTCTGAAGTAAGCGACGAGTTCATTTCAAAGGCAACTGAAGTATTCGGTGCTGCTGTTCTTTCAAAAGTAAATGAGCAGTTGGACACTGTTAACGGTCAGTTCGAAACAGCTATTGCTGAAGAGACTTCAACTATCAGTGAGTCACTCGTTGAGCGTGTTGATTCATATCTTGATTACGTTGTTGAGTCTTGGATGGCTGATAACGCTGTTGCTATCGAGCATGGTCTCAAAACTGAGATCGTTGAGAGTTTCATGTCAGGTCTCAAGAATCTATTCATTGAGAACTACATTGATCTTCCCGACGAAGCAGTTGACGTTGTAGAAGAGATGACTTCAAAGGTTTCTGTTCTTGAAGAAACCATCAACGAAGAAATCGAAAAGAACGTTGAGCTCACCAACAAGATCAAAGAATTTGAGCGCATTGCTGCGTTCAAGGAAGTTTCAGAAGGTCTCACAGACACGCAGATTGCGAAGCTGGAATCACTTTCTGAAGCAGTCGACTTCGAAGACATTGAGTCTTATACGAAGAAGGTTGCTACCCTTCGTGAGAGTTATTTCCCAACAAAGGCGTCTGCAGCACCTTTGTCTGAAAGTGTGACTCTCGATGAGGAACCAGTGGGCGACGATGAGAGCGCCGAAAAGCAGGTTCCAGTTGAAATGGCTGCTTATATGTCTGCGATTTCTCGCGGCATCAAAAAGTAAAAACAACTAAGGAGTAATAAAAAATGGAATCTCTGAACGAATCAATTCAGAAAAAGTGGCAGCCAGTACTGGAACACCCTGACCTGGCTTCCATTACCGACCCACACAAGCGTGCTGTAACTGCACAGCTGCTTGAAAACCAGCAGAAGTCATCTCGTGAGCAGATGATTGGTTCTGGTGGTTACAATTCACCTTCACTGCTCGGCGAAGCTGCCCCTGCCAACGCGATGGGTGCTTCTTCATCAACAGCTAGTGATGGTGCAGTTGATATCTACGATCCAGTTCTTATTTCACTGGTTCGTCGTTCAATGCCAAACCTGATCGCCTATGATATCTGCGGCGTTCAGCCAATGACTGGTCCTACTGGTCTGATCTTTGCTATGCGTTCGCGCTACAGCACTCAGGGTGGTACAGAGGCTCTCTTCAACGAAGCTAATACAACGTTCTCAGCTTCTGCTGCTGGTAACACTGCTTCACGTTTCGTTGTTGCTAATGCTTCATCTGGTCGTGTTCAGGACGGCAACGATCCAACTGGTCGTGTTACTGCTGGTGCTTCTGGCTATACCGTTTCAACTGGTATGACCACTGCTCGCGCAGAAGCACTCGGCGATGACGGTGCTGCTAATGACTTCCAGGAAATGGCTTTCTCAATCGAAAAGGTTGCTGTTACTGCCGTTTCACGTGCTCTGAAAGCTGAGTACACAATGGAACTGGCTCAGGACCTCAAGGCTATTCATGGTCTTGACGCTGAGACAGAGTTGTCAAACATTCTGTCAGCCGAAATCCTGTCAGAAATCAACCGTGAAGTTGTTCGTACAATCAACTACACTGCTTCAACTGGTGCTCAGGAGAACGTAACTTCTTCTGGTACTTTCAACCTCGACGTTGACTCAAACGGTCGCTGGATGGTTGAAAAGTTCAAGGGTCTGCTTTTCCAGATCGAGCGTGAAGCAAACCAGATTGCCAAGGCAACTCGTCGCGGCAAGGGTAACGTCATGATCTGCGGATCAGACGTTGCGTCAGCTATGCAGATGGCTGGTGTTCTTGACTACACCCCTGCTCTGGCTAACAACCTGAACGTTGATGACACAGGCAATACCTTCGCTGGTGTTCTGAATGGTCGTATCAAGGTCTATATCGACCCATACTTCTCTTCAGCTTCTGGCTCACAGTACTTCACACTCGGCTACAAAGGTTCTTCTGCCTTTGATGCTGGTCTGTTCTACTGCCCATACGTTCCACTACAGATGGTTCGTGCTGTTGGTGAAAACACCTTCCAGCCAAAGATCGGATTCAAGACTCGCTACGGCATGATCGCGAATCCTTTCGCTACAAACGACGCTACTGGCGAGATCGGTGCTTTCGGCGATGCTCGTGCAAACAAGTATTACCGTTTCGTTGCTGTCAGCAACCTTATGTAAGAAAAAAGACTGGAGACAATCCAGCGTGGGGGAGGGCTTCGGCTCTCCCCTTTTTTTATTATAAATAGACATATGAGCGCAGAAGAAAATCAACCAAATAATCTAAACTTTCTTGGTCAGAATAACTTTCGATTCGGTATCAAGCGTCTACCGAACGTGAACTATTTCTGCCAAGGAGTTTCCATTCCTTCCGTTTCTGTTGGTGATATCGATACACCAACTCCGTTTGCTGTTGTTCCTCGTCCTGGCGATCGAATCATCTATGATCCGCTGGTTATTAGATTCAAGGTCGATGAAGATCTTACAAACTACTTCGAAATACAGTCTTGGATGGAAGGTTTGGGGCATCCTGATGAACTGCGCCAAACAAAAGAACTATCAAAAGATATTCGTGCAACTCAAGTCGGTGCCAGACCGATAGGATATTACACAACATTCATTTCTGATGCTACATTGACTATTCTTACAAGCAATAAGAACTACAATAAAACGATCTTTTTCTACGATTGTTTCCCCATCAATCTAACTGAACTTTCGTTTGAGTCGGTAAATACAGACGTTGAATATCTCGAAGCAACGGTCACTTTCCGCTATCGTAAGTATCAGCTGGATACCTAATAGTGACCCCTCGTTACATAACTCATTATATCTAAAGGATATTGATTTGTCAAGACTAATATACTTCTTGACAAATAAAAAATAATGATATAGAATGAACTCATGAAACTAGAAGAACTCTACGAACTTTGGGAAAAAGATGCCAAGTATGATGATCTCAACTTGGATGTCGACTCACTCAATATATCCTCACTTCACGCCAAATATAACAGGATGCTCAGCGAGGCAAGATCTCAGCTGAGAGCACTGCGAATCAATCGTAAAGCACATTATGCTACATTGCGTGAATATTATTTGGGGAATCTTAATAACCCTGAAGACCTTGACAGAATAGGCAGAGAACCTTATCTCAATAAGGTATTGCGACAGAATGTACAAGATTATGTGGAAGCCGACGACGATATCGTAAAGATAGATACTCGTATTGCGGTTCTTGAAGAAAAAGTGGAAGTTATTGTTGAGATCATGAAGGCAGTCCACAAGCGTGGATACGATATCAAATCTGCTATTGAGTGGAGAAAGTTCACTAATGGATTCTGATATCGTATTACATAAAGTCAATGAAGCGTGGATGCGTGTTGAATGTGATGCAAGTATTGCACGGGAATTATCTGAACAACTGACGTTCGAAGTCCCTGGAGCAAAATACTCTCCCAAGTTCAAAGCAAGAGTTTGGGACGGGAAGATACGTTTATTAAACTCGCGTAATATGCAAACGTATCTAGGGTTGGTTGAAGAACTAACTCGTTTTGCTCAAGAACGTGATTACACTATAGAATGTGACTTCGGCGCTACTGAGGAAATGTCGCTTGAAGAAGCACGAAACTATTCAAGATCGCTGGATCTTCCTTTCGAAGCACACGATCACCAAATCAGAGCGTTTGCTCTCGGTGTTCGCAACAGTAGGGGTGTTCTTGTTTCTCCTACTGCTTCTGGCAAATCATTAATCATATATTTGTTGACAAGATGGTATGATGCAAAGACTCTTATTGTAGTTCCTAACATATCACTTGTTCATCAATTATATTCTGACTTCGAAGATTACGGTTTTGATAGTGCTTCTCATGTTCACAAGATTTTCGGTGGGCAAGAGAAGACAACTGATCATGATATAGTGATTACAACTTGGCAATCAGTTTATGAGATGCCGAAAAAGTTTTTCGAAGACTTTGATGTAGTTATTGGAGACGAGGCTCACTTATTCAAAGCGCAGAGTCTCACAAAGATAATGACTAACATGGCCAATACCAAATATCGTTTTGGTTTGACTGGTACACTAGACGGATCACAGGTCAACGAATTAGTCCTTACTGGACTGTTCGGACCTGCGCATAAGATCGTTGATACGAAGGAACTTATTGATAGTGGTAAGCTGGCAGAACTCAAAGTAAAGGTTCTCACACTAAACCATCCACGAGAAATATGTCAACAGTTAGCGTCATGTTCGTATCAAGAAGAAGTCGAACATATTATAACGTATGCTCCGCGCAACAGATTCATTCGTAATCTGGCACTATCCCTCAAAGGCAACACACTCATTCTATATGCCTATGTTGAAAAGCATGGCGCAGTACTGCATGAGATGATTAGTGAAAAGGCAGATCGCAAAGTATTCTTTGTGCATGGTGGCATAAAGGGTGACGTTCGTGAAGAAATCCGTGCAATAGTAGAAAAAGAAAGTGATGCTATAATCATCGCCTCCTATGGCACCTATTCAACAGGAATAAATATTAGAAATCTACATAATGTGATATTTGCAAGCCCAACCAAAAGTCGTATTCGTACACTACAATCTATTGGTCGAGGACTGCGTGTATCGGAAACAAAAGATAGCTGTATTTTATTTGACATCGCGGATAATTTGACTTATAATAAAAAGAAAAATTATACGCTGAATCATTTAATTGAACGAGTCCGTATGTATAGTGCAGAAGGATTTCCGTACGAGTTACATGCTATCAAACTAAGGAGCGACAATGGAACTAGAGGGCGAAGTCTATTTTCTGAAGATGAATAATGGCGAAGACCTACTATGCATGCTCATTGGCGACGAACCTGATTGTCTGTGGATCACGCAACCATATGTGGTAGAGTTGATTCAAAATCCTGCCAATTTTACTGTCACACCAACTATCATGCGTTGGTTTCCTTTCGATAGTCTCCTTCAAGAGAAGGTTCGTGTTGATAAAAATAATATCATTACATATATGGTTGTCGACGAAGAAGTTGCTGGTAGATATCTGAATACAATAGATCTCAAATCAAGAGAAGAACGCGAACTTGAAAAAGATAGAGAAATCCGTGCTAGAATGTCACAGATGATGAAACGAATGGCAAATACTATGATAGGGACTATACACTAATGGCTAAGAAAAAACAACATTATGTAAACAACAAAGAACTTTATGCAGCAATGGTAGAGTTCAAAAAGAAAGTAGCAGAACACGAAGCTGCTGGTAAGCAAGCGCCACGCATACCTCACTATGTCGGCGAATGTATCATGAAGATTGCTACACACTTAGCATATCGTCCTAACTTTGCGAACTATACGTTCCGCGATGATATGATCTCCGACGGCATTGAAAACTGCTTGTTGTATATCAACAACTTCAATCCTGAGAAGTCGCAGAATCCATTTGCGTATTTCACACAGATCATTTACTTTGCGTTCATCAGACGTATTCAGAAAGAAAAGAAGCATCTCTATACGAAGTATGCTGCTATTGAATATGCAAACGTCATGGGTGAAACGTCCGATTCACAAGCGGGCGATAAAACTTCCTACGACACAGATATCAAATATGGTGAGTGGTCGAAGGAACAGATGGAAAAATTCATGGCTGACTTTGAAGCCAGCAAGAACATGAAGCGAAACAAAAAGGTTGACAAACAAGCAACAGCGTAGTATCATATGGGTAAGATAATTCTTCTATCAGACATTTACGAAGTCCGTAAAAAGAAAGAAGACGAGTTACGGTTCTACAATGAAGAACTGGAGAAACTCAAGAACAAACTATTCTTTGTTCAGAAAGAAATAGATATTACTAACTTTATCATTGATGTTATTGAGCGGGAAACAGTTGTTGATATAAAGCAACTGGTCCAAGATAAAAAGGATTCCGAGTGAAAATTGCTTTGATTACTGATACGCATTGGGGCGTCCGCAATGACCACCAAGCGTTTCTTGATGCTAATAAGTTATTTCTTGATGATGTGTTTTTTCCTCGTGTCGATGCCGAAGAAATAGAAACGATCATACATCTTGGTGACGTTGTTGATCGCCGCAAGTATGTGAACATAAACACATCCAAGAGACTCAACGAAGATTTCCTGATGCCTATTCGTGATCGTGGTATTGCCATGCACATCATTGCTGGCAATCACGACACATACTATAAGAATACAAACGAAGTAAACGCACTGCAAGAACTTATCGTTGATCGTTATGATAACTGCTTGATTTATGATAGTGTTCCAGAAACATTTACGTTCGAAGGAACTGAAATCCTTTTGATTCCTTGGATCTGCGATGCCAATCGCGCAGCAACACTAGAAAAGATCAGGACTACCAATGCTCAAATCGCTATGGGTCATTTGGAACTCTCTGGCTTCGAAATGTATCGAGGCTCTCCGCAAAGTCATGGAGACGATCCTAATCTATTTGGCAGGTTCGATCTGGTGTGTAGTGGTCACTATCATCATCGTTCCTCTAATGGCAATGTTCATTATCTTGGGAATCATGCTGAGTTCACTTGGAGCGATTACAATGACCCCAAAGGGTTTCATATCTTTGATACGGCGACGAGAGAACTAGAGTTTATTCGTAATCCATACAAGATGTTTCAGAAAGTATGGTACGATGATAAGCACAATAAGAATTTATTGAACCACGACTTTGATCAGTATAAGGGTTCGTTCGTAAAGCTGATAGTTCAAAGCAAGGAAGATCCTTTCAACTTCGATTTGTTTACAAGCAAGTTGTACGAAGCTGCGCCGATTGAAGTTTCCATCGTTGAAGACCACCATCACATGGATGAAATCAACGAAGAAGACCTTATCAATGAAGCTGAAGACACTCTAACTATTCTGTCGAAGTATATCGGTGGACTGGAAACCAGCGTCGATATAAAAAGTCTTGACAATCTCATGAGAACGCTATATCATGAGGCTTTATCAATGGAAACCGAATGATTCACTTTCACAAAGTTCGTTGGAAGAACTTTCTTTCGACTGGCAACGCATTTACTGAGATTAGACTTGATGAACGCATGTCGACTCTTATCGTCGGCGAAAATGGTGCAGGAAAATCTACTGTACTCGATGCGTTGTGTTTTGGTTTGTATGGCAAGCCATTCCGTAAGATCAAGAAAGACCAACTTATCAACTCAGTGAATCAGCGTGAAGCAGTTGTTGAGATTGAGTTCAGTACACGCGAGCACTTATATAAAATCGTTCGTGGTATCAAGCCAAACAAGTTCGAGATATATGAAGACGGCAATCTACTAGATCAGGATGCAGCTGCACGAGATTATCAGGAATCGCTTGAAAAGAATATTCTGAAGCTGAGCATGAAGTCATTCTGCCAGATAGTTATTCTTGGCTCAACTTCATTCGTTCCGTTCATGCAGTTATCTACACATATTCGTCGTGAGGTTATTGAAGATCTGCTTGATATCGGTGTGTTCTCTTCGATGGCTGTACTACTCAAGGAACGTGTAGCAACTAACAAAGAAGCATTCAAGCTAAACGCAAAAGACATAGAGAATAACGATAACGGTATCGCAATCCAGGAAAAGTTGCGAGAAGATCTACAGAAACAAAAGAGCGATAAGGTCGATGAATATCATAACCGCATTGAAGCTGCTCGTAAGAAAATGCTGTCCTACGAAGCGGAAGCTACTGACCTCGAAGATACGATCAATGCTTTGCTTGAGGAAGTGACGGATAAAGATTCCGTCAGTTCGCGCATATCAAAGATATTGAATCTGGAATCTAATCTTGAAAAGAAAAAGAGCAATGCAAAAAAGACGATCAAGTTCTACCACGACAACGACGAGTGCCCGACTTGTACGCAGCAAATTGATGATAGCACGAAGCATAAAAAGATCGAAGAAAAAGAGTCCGTCATATCTGAAGTTGAAACTGCGCTCGAAAAGATACAAGGCGAACTGCAATCCTCTGAGGCTAGACTATCTGAAATATCCGAAGTTCAACGAAGGATTAATGATTCTCAACACCTACTCCGTGATGCTCAGACAGGCATTAAATCATCCCAAAAAGAAATCACCCTCTGGACAAAAGAAATCGAGGATGCAAACAAAGGGACGAAGAGTTTCAGTGATGAGGTCATCAACGACCTCTTGCATGAAAAAGAAATACTTCTAGCAAACAAAGCGGAGTTACTAAAGCAATATGAAATGTTTGATCTTGCTACTATTATTCTGCGTGATAGTGGGATTAAGTCTCGTATCATTAAACAATATGTCCCAGTCATAAACACGCTCGTGAATAAGTATCTCGCCGCGATGGATTTCTTTGTGAAGTTTGAACTCAATGAGAACTTCGAAGAACGTATTCTATCACGTCATCGCGACGACTTTACCTATGCGTCTTTCAGTGAAGGCGAAAAGATGCGTATTGATTTGGCGCTGCTCTTTACATGGCGTGCTATCGCTCGTATGAAAAACAGTGCCAACACAAACCTATTGATTCTTGATGAAGTGTTCGATGCTTCATTGGATAATAACGGATGCGATGAGTTTCTGAAGTTGATCGGTAATCTCGACGACACGAACGTATTCGTAATCTCACACAAAGGCGATGTGTTGCTTGATAAGTTCCAGGCAACGATTCGTTTCGGCAAACAAAAGAACTTCTCCAGGATTGCAGCATGATAATCAAAGAAGATGATCCTATCCTAAAGCAAGAATGCGTTCCTTTTGATTTTGAAAAGGATGATGCAAAGGCATTGTTCGAAACTTTACGCGACGAGATGGTAAGGCATCGCGGCGTTGGTTTGTCCGCACCGCAGATTGGTGTTCCTGTTCGTGCATTCGTTATTGGCAACTTCAGTCAGCCAGACGAAATCATGGGTGTATTCAATCCATTGATCACCGACTACAGTAAGGAAAAGGTTACATACGAAGAAGGGTGTGTATCTTTTCCAGGAATGTTTATTAAGGTTCAGCGTCCTCAGACAATCCGTGTTCGATATGCTGGATGGGATGGTAATATGGCGGCAGTTCGTTATGAAGGATATACAGCTAGAGTATTTCAGCACGAATACGACCACCTGAATGGTATAGTCTTCACGAGACGAGCCAACCGATATCATCTGGAAAAGGCACGGAAGTTCAAGGCAAAAATCGACAGACAGTTACGCTTCGTGGCGTAAGTCATTGAATATACAGTAAAAACTTTTTTCTTGACAATCGGTGGTTTTTTGACGTATGATTAGGTCATGATGAAAACGGAGACCGCGATGATTACCGAAGAAACTGTAGTTCCTACTGGCTCGCTCGACAAGTTGGCAAAGCTGCTCGCTGCCGAAGATATCGCTATCGAGCATCGTCCTGTTCCCACCGCATACTTCGACGTGAAGAATCGTGTCCTTGCGCTTCCTATGTGGAAGGACATGCCTCAATATCTGTATCATATGCTTGTGCTTCACGAAGTTGGTCATTCGCTCTTTACTGATGCGGATGGTTGGGAAGATATCGTGACGGAATATAAGAAAGAGTTCCATGGTTATCTAAACGTCATTGAAGATGCCCGCATCGAGCGCAAGATCAAGACTAAGTTCCCTGGTTCGCGCAAGGACTTCATCGAAGGCTATGATGAACTTCACAAGCGCGACTTCTTTAAGTTGGAAGATCGCGATATCAACTCTCTTTCGCTGATCGACCGCATCAATCTTTATTTCAAGTTGGGCACACGTATCAAGTTGCGCTTCACTGAAGAAGAGATGGTGTTCGTTCGTCGTGCTGAAGAAACCATGACGTTCGAGGATGTTATCGCTCTGGCTCTCGATCTGTTCGGTCGTGCCAAAGATAAACAGGAACAGCAACAGATTCAGGATCAGATCGATGGCTTCGGCGAAGGCGAAGAAGGGTTCGGTCA